>Ga0180007_10001730_pt1 | contig 27964 bp, 18 predicted proteins | sample MM_PC_MetaG_FD_121122 | JGI IMG/M metagenome (GOLD analysis project Ga0180007, IMG submission 121122) | Groundwater microbial communities from the Aspo Hard Rock Laboratory (HRL) deep subsurface site, Sweden - MM_PC_MetaG | ecosystem: Environmental > Aquatic > Deep subsurface > Groundwater... | reverse complement strand
GGCTGGATTGCCAGGGCTTTTTCATAGTTTTCCATGGCAAGATTCAGTTTTTTCGTTGCATGGTAAACCTGACCCAACTTGAAAAATCCTTCGGGATTGTTATTTTGAAGGGTAATTAACTTTTCAAAACTGACCCGTGCACCATCAAAATTCCTTTTTTCAAAATTAATTTTTCCCAATAAAAGATATGCCTGATAATCATCCTTTAAATCGTTCATCACCTCGTTTACTTCATTTTCAGCCAAATCCAGTGACTTTTCCCTATAATAAATTTCACCAAGAAGAAGCCTGGCCTTTGCTAAACGAGGTTCTAACTCAATGGACTTTAAAAGAGCCTTTTTGGCCGAGTTGATATCATTTTTACCGGCACAGGCCACGCCCAAAAAATAAAAACCCCGGGCAGAATCCGGTGAATCTTTGGTTACCTTTTCAAAGACCATCCGTGCATCGTCAAGTTGTTTTTTCACCAGGTGGATTTCACCCTTGAGCAACATGGCCGATGCATAATTCGGACGGAGAGTCAAAATCTTTTGATTGATTTTTTCAGCGTCCTCAATATTTTTGTTTTCAAAACAATAGCGCGCTAAAAATAAAAGAATCCGTTCATCATCGGGTTTAACCTTCAGAGCCGCTTCATAAATTTCCGGCACCCTCTCCTTTTTACCTTGGAGAGACTGGAACCTAGCAGCAGCAATATAAGTCTTCACATTCTGGGGGTCTACTTCCATGGCCTTATCAAAGGATTCTTCAGCTTCTTTCAATTTCCTCTGGCCCATATAAAAGTCACCCAGAGTGATGTAAAGGTCAGAATTATCAGGGTTATTTTCGATAATAGTTTTAATCTCAGCCTCTGCCTGCCCGTATTCTTTTGAACTCATGTAAATATTAACCAGCATCAATCGTGACGTAATACTTTTAGGATCAACCCCAATGGATTTTTTCAGAATGTTTTCAGCTTCAAAAAATTTGTTCTGCTTGATGTAGACACCGGCAAGGCCTGCATAGGCCCTTGATTCTTTTTCATCCAGTTGAATCACCTTATTAAAAGGAGCGATGGCGTCATCCGGCTGATTGCCCATCAAATAAAGATTGGCTGAAATCAAAAGGCCATCGATATTTTCAGGATCATTCTTCAGGACCTTATCCACAGCAGTACGGGATTCTTCACGTTTTTTGGCAAGCAAATAAAATTTTGCAAGCTGGACATTGGCCTCCACATTTTCATCATCCTGCTTTGCCGCATTGGCATAAGCATTGAACGCATCCAAGGCCTGCCCCTGCTTCATGGCTGTTTTTCCCAAAAAAAGATAACCTTCAACAAATGTTGGATCAATCTGGACCACATTTTTAAATTCAAGGTCCGCACTTTTGAAATCACCCTTTTCAAAATAGGCCTTACCTTTTTCAAAATGATCAGTTCGCTTCTCTTCATCCGAAGCGCAACCTACCATCATCACAACCAAGAAAACAGATAAACCCAAAACCATTTTTTTTGAAAAACCCATTTCAAAGCCTCCAAGCACTATGTGTAAATATATGCATATCAATCATCATCAAACCATCAGTTCACATCATACCCACTTAAACAAAATTAACAAAAAGACGATCCCATATTATTTTCATGGCTGAATGTAAGAAACCAAATCCTTTTAAAATTATGCGGCTGAAACATTTTCAAACAAGAATGCTGCTCTAACGGTACTTCAAATAGAATATTATCTCATATCAAAATCAAGGAATAAAAACAAATAAGATCAACAGGCCTTTAATATTTCTTCATAAGAACATGGTAACATTTATATAAATGTTCACCCAAAATCAATGCCCTCTTTTTACCAAAAATATATTACAGTTTTTTATATAAAAAACAAACCATTCAGAACAATTAAAAAAGAATTCATCAGATATTTGCCGCATACTTTGCCGTATGATCATGATTGATATCTAAAATTCAGCCGGTAAATCAATATATTGTTCACCCAAATTACTTTGTTCATAACCTTTACTTCCCAATTGCCAAGTTAGAATAGACAATAACAAAAATTTAAAAGCGATATAATAATGATATTTCAGATAATAATCAATGTCTTGTAAAGGGAATATCAGATCAATTTATAGAGATAAGCTAAACGGTCTCTTTAAAAAATGCCCACAGACTCATTATTAATCAATAAGCCGTTTTGTAAAAAAATATTTCCCGGAATCGCTTCGAGGTATTTTATCAACGATTTCAAATGTCACACCCATATCAGGACCGAAAAGTCGTGTTATTGTTCTTCGTTGGTATTCTATAATTTCTTCAGTGGGATGAGGGTGAGGCGTAATTTTTATAAGTAAATGGTTCTTTTGATCCTGAATAATTTGAACCTGACCAATAAGTCCGGGCGCTTCATCGACTAAATACAAAACCATCGACCCAGCAGCAATTTTTGAACCATTTGGAGCAAGCAGGTAATCACCGGTTCTTCCAGAAATATCATCTAACATGGGCAAACCTCTTCCACACTTGCATGTTCGAGAAGAGAGAGAAGCCATATCCCCGATTTTGTATCTTACTAATGGCATACCATAGTTTGATAAATCAGTGACAACCAATTCCCCAATTTGGTCACCATCATTATTTTTCCCATCGCTCTTAATAACCTCCACATAAAGGGTTTCACAATTTATGTGGAGTCCTTTGTGTTCAGAACATTCTTGAGCAATAGTGCCTGCTTCACGAGATCTATACGAGTTGTAAACTCCACAATTAAAAGCTTTTTCAATTATGTTTCGCTGATGAATAAATAAAGGCTCACCCGTCGTTACAATTCCCTTAACAAAATCAATTTTATGAGATTTATCTATGATTACATTTGCAACTTCCATAAGTGGCGAATTGAACGCTCGAATCATAGTTGGTTTTTTTTGTTTCAATTCACTGATATAATTATCGATCATAGATTCATTCAAAATTGCAGCCGGCAGAACAACTTGACGTTCATACAACTCATTTAATAATTTTGATTTGATTGACCAATGTCCAACATAATCTTGCTGTGCCGGCCATACAAGCCCCATTCTTTGACCAAAATCCCAGCCAGCCCATTTTTCGAAGCGAAAACGAGATGCTTCTTTGATGGACAAACAATCATTATTCCTCCAAAATTTCATTTTCACGCCGGTTGTTCCACCGGTTTCAGAAGAGTGAAGGTCCTTTTCTCTATAACAATTTGATACAAGTGAATTTGAATTTTCCCTGATAATATTTTTAGTAAGATAGGGTATTTTTTTCATATCAGAAAAATCACATAATGATTCAGGGCTAAAGCCAGAATCATCAAATAAATTTTTGTAATATTGAGTGGTTTTGTATGCGTGGGTTAAGAGATCCGAAAGTTTTTTCAATTGAAGAGTTTCAATCTTATTTTTATCCCAGAACTGAGATTCTTCTAATTTATTTAATTCTTTAAATAAATTTGGTATTCCATAATGTCTTGTCAACAAAGGAAAAGATATTTTTTTTACGAAATGATTATATAGTGTCATATAATTAAGCTCCATAAATTTTTGAATGTTTATTATTTTTCAAATTAAGTATTATTTTTAATTATTTTAATGCTTAGAAAAAGCCCATAAAAAATTTTGATTAAGAAGCATATGGCCTTTTGTAGATTCGAGCTATGGACCATCAGTAAAAGTATCAAAGTTATCCACAAAAAGAAAGAAGATACACAATGGATAACGCTTCATAACATCGACTATCCCGAGGGTTTTATACATAGAGAGGATTACAAAAACAGAAGATTTGTTTTAAACTGATAGGCCCAAAATAAAAAGGAGTCGGATTTAATGAATTTTAAAATCCGGCTCCTTTGATTGTCAGACAATTAAATATTGTTATTGAAGGGTCTTCTTTCTTTTTCCAGCGATACCGAGAATTCCAAGGCCTAAAAGAAACATTGTTGCAGGTTCCGGGACAGGGTTTGCGATATTTATTGTTCGAATTCTAAAGTGACAATCAGGATCAATTCCGATTCCAAATGAATCACCATTGATCATGTAGCTCAACAGAGTCTGATCTGTTATTGTAAAAACAACATCAAAACGATCATTGTATTCAGTGTAATCATAAACCGTATAGTCATATTGCCATTCACCTAAATGGGTAATTGTATCATTTGTTATGCCCTGCCAATCTGGCATATCAGGATCAGAGCCATCAACACCTGCGTTCTGATAACCCAAATTAAAACCAGCATCCAAAGCATTATCAAACAGGAAAACATTTAAAGAATTATCTGTACCTGTTTCATCATATATTCCACTAAATATGATTTGAATTTGTGAAAGACTTGATGTATTTGCAAGATCATTGAGAGCCCAGACATAGTAATTATCATGATCTAAATAGACGCCATCATCAACACGATTGACACTCTCAATAGCATTAAAATCATAATTGCTATGATAATTTACCCATTGAACTTCATTAACCGTGGCAGCATCATCAAAAACAGTCGCCATGGTAGGTGATATTATTAAATATACCATAAAGAATTCAATCAATAAAAACCTTAAACAAAATTTCATTATAATTTCCTCCAAATTTATAAAATAAGAGCATCAATAAACAAAAAATTTATATTTTGGTATGAAGCATATAACATGCCATTAAATACAAATGTGCTAATCAGAACTTAAATTAATATTATATAGCATATATTCGAGAAGTTAATAAGCATATTCATCATAGTTTTTCCGGCCCCAACCATTCTGAGTCATGCATATTGTGAAAAAAAGGTATCAAACAAAGAAGTTTATTTTACTAAAATATATGGCTTTCAATCCAGGAAACTCTACACAATAAATCCATCCACCATATTATGAGGCGTTAAGAATAAGGATCAATGGGTAACTATTGATATAAAACATCCTTTTCCGGACTCTTTTATATTTTTTAAATTATTATTATAAATTACAGTAAAATCAACCTGACTGGCATAATTTTCAGAATCAATGACAGTGAAAACAAAGTTATTTTCTCCTTCATCTAAGGTAACATGAGAGGTCCAGGGTTCTTCCTGGTCATCAAAAGTTCCATCTTCTGCTGTAACAAAAGAATCCAGACAAATTACTTGTGATATTGTTTTACCTGTTGCTGCCCGTGCAATGCCAGTGATGGTAAAGGCCGCATCATTGACTGTAATGTTATTCTGGCTTGTTATAATTATTTCAGGACTCTCAGTAATCGGGCTGTAATTGACGGTTATGGTTGCCTGATCAGTCTCATTCGCTGAATCACGTGCGGTAAAAACATAGGTATTATCGCCGTTTGATAATATTACATCTGATGTCCAGTTTTCTTCCTGTTCGTCAAAAGCCCCATCATCAGCTCTTATGGTAGCATTCGAGCTTGTAATATTTGATATGGTTTTTCCTGATGCAGCCCGTGCAATCCCTGTAATTGAAAATTCAGGTTCATTTACAGTCAGGTTATTTGGATTTGTTATTAATAACTCAAGACCCTCTTCAGTTGATAATATATTTACATCAGTATTAATATCATAAAATATGGGTCTATTTGTGCCGTCTTCATTATACTGAATCCAAATCCATTCCAATGGTCCGCCGTAATTCCACCATGTCTGATATCTAATTTGGCTACGACAACCTGTTCGTGGTGTTGGATTCCCGGAAATATCATAAAAATAATCATCCGGGAAACTCCACGTTTGACCACCATCGTCAGACATGGCTAAACGTTCTCGGCATCCATTACCACCATATACGCTCTGTAAATCACTTCTTGCTCCACTGCGGTAAGCGACATAAATTCTTCCATCACTGCCTATTGCCGGAGACGGATCAGCATATCCGGAAAGGCTTGTACTATCAATTACTTTCCACTCTGCCCACGTATCACCCAAATCATCGGAATATTTAAAAACAAGCCCTCTCAAGCTTGCAGATTCAATACTCTGTGCAAAAACATACAATTTATTTCCACCTTGAGTTAAAATTGATGGATTATAAATTTCACCACCAGCGATTTCACGAGTGATCCAGGTTCTACCGTGATCGTCTGATTTTGAATATTGAATAGATTTACTGTCCCATTCACTATATACAGCAACAAGTATATTACCTGAAGTTACTTCAAGATGGATAAAACCCCAGGAATGATCAACAGATCCTCTGTTGATGATAAGTGCATCTCCATTTTGAGTCCAGGTATTCCCCTCATCAACAGATTCAATTAAGAATAAAGAATCACCGCCATCACCCGCAGAAGTCCAATGCGCTGAAACATAAATATTTCCAGCATTATTAACCGTCGCATTCAGCATATTATAAACACCATGACTTGCTTCCGACAAATCCGGATCAGTGTAGATGACTTCCGGATCAGGAGGGGTTCCATTATATTTGAATTTAACCATATAGATGCTATCGCCTGATCGGTAAAAATGATAAACCATCTGATTTTTTCCAGTAAGCAAGCAGCCTGAGAATACACCATCACGATCAATTTCATCCCAGGACAAACCGTTGTTAACGCTTCTATATGTGCGCTCTCCAGTCCCATGAGGAGTTATTGCAATCGACGTGTTATTTATCCTGACAATCCGTCTTCCACCACTATTAGAATGTGGGTCGACCATGCCGGGATATGCAATTGAATTTATATCTGATGGGCTTCGATCTCGCCAACCGGCATTAACAAAAGAAATATTTATGATTAAAATAATACCTGAAATAATGATTAATATTTTCATGGCTTGTAGCTTATAGCTTGAATAACCCGCTGCTTCCCCCCAATTAATGAATGATAATTGGCTTTCTGTTTTATTTATCATGACTTATATTCCATATCGTTATGAATCTGTTCAGCTTTTACACCGTTTTCACCTAATATTTTCACAATGATTTAAATTTATTCTACGACATTTTTTAACCAATTACAATAATAACAATTGGTTATTCGTTCAAACTATGAATACCAATTATACCGTCAAGTTCAATTTAACAGATACCGCTGGCTATGATCTTTTGTAATTCACATTGATGCTTTATTTTCCAAGCCTCTTTTAAAAAATTGAATAGATGCTTCATTTATTGTTTAATAATTTCCACAATATTTTAAGGTGTAGAATACATAATAGGACAAAAATTACATAATACACATATATTTAATCGAATATTTTACAACTGAGCCAATAAAGTTGTTACTTATAAAATTAGATATTTACGAATTATTTTCTCAAAAAATCAGCAACAAACAAACAGTGGAACATTTTTTGCTGTTGTTATGTGTATCTTCATTAGCATGTAAACCTAACTATTTATAACCAAAAAGACACAATGGTTATTTTAAGGAGACACTTATGAAATGGTTTTTAATGATTATCTGCTTAGGATTCTTTTTATTGAGCCAGAACTGTCTTGCATTAACAATTTCAGCACAGTCTCATTTAAAGGAGCATATTTCAGAATTAAACAAAACAGATATAAACGAAAACAATGCAGGTGAAGTTGCCTCCTTTGTGGAGTCTGATTCATCACCTGAACACTACCTTCAAGGGAATTCATCAGCTTATGCAAATTCAGAGGGCCTACTATCAGTCTCAGCGTTTGGAAATTGTGATTTGGAGGATGGAGAGATTACTTTTTTAAAATCTCATTCATCTTGGTCTGAAACTTATTTCAACGATTCACCAAATAAGAAATATAATTTCAATTATAATATTTCAGATATTATTATGAAATCTGAATTTTATTGCTCTCCAACACTATCCGAATATGAGATAGAAGTATTTTTAAATGGTAATTCTATTTTCGAAGAATCTTATCTCCTGGACACTACTGATTTATTCAATGAATATGTCGACGCGATGATAAATAGAGATCTTAACCCACCGCCCAACCAAACAACATTTTCAAAAGATGAAACAGGGGGCTCAATCGTTTTGGGTTACTTTGGTGTAAATGAATATTTTGAAATTTCTTACAACATCTCTGCACTCGCACGCCCCATTGATTCTGCCACCTGCTCTGTAGCATTAAGCATGCAGGGGAATATAACCTCAGAAATTTCACCTGTACCGGAACCTGCTTCATTTTTTCTTTTAGCAATTGGTATTGCTGGTTTTTTTGGCAAAAAACGACGACTGATAAAATAATATTAAAATGCTGCCAGATTGAATCACCAAACGTTCACTATTTTAATATCTTTGAATATAATTGATAATACTTTTCAGCCATACGCAAACTATGATATTCACGCTTTACCTTTAAGACTGAATTTCTTACTAGTGTATCCCTTAATTCCGACTCGTTGATCAGCCTTCGGATTGCAGAAACTATAGCATGTGAGTCCATAGGCTTAACCAGCAGGGCATCGACTCCATCAACAACAACATGAGGGATACCCCCGACGGAAGTTGCTACAATCGGTGTTTTGGATGACATAGCTTCCAAAAGAGTAATGGGTAACCCCTCTGTTAATGATGAAATCACATAAATATCAATTAGATTTAAAAGGTTTTTAGCATTTTTAATAAAACCGGTTATCATCACATATTCTTCCAGACCCATTGCTATAGATTCTTTCTCCAGTTCCTGGCGTAGTTTTCCGTCACCAATCAATAGCAATCGGACATCCTCGTTATATTCCTGACGTAATGTTAGAACAGCTTCAAGTAAATAGTTAAAACCTTTTTCAGTTGAAAGACGCCCGATTGAACCGATGATATGACCCGTATTGGCAAATTCCCATATTTTATCCAAACGTCGTGTATCTTCTTCTGGCTTTTCATAATAAGAAAAATCAATTCCGTTGTTTATGACTGAAATTTTATTATGGGGAAGTGACCGAATTTTAGGTTTGTCCAGCATGCCTTTATTCACAAGAACGATTTGATCTACAAAACGAAGGCTGAATGCATCTAACTCCTCATTGATCCTCATTTTCGACCATCCACCTGTACTAGTCCACCCATGCAAGGTTGAAATAATCGGTATTCGGCGGACCCAAAATGGTAAAAATCCCAACATGATATTTGTTTTGTACCCATGGGAATGCAGAATATCAATTTTTTCACGTATAGCGTACTTTAGAATATCCAAAGCTCCCAGAATATTGGGGCCTGGTTTCATGTTAAATGTTTTTAGGACCAAGCCACGCCGCATAGTTTCTGTTTCAATAGGTTTTTCCGAAATTCCTTTCTTCCGGATACTTCCGATCACAGGGCTTAAACCCATTTTTTGTTGTTCTGCTGCAAGATTTAGAAGCATGACCTCGGCACCATACAGGCCGCCACTATCTATAAGATGTAAAATTTTCATTGTATTATTGTATGATAAAATTTTTAATTGGGGTTAAAATTATGATACAAATTTCAATTTAATCTTCATACGGATTCGTGGATGTCCCTTTTGAAATCCGGGTTGAACGACGAATTTTCAATGCAAATTCCTTGAAATGCCTTGGCCTTATCTTGTAGAATTTTTTTATAATTTTACCAAAAGCCATATCATTTCTGAAACGCAAATCCCATTCACGTTTGAGAGAATAAACCTTCCATAAAAAATCATAGCTGGCAAAATGCAGTTTCTTGCAAAGGGATTGATACCGTTTCGCCCTTTTGGTGTCCAAATCGATTGATATGGTGGCATCTTCATTTATTCGGGTATAGGTTTGCCTTGTTTTAATTCCATTATCCTCGTGGATATCAATGTGAAGCATCATGCCCTCCCTGTTCTGCCTGGATAGCATCAATTTATATAAAGTCTCGCTTCCATCTGATCTCAAACCAGACCAGACAAATTCATCAAAAAAAAAGTTACCGCTGCTATAGGACACCAATGAATTCCCAATAGACTCTTCACCTTGTATCACATGGGGATGATGCCCAAGTATAATATCTGCACCCGCTTCAATAATTTTTTTTGCCAAAATCCGTTGACTCGGTGAGGGATAACTATAGTTTTCAATCCCCCAGTGTAACATGACAACAATTAAATCAACAGTTGTCCTGTGTTCCTTGATTGAATCCAAAAGCTCATCCTCATGGAGGTATGCAACACCTGGACTTTGATCTTCAGCATAACATTTTGATGAAACCTCAACAGAGCTCCGACCAAAAAAGGCCATCTTTTTACCTGATAGTTCAATAACAATAGGCGAACAAGCCGCTTGCCTGTTTCTACCAGCTCCGACATGAATAATCCCGGCATCATCAAGGGCTTTAATTGTGCTTAAAAGTCCTTGATCACCAAAATCCATCATATGGTTATTGGCAAGCGTTACGAGACCAACGCCCGATTGTTTCAATATGGTTGCCCAATTTTTATTTCCCCTTAACGAACATTTACCCGGCACTGGATCCACGGATTGATCAACAAAGGGAGACTCAAGGTTCGCAATAACCATATCAGCAGATCGAAAAAACGGGCCCACATCATTCAGTGGATTTTCCGAAAGATTATCGGAGAAACGCCCTTGAAATGAAATATCACCCGCTGAAATCAGTCGAATTTTATGTTGTTGCATCCGTGTATCCTTACTTCAAGGCCACAATATTGAGATGCCTAATTATCCCAAAAAACCATATATCATCGCCATTTGTGATATTTAATCAACGACACCATATAAAAAAGGAGGCCATGTGGCCTCCTTTATTAATGTACCATGAATATTTTATATTATGGAGTATTATTCAAACCAACACCCGACATAGGGACGACAGGACCGCAGCTTCCAACATAAATTTTTGATAATGCGTGTAAACGTCCTGACTGCGTACTAAATCCTGACCAATCCACATCATTTGAATGATCAGCACCGCTGAAATACAACTCGCTCTGATCCGAAGACGGACTTAAATATGAAGATGGGCTTACCAGCATATAGGTTACATAATAATCTTTTCCGGATTGAATATCAAAGGTTATAGGGTCACTCACAAGGTCGCCACCCGCAGGCACGGTCGCTTCGGCAGTACCCCAGGTGGTGATTGAAGCCCCGTTAAATGTCACTTTAGTCCAGGTTGAATCAACAACGGCACCTACACCACCACTTGAGTCCCTTTCAGCAATCGAAACTTCCTTTATTCTGTAATCACCAGAGCTTCTGCCCTTAAAACCAATTTCAACCTGATTACCTGAATTTATAATTGAACTTCCATTTACGGGCACGCGAACACACCATATGGCGGTCGAATTGCTCCATCCTGTAACTCCAGCTTGATTTTCTGCATCCCATCCGACTGTTGCGTCTTCTGACGGAGATGGAGGTGAATCACCGTCTTCTGAAGGAGATGGAAGTGAACCACCAGCAGATGGTACGTCAACGATAATTTCTTCACCAGGTATATCATTCGGTCCATTAAGTGTCCAAATTTCAAGATCATCTAACCACGTTCTTGCGGACCCAGAACCTCCACTCCCGCTTAAATTGGATGGCCAACCTGTAATATGCCCAATAGGGTTATTACTAATTGTATTATTAAAATTTATACCAGAAAAATTTGCACAAATTTGTCCGTCCACCTTAACCCAGAAACCTCCATTGGCTGTTCCTGTTGTCCCTGCGTCCAAAAACAATTCCATCTTATGCCATTGCATGTCATCAGTTTCTGGTGTTGTTGAATAAGAATTATTCAATAATGAATATGTTGAATAATCCTTTAGAGTTGAATGCACTGTCGTACTATCTTCCTTGATCAAAAAATATGTAAAATCTGGCGTATTCTGGTAGTTGATATAAATTAATTTGACATGATACCCACCCCAATCAATACCGGATTCCCATCGTTGATACCAACGAAAATACCAATATCTTCCGGAATGATTTCTTAAGTCGAAATGAGAGGTATTACCGAGTGTAGCATCACCATATCCAACAACTGCATGTGGGTTACCAGCACTAAAGGGATCATATGTCATTGAATATGATCCGCCATGCGGGCTTAAGTTTGAGCGTGTAACCTCAGAAGTAAATTCATCCCAATATGAGCTTGTGCCAGTCCCATAGGAACGTTCGAGAAAATGTTCTGAATAATTAGAAGCCTCACAGTCTTCATAGAAAATTCTTTCTGCTGCATAACTATAAGAAAAATCGAGTATCAATATTATTAGAAAAAAAAATTGCAGTATCAGTGCTGTTTTATATATCGTTTTCATCAAACCTCCAAAATATTAATTTACATTGTACAATCAATATGCATCACACAGCATATCTACCTCAAAACTGATAATTGAAAATGTTCTCAGGCAGCATGAAACTAATGCAAAATAAGGGCCACAATAGTATTTTTTTAAAAAAAATGCTTTATAGCTTAGATATACATATTTTTAATCATGCAACAGCATTATCACAGCAAATGCCTTTTCGGCTAATTCTTTGAACAAACCTATGTTTTGCCAGCACAGCTGTGAAATACAATCTGGTAAATTGAACACCTCTGTCGCTATGACGAATAAGTCCTTGACCTGGCCTGCGTCTTAAAATCAATTAACTAAGTGCCTAATCGATGAATACAGTCAAACAATGCCATTTAATCCAAACTTATAAATAGATGATGTCGGTCACTCACACAAGATCTGGTGATGATGGATACTGTAAAATACGATCAATAAGATTGATTGCCTCAGTTTCATTATGTGTAGATTCTTTAGTGGCAACAAACTTTTTTATAGTGGGACATATTAACCCCGGGTTACAAGCCATACCGTTATGCTTTGCATAAAGATCGTTGATACGGCGACTTAGAGACGAATTTTTCAAATGCCTTGAGAAAAATGGCTCATTTCGCTAACGATAATATCCACTCTGTGAAACTCCTAAAACATAGCACATCTTCTTAAACTGAAATATCGAGAGACATTTTCACAGAAATATAAAAATCATTTGGTGCCATACTGAAGATGGCCATGGCTTATTTAGGATGTTACGGTCCATCTCGGCAAATTTGAGCCTTTTCCTGAGTTCACAGATTACTTTGCCATTTGGGGTTAAAGCTTCGATTTCCTCCACGGGTATATGCTCTCATAACAATATATAGAGAAGATCTTTTTCTATCCCAAGATTCTCCATCACTTCTATGTTCGTTCTTCCAGGTCCATCAGTCAATCGTAAATTTATCATTTAAAATCTGGATCGTATTTCCTGCGTTGGCATTTTTCATCTATGCCCTCTGTCTTTTCTGTTTCTAATAGTAGCTGAAACGTGTACCCATTTTTTTATTGCAAGATCAGGTATATTTTAAAATCTTATCGTTAATTTCATTATATTGACTTTCCCACTTTATTTGCATTGAATTTTTTAATTCGTTTATTCTTTCTTTTATGATGTCAGTATGATCTAACGAGTATTGAATTGCTCCAGTTATTGATTCATATTTATTTTGAACAAATATTGCACCATCAAATAATGATCGTAAAGTTATTGTATCTGAGGTTATAAGCACTTTGCCTGCAGCAATAGCTTCGTAACAACCACATAAAAGAGTATATTTCATTGTGGTTAATACAATTACAATGTCAACTGAAAACACAATATCTACAAAATCTTGTTCATCAATAAATCCAGTTGTCACAATGTTTTTACGTGATTTTAGTTGATTGACGTTTGAGTATTTATTAAAATCACCACTAAAATAGAAGATAATGGAATCATTTGTAAAATAATCCGTAGCTAAAACAATTTCTTGTATCGGTTCATCATCGGCAAAAGATGAAATTATTAAAATATTTTTATCACCCACTAATTTTATTCCATTTTTTGATGGGATAATTGATGGGATTTTATCTGGCAAAATACTAGCACGGCCACCCAATACGTCTACTACATTAAATAGCTCAATATTAGTTACAATAGTTAAATCAGAAAATCTGATAGTCAAATAACTTATAAAATGAAAAATTATTTCGAATAAAAAATTTCTTCGTTTATCTACTAACAAAAAATTTGAATGTCTATCAACAACAACAAAATATTTAAAGATGTATTTAAAGACGCATGTAGCAAAAAAAGCTAATATTATTGACGGATTTTGAACAAATAAAACGTCCGGCTTTTCATGTTGAATGATTTTAAATGTCTTGATGATGCTTAATAGGTATCTAAGATATCCTTTTTCGATAATTATAAAATTAGAACAATTGAAACTTTTAGAAAGCTCAACACTACGTCTCTGATTTTCCCATGAAATCCATATTCGTTTTTGAGAAGAACGACTACTCATCTTATTCACCTCATTGCGCACTCATTGAATCATTTTTCCCAATAATAAGGCGCATTTTTCCTGATATTGCACGTTTAATTTCAGAAACTTTCTCAAATTGCAATACAACATTTTCACTATAATTATCTTTAAAATATTGCAATATATATTGCTCACTTTTTTTTGAATATCCTATATCAGGGACTATTTTTATTGTAAAAAGATCATCATCTTTCTGAACAACCTGGAAAGCTGTTATTCCCAGACCTTTTCTTTTAGCTTCCTCAAAAACATACATAAAAAATTCTCCATGGAATAATTTACCATTTTTATTTTTAATCATATCATATGCTCTTCCATAAAGATTTTTTATTATTTTAAGTTCTCTACCACATTCACACTTTTTTTTATTAATCGAAGCATAATCGCCAAGCCTATACTTAATAAGGGGCATTGCAAAATTATTTAATTCAGTAACAACTATCTCTCCAACTTCGTTATAGTTACATTTTCGGTCACCATCATATATTTCTATAAGCATATTTTCATCATTAACATGTAAATTTCCATACTCACACTCGTGGGCTATGGTACCAAATTCTCCGCATCCATACTCATTAAAAACTTTAACGCCAAAAGCATTTTCGATCTTAACTTTAATATCTTTTGTTAACACTTCCGCAGTTGTAATAATTGATTTCATTATATGAGGGAATGAAATTTCGTTTTTTAATATATATTCTGCATATTGATTTAGCATGGATACGTATCCATAAAAATAATCTGGTTTAAAACAAATTAATTGATTTGTGTAATTTCTTAAATTTATTTCGTTAAAAGAAAATGCTGAATATCTTTGTCTACGCGCAATTAAATCGGTTAAACGCATCTTTATTTTGCCATGATATGTGATTGGGATGCCCCAAAATCTAGCCTGCTTGTTTCCTATAAAGACGCCTGCCCATTCATAGCCTCTCCATGTTGCTGCCAAAGCATTTGAAAAAGCAGATGCATCTTTATATACAGTCAAAGTTTCTCCAGTTGATCCTCCTGTTGTTTTTTTAAAAACTCTCATCTTGTTTTTAGATAAAAAATCTGAAGGTTTTTTTCTAACATCATTTTTTGTTACAAATGGGAAATCATTAATTGTTAAATTATTTATATTTTTACCCTGAAATGCATTTATATAGAATGGAATATTTGTTACCGCATTAATGAGAATTAATGACAATTTGTTTTTTTGTAGCAATTCAATTTGTGAACTTGGAAGAAACTGCGAATGTTTTAAAAATTTCATCTGTTTTTCAACAGGCAATCCCATCATTTTCACAACTGAATGATATAAATTTTCATAAAAATATTTTTTAATATTATTCATTTCATTTCCTTCTCGATTTAAAATGGCAAAACTAATAGCATTTATAAAAACCGTTCCAAAGATGGAATAGCATGCAAAATTTAAAACAAGGGATTACGATAATTTTTTTACCCATACATAATATAACTTTTTATCAGAGGCGCTATTCAGGGTAATTTTTGAGCTGAATCACAACTACTTGAATAAGTATGTCTTTAGAATAAGCGGCTTCAAATTATAGAACGCCGGAATGAAATTTAAGCGTATAACTCTATAATTCAGGTAAGCATCCAATAAGATTTAGATCTTTATCTAAGTAATTTGAAGACACTTGAGATTTAAAGAGAAACTGATTATTTATTAATGTTATTAATTATTGAATTTGCAATTTTATCTTTTTCATGAATAAATAAGTAATTTTGATTAGTATTCATTGCATCAAAACCTTTACAAAAGTTAACTTTTTCCCCATCGAAATAATATGATTTATATCCATTATTGTGTAGCAATTGGAAAAAAAGGTCTCCTGTCTTACTTGAGACTTCACAAAGGATACGTGGTTTGCAATATTCAATTAAATTCTGTGATTCTTTAAACACTTGAAATTCAGCACCTTCGACATCACATTTGATAAAAGATAGATTGTCAAAATATTTATTAAACATTGAATCAATAGTAGCCATCGGAACACAGAACTGTCTTCCTTTAACACCACTGATACCTTGCAATTGTGCCTGATATATATCATTTAAACCAATATCAGGCAAAACCAATTTACAAATCTGACATTTATCACCAACGGCAATATTGTAAGTCACAATATTCTTTAATTTATTATGGTTAACATTAAATGTTAGATAACTATATGTATTTGGAATTGCCTCAAATGAGTGTACTTTTCCTGTCTCCCCAACTAAACTTGAAAAAACTCTAGTATAGGAACCAATATTTGCACCTAAATCTAAAACAGTATCACCATAATTAACAAATTTATTAATAATCAATAATTCTTTTTCATTCTGATCATAATAGCCCTTTTTAAATTTATACGCGATATAATATTTTCTAAGATCTGAGAACACATCATCTGGAATTATTTTTTTTAATTTCTTTATTATTTTTTTTTTCATAATTATTCCTCACATTCAAAAATAGGTGAACTAAAATATATATTGATGACATTAAACAGTAAGGGCAATCATCGGATGATGAATTTTAATTATTAAGCTCCAGGTAGTTATCAATATTTTTCTAATGGGATATTGAATTGGTTATTAATTCCTCATCATTATTATCAGAGGCACTATTTGTCAATTTAATTCTGACTATCGGTAAGATACGGGCGTATCAAGCTGATTTAATAATGGATAAAAAACGAACAATTGTAAGCATTCGGGTTTAGACTGTATTGTCTATGAATTATATAGTACATTATAATAACACTCAATCTCTTTAATTTTAGTTGACCATATATAATTATTAATTATTGTTAATTTAGCTCTTTTCCCCATCTCAGATCGTTTGTCATTATTTTCAAGCAAATAAAGACATTTTTGACATATTAACTGGGAATCACCGATTGGAACTAAAAATCCATTGTACCCATCATTTATTATCTCTTTGTTGCCCCCTGAATCTGTTGATACAACAGATAATCCACTAAGCATGTATTCAATTAATGAATTTGATAATCCTTCTGAATCTGATGTGATAGTCCCAATATCCCACGCTTTGATTATTGATAAAATATCCTCTCTTTGACCTAAAAAATGTACATAATCAAATATATTTAGATTCTTAGCAAACATTTCAAGTTCTTCGCGTAAATAGCCATCTCCTACAATAACAAACGAGACTTTATTATCCTTTTTAAGGATTTCAGCCGCGGCTTTTAAAAAAACATCGACTCGCTTCACCCTTCTGTTTAAATTAGCTACAATACCGACGACTTTATGATCATCTGGTATCTTTAATTGATTTCGGGAAAAAGATGAATCGTATTTTTTTTGAAATGGCTCAAAATCAATACCATTGCATATCACATCAATTTTATCAGGATTTACTTTTTCCTTTTGCATGACATTTTCTTTAATTGAATTGGAATTTACTAAAATTCGATGAGTAAGGCTATTAATGATACGCATAATCAATAGTAATTTTGTTTTGTACCAAAAACCCATATCACGCCTTGATGAAATAATTTTTTTAACTCCTGCCACCCTTGCAGCCAAAACACCAAACAAGCAGGAATCAAAAAAAAAGGTTTGAACAATATCTATTTTTTCTTTTCGTAGAAATTTTACAAGCTTATTAAATTGGATAATTCCATTCATACTAAGAAGTTTCGGAACATTGAGCTCTATATATTCAAAGTCGCTTTCATTATAGTCAAAAACGGCGGAAGGCTTTCGTAAGCAAATAAGAATGGGTTTGAAAAGATGCTTATTCAAATGGCTCATCATCTGAATTAATTGCTTTTCAGTTCCTGATACTGAGTTCATTGAATCTATGATATATACTATTTTAATTGGTTGCATATTCATCGTTATTTATTTTTTATTAATAATTCTGACTCAATATTATTTATTATTGTTAAGATAGAAAATGACATGGCAGCCATGACATACCAGTAAAAATAATATAAGCCGTGAGATCCCATGGATATAAACAATCTTATGATTAAAGAACACTGAATACCGGTGCATAACCAGTAAAGTTTACTTTTTCCCATCAAAGCAGATACTAATTTTTTTTTACTCTCAGCCAAATTGTAAAACACCTGCCTGATAAATAAAAACCATAAGACAACACCCGGAAGCCCAAGATCGCCGATCACCTCACCATATATATTATGTGATTCCATATAGTAACTGAAGTATTTTTGCCTTGCGAATAAATAGCATCCTGGCCCCACTCCAAAAATATTTCCTTTCATAAACATCCCGATTCCATGGGTCAGTCCGACAAAGCGTCCTTCGGCTGAATCCGTACTGATTCTACCTGCTGTTGAAGCCATTTGATTGGACGAAAACGCTATAATTATAAGTACAATGGTCGCTATCGCTCCAGTTTTAATTTTATTTCTTGAATTATAAATTATTAATAAACCAAATAATGCAAGACCTGCAACACCTCCTCTTGACCCGCTTCCAATAACGGCTGTGATAAAAATACATAAGGGAATAGCATAAATGATTTTTTGTTTTATGGTTATTGCAGCAAACCATATATAAAAAGCCAAAGGTATCATCTGGTTCATATTATTAGCCAAGGCAACATGGCCTGATAAAATCCCAATTTCTGAAATATAATTAGTCCCATACATATGTTGGCTGCCACCGGTTTGAAAAACAAAACCATAAACCGGTTCGTAAGCCAGAACGGCAAACATAATTAAAAAAGCCCAGAAAAAGATCAATAAATCATTTTCTGTATCAATTGCCATGACGATCATATAATACAGAATCACGACTTTGATAAAATGGTACACGGCATGTTCCCACGAATATGACCTGTTCCAAGCGAATACCAGAAAATTAATTGTTAACCACGTAATGAAATATAGAAGATATTTATTGACCTGGGACTGACCAGAAAAAAATTTCACATTGATGCTATTATACAGAGATACCCTGACAATAATAATCAATGCAAAAACAAGCTCAGCATTCATTGCACCAAAAACAGGATAGTATGAGCTTAATTTACAATAAACCAGTAGCATATAAGAAATAACAGCGTAAACAGGTCGTTTCATTCCAATGGCAAAGGAAATGATAAATAGAAGAACGCTTATGATTCTTATCTGGTCAGGTGTCGGCATATATTGATTTTTTAAAACCTGGTAAGTGTGCGTTGAAGTTGTGGGATATTGTCTGTGCTTGTTGATATTCTTTTCAAAAAGAAAAGATTTTCAATATTGTCGTAGTAGTCAAAACCGTTTACCGTCGAGACAGCCATGCAATAACCAGATTTTTTTACCAAGTCGATTAATTGACTATCAACATCTTCAGGTTGCCCATTAGGGTAGCAGAAAAATTGAACGGGCAGTTCTATTCGCTCTTCAATTACTTTTTTTGATTGAACAATTTCATCATGAAGGTCCTTTTCATCGATACGAGCCAAAATGGGATGTGTTTTGGAATGACAACCGAATTCAATGCCATGTGACGACATCTCCCTGATCTGGCTCCATGAGAGCGGTGCATAGTCAACTGTCACTTCTTCCGGCACTCGGACGTCCAAAATATCAGAAAGATCATCCAAATACTTATTTTTTACATTTTCACGCAATGTTCGACAATAATTAAAAATAGACAGCTGTGCGTGATGAACATCACAAGGAGTTGCAAGGCAAAAATCAATATCGCCTGCCCCAAAATTTAATGAGACGTTCTCTTTTTGTGTTTGTTTCAAAATATATTCAAGTTTGTTTGACCACAACCAGGATTTCTTATCGATGAAGTCTGTTGAAAGAAAGATAATTGCCGGTACGGAATATTTTTTTAAAATAGGATATGCAACATTGTAATTATCATTATAGCCATCATCAATTGTTATCAGTAGTGAATTATCAGGAATATTATTTTTTATTATATTCTCATACAAGTCACTCATACTTATTATATTGTAGTTTGATTTCAAAAATTTAATTTGATTTTCAAAAATTTCTTGTTTTATTTTAAATTGTTCATCATTTTTTGAAAACCGATGGTACATAAGTATGATGATCTTCTTTTTTTGTTGTCTTTTTAGCAAGTTGAATATCTTCAAGAAACTCATGGCAGCAACAATATGCTTTTTAATAAAAGTTTTCATGGCTCGCTTTTTATTTAACATTCAAATGGCTGTATTATATTTCGCTTATTTCAAAAAAGGTAACTTACTTTTAAAAATCTTCGCATTCATCTTAAGTAATACTCTTAATATCGCTAATTTTTCTTCTTCCGTAAAAAAACCAAGAATAAATAGTAATGCTGGATATATGCAAATAAGGACCATTTTAACAGCAAAACTGACGATGATATGATCAAAATAAATATAGTACGTAGCCAAATATATTAAACAGGCAGAAAGTATTATTTTAAATATTCTGTACGCCTCAAAATAGATTTTATAATATTTCCGGCTAAAATAGTAAGTAAGCCCTATTTTATATACAAATGCGATCAACGTTGCATAGGCTGCGCCATAGACCCCGTATTTTGGGATTAACAGGAAATTCAATACTAAGACAAACAATCCGTTGGAGAAGTTTATATATGCAAGGTATTTGGTTTTTTTGGTTATCAATATGCCCATGTTCAAATGGTAATGAAATGAAAAAACAGTGGAAGCCAGAACAATAATAGGAACAATGGTATATGCCCCCCAGAACGATTCCGCTGCCATGACCATAAGGACTTCTTTTGTTAAAGCAGCCACTGCCAAACTGGCAAAGGCCATAAGGGCAAGAAAATAGGTAAATATTTTCCCAAAAACTTTTTCTGCACCTTCTTCCTTATAAAGTTGAAATCTTCTTGGAAGCCAGGTCTGGTTAAATGGTCCAGAAATAAACGTTGATGGTAAGGTCCCAAAACGGTAACCAAGAGAATATAGCCCTGCATCTGCAATGGAGCAATAGGCTTTGATGAAAAACCTATCGGAAAGGTGGACAACAAATGCTCCCAGCTGTGACGGTATCATAGGAAGACCAAATTTAAGCATTTGCTTGATTTTTTCTTTGGAAAATTTCAAACCGGTAGTTTTGACAATTGGAAACAAAATAACACAGCTCATGACCATGGATGATAACAAGGTGCTGTATAGTATTCCAAGAACTCCATATTTGAGATAACAAATGAAATAAATATTTAAGGACAATGCTAAAATTAATTTACTAAAAGACAAAAGAATGTATTTTAAAGATTGTTGTGTTGCACGAAAATAGTTGTTTCCGACTTCATTTAGTGAGCTAAACCAGAGAGATGCAAACGAAATAAGAAAATAATGATATAAATTCGCTGAATCAAGAATATAAAAAGCCAATGTTTTGGTTGTCATTGAAAGAAGAAGTACAGCAACAAGACCGAAACAGCCTATAGTTATAATCGCAGAGCTGATAACTTCATGCCTGTCTTTTTGTGATTCATATTCAAAATAAAATCTGTGGATTGCTGAAGATATGGCGGTTGCCAGCAAAATTCCTATAACATCTGTTGTCAGGCCAACCAGTTCCTTAACACCATAATCAGTTGGTGTTAAAAAACGTGTATAAATAGGAAGAAGCAGTAGAGCTATAATCCGATTCATTAAATTCCCTAAACCATAGATCAGGGAATGTTTGGCTAACAAACCTGTTTCATTTTTCAAACTGACGGTCATGATACACCTGATGAATATAGAATATTTTAGACGATAAGTGTTTTTTTCAATTTATGGCCTGATTTGAGAATCGCTGAATCAGCCAGTACGGAAAGAGTATCGATAAATGGGACGGAAAGATCTCCAGGCTTAATGACAATCGGTATTTCTGTACATCCACCAACAATCAGTTCAGCCCCTTTTTTTATTAAATCATTTGCCACATGAATAATGCGTTCTTTTGCATCGCCTGTCGTATACCCCGCCTTGATACCATCTGATCCATAGATAGCATCCATCAGATTGTTTTTTGCTTTATCATCAGGAGTCATTATATCGTAATTTTCTTGGTGAAATTCCTTTTCAAATATCCGGCCTTTATACGTTCCGGTCGTAGCCAGAATGCCAATTCTTTTTATATCAGGATATTCGATTTTAATATGATTCAGAGTTTCAGTAACGATACTTAATACCGGCACTGATAATGAGTCTATGATTTCATCATAAAAATAATGCAATGTAACACAGGGAATGGTTATAAAATCAACATGGGATGCTTCAAGAAATTTTATCCCGGACATTGCTGTTGTGACAGGACTTATACCAATGCCTAAAATAGCATCGGTTCTATCCGGGATAACAGGGTCATTATAGATGATGATCCGAATATGATCCTGATCCTTATCAGCTTTCGTTTTTTGAATTATTTTATGAAAAAACAGAGACGTTGCCTCCGGCCCCATTCCCCCTAAAATTCCAATGGTTTTTTTTTCATTAGCTATATTCTTCATTTCCTATCCATATATTTTTGTGCCCATAGTTCAAACATCACCATTTTAGATATTTCAGAAAAAACAGTGGTTTTATATTTTTGATTTTTTAGAATTCTATGAATACCTTCTTTATTAAAATAGCCTCGCCCAATACAGTGGTTAGATAACAATACATTCTCGATCCACTGCCTGAGATTTTTATCTTTTCTAAAAAAATAGTCTTCGTCCCCATCCTTATTTTTATCAACAATATTCATCCGCCCCCTTGATAGCTTCATCGAATACCAGAAGAGCTTATTATTCAGATCTTTTTTATATACCTGATATTTTGTGGGGAATTTATATAAATTCACTCCAGTACTCTGCCAAGGGATGCTTGCCAAATGTGGAAGTTTTCTTTTATATATTTCTTTATACAGGAAATGATTAAGCAACAACTCAGGGGATAATGATAAATAAAAATCGTAAAGCTCATAGCTTGCAAAGGGAAGCTGATTATTATAAAAAGATTTATATTGATCAATAGAATTCATCCCTCGCCTAATCCGATTATATAAAAACAAGCCATCCTGCCTGAAAGCATAGGTATCACTTATGGACTCGGTCCGTTCATATTCTTCGTTTAAGGATTTATCATGGTATGCAGTTACAATGTCATTAAGTGTGTCCGTGCCACAATCTTTTAAATACATTTGATATAAATGGCCGTTTAAGCCCTTACTTAAACGATCAACCCTTTCTTTGGGTGAATAATCAGACTCAAGATCTTTTTTGGTAAAATAGGGCGAACCAAAAGACAGATGACCGCCGAAAATGCCATTCAGAAAACAGTCAAAGTCAAGGCCGATCGTATCTCTAAATCCATATTGTGTTGTTAATCCTAAGCCAGCATAATTGCATTCATTCAGGGATGATAACTCGTCTGCATATGTAAACAGCCACTTTGGTTTTCTTGAAACAAGCATGGGCTCATTTAAGCCCAAGGCTTTACAGACTTTTTTTGCAATTTCATGGTCAGCGCAGCCCTTTACACCGAATGTCGCCGTTGTTATTTTGCATGACAGCTCATTGACAGTCGAAAGAATCAGCCTGGAATCCAGGCCGCCTGTAATTGGGACCATCACGTTCGTACATCCCCTTACCCGCCGTTGTAAAGACTGTTGAAATAAATGATATCCTGTCTCAACGGCTTCATCTAAATCTTTCATTCCAAGCTGACATGTATACTTGGGTTTCCAATAAGTTTTCAACCGTATCTCATTGTTTTCCAGAATCATGCATGATGCCGGAGGCAACATGGAAATGCTTTTGAACATAGTTCGATTTCCCATATGGTATGAGAAATTAAAAAAATCAGCAATGCCATGTTCGTCAATGGACCTATCTATATCCTTATTAGACAAGATAGACTTTATTTCAGGCCCAAAGAGAAATACATTATCGTCATTATAATAATAATAAAGATGCTTAAATCCAAAGCGGTCGTTGAAAATAAATAATTGGCTCTTATTGATATCGTAGATCACGACATTAAACTCACCATTCAATTTATTGGGGGTATTTTCTCCAAATATTTTATATATATTAAGGATGACTTCTTCGTCTTGATCGTACTGCTCAGGCACAATCTTATTTTGAAGATCGACATACGCATAAATACATCCGGACATGCAAACAGCTATATTATTCACAGAATCAACGAATATATTTCTGCATAATCGATCATTGATTTCTATTGCTCCAATACCCGCATGATTAAAACTTCTTTCCGATACATGATAGGACGGGTAATGCTTTAAGCTATCTGAAATTCCAGCTAAACGTTTTTCAATTTCATTATTATTTGATTCTTTTATATATATACCAAATAGACCCGGCATTTTTCCCCTTTATGGTGTTCATTAACATCTGAATTAAACATTAATAACGGCTGTTTTATAAATACGTTGCGATCTTTTCAGACATTCGCAGACTACTGAATTCTCGAATGTTTGGTAATTCACAATCTTTATTTAAACCGTTTAAATATAAATCGTACTCATGCTGTAATGCCCGACAAAGTTCATTTTTATCATTTTCAAATACATAATCATTTTCAAGTTCCTTCATGATAGACGCGACTTCACTCATTTTAGGACCAATAAAAAATATTTTACTTTGGGCACCAAGATACTCAAAAAACTTTGCCGGTATCTGGCCAAGACTTCCCTCACCCGTTGCCTTGACAAGCAATAACAGATGTGATTTGACCATAATTTCAATAGCTTCCTTATGAGAAACGCGGCCTTTAATTAATACATATTTTTCAACACCATATTTTTTTATGGCTTTCATGACTGAATCGTCAACACTTCCCACGAAAACCACTTGGAGGTTTAGCTTTGTGGGTAATACCTTTTGTTCCAATGACTTGATCGCATCAAACAGAATATTTGCGTTTCTATTCCCATACATGGCCCCTGTATGGGAAATTGTAAATTGATCATATTTTTCCCTGTTGATTCCATGATAATCGCTTTCTTCAAAGGAGTTTCGAACTGTAGGGAATTTTTCAGAATTATAATTCCGGGTCATTTCTTTTCTGTGGCTTTCTGTATTCGTAATAACAAGATCAGCATTTTTTACGACAAGTCGCTCAATCCACATCAATACTTTTTTTTCAAACCGTGAGATAATATCTTTTGGATTTATAAGATTGGTCTGGGCAATATTACCTACAATGGGATCCCTTAAATCTGCGACGAATCGAATCTTTGTCATTTTTTTTAAAATGACTCCTGTCAACAGTGTCGATGTGGGGGGCGATGACACAAATAAGGTTTTTATCTGATGTTGATCGATAATTTTTTTTGCTTTGAGAACAGCGGTTGGAATCCAGAAAATCTGATGATCCGGAATAAATATCAATCGAAAAAAAAGGGAAACTATTTTATTTATATATTTATAGCCACTTGAATCAACATGATCAGATTTCCATTGCTGGTATCTTAGCCAAGGATCAAATATTTTAGTTCTAAAAACAGCCACATCATCTGGCACATGATTCAGCAATCTGTAATCATTGGGGATAGCCTTATCTATGGGTATGGTCATGACGTTTACCTTGAAACCAAGCTTTGGCAAGTTCCTGCAAAGTCTAAGTATACGATACGTTCCGCTATAAGGGATTGGTGGGAACGCATATACAAGGACAAGTATATTTTTAAACTGTTTCATTGTTTCTTTTCATCCTCATCACAAAATATTGATTCTGTGCAATACAGCATTCTGTCAATTGAAAATGTTTCGATAATATGTTTTTTACCATTTTCAACCAAACATCTCCCAAGTTCAGGATTTTCCCATATTTTTTTTAACGATTGATACAGTAAGACTGCATCGCAAGGTTTAACAAGAAGCCCTGTGATATTATGCTCTATAACCTCAGGGATACCACCTACATCCGAAGCGACGATCGGAACACCAGCGGCTGATGCCTCCAAAAGACTATATCCCAGGGCTTCATTCAAAGAGGGCATACAAAACATATCCGATGCAATCAGCAAACGAGCAACGTCATTCCTATAGCCAAGAAGTATAACATGGTCTGTTAATCCCAGTTCATGAATCTGATTTTCAAGTTCGATTTTCAATTCTCCCTGCCCAGCAATAAAACATTTAACATGAGAGAAATCGTCTACCAGCTTTCTCATGGCAGAGATTAAATATTTGTGCCCTTTTACTTCTGTCAGGTTCCCTGTGGCCAGAACCATGCAATCGCCTGAATTTAAACCAAGCTCACTTCTAATTTTAATTTTTAAGTCTGAAGAAGCTTCATATTTCTCAATATCAATCCCATTATAAATCGTAATACATTTATCTGGCGATAATTTATACAATTCAATGTAGGCATTTCTGGTAATTTGATTGACAAATACAATATTGTTTAGAAAATGATAACATAGTGATCTAACTATACGCGTTCGCATAGAATATCTACTTGGGATCGGTAACGGAAAACCTTTTTTCCGAACGAACAATGGCAGGCTGCTTGATGATAAAGCCCAATGAACAACCATGACTCTTTTGGGTACTCTGCATACACGTGCGGCCCAAATAGTACCCATGATTTCATCTTCTGAGCTATTAAAAATGACAATTTCAGGTTTAATCTTTTTTATAAGACTGTACCCTTTTTTAAACGATTGCCAGGGTTTTATATGACGCCAATCATATTCCCAGAAAAACACATCACAATATTCTGCTATTTCATTATAAAACCTGTCTCCATCTTCTTTATGATATGCAAAATGGACCTCATACTCAACAGGATTAAATAACATGCAAATCTGCTTTAAATATAACTGTGCACCGGCAACATTTTTATGGCCTTTACAAATTATAAGAATTTTTTTCTTATTTTGTATCATTATTCCTGTCTACTGAGGCTTTCAGGGGATTATCAAATTCAGAAAATTATAATCGATTGAGGTGGGATATAATATGTATAAGAAAACCACCGATTGTTACGGTGGTTTTCTTTATACCCATTCTTAGAATGAACAATAAATCAATAACTTATTCTAATATTTCATGTATTTAAGTTTGGCAAGATTCCTTCAACAATTATCTTTACATTTCAGCCGACAGTTATTGGCTCGTGATATTTTACTGTTACTAAGGTGTTTCAAACACCTCAATCTCGGCCAGGCCCACACTCGATGTCTGCCAGTGTACCGATGTCACATCCAACCTCAGGCTGGTAATCTCCCGGGGTGTAAACGTATAAGCCGTGGCTGCGCCAGCATCATCAAGAACACCTATCTCAATGATTGTTCCATCGCTGAACGTTATTATCCCACCCGTCATCTGATCATAACTATTCGGACGATCATAAAGCACAATCTGGCTGACGATATGAGGCTCGTTCCAGGTCAGTTCCAGCCATGCGCCAGCTTTTTCACTGCGGGTAGACCATTCACAACTTGAATCACCGGGATAACCATCGATACATTCATCAATAGCCTTTATGGCGTCTTGACCCGCACGGCTTAGCTCCGAAGAGGCCGTCACGGTTGCAATTGGGGCTATATTAATGCCCTCTTCCGGTGCTGGTTGAACCGTTATCATTACATATGACGGTTCGCTTTCCAACTCACCATCACTGACAATAAGTTCAAATGTCAAAATCTCTTCTGCGGTTAATCCAACCGGTGCTCTGAACGTCGGAGATATGGTGGAATCGTCCGACAATGTAATGGTGACACCACTTGTCTGAGTCCATTGATAGGTTATAGCGTCACCAT
>Ga0180007_10001729_pt1 | contig 27970 bp, 33 predicted proteins | sample MM_PC_MetaG_FD_121122 | JGI IMG/M metagenome (GOLD analysis project Ga0180007, IMG submission 121122) | Groundwater microbial communities from the Aspo Hard Rock Laboratory (HRL) deep subsurface site, Sweden - MM_PC_MetaG | ecosystem: Environmental > Aquatic > Deep subsurface > Groundwater... | reverse complement strand
TTAGTTTAGATCTTCGTTTTGGTGCAGCCGGAGGGACTTCCCTCTCTCATGCGATTCGTTCGGGACAGGCTTCTCATCCCTCTCTTTAGTTTAGATCTTCGTTTTGGTGCAGCCGGAGGGACTCGAACCCCCAACCCTCTGGTCCGAAGCCAGATGCTCTATCCATTAAGCCACGGCTGCATGAATTTTTCTTTTATTATGATTCCCAATCGTGCGATTCCAATCCTTTTCTTGCCGCATCTTCTTGCGCTTCTTGTTTGCTGGATCCTTCGCCCTCGGCAACCAATTTATTTTTCAGATAAACGCCAACCACAAAACTTTTTGCATGATCAGGTCCGAATTCTTTTATTACTTTGTATGTCGGAGTAGCGCCCTCTTTTTCTTGCGCCGCTTCCTGGAATGAACTTTTCGGATCAATATATAATTTATTTTCCAGAATATGTTCCAATTCGCACAAGATGAATTGATTGATAAAAGATTTTGCGGATTCCCAACCGCTGTCGAGATAAATCGCTCCGATCAGCGCTTCGATCGCATTTGCCAGAATGTATTGTCTTGCTTTTCCCGTGTCCTTTGATTCTCCCTTGCTCAGAAACAGATAATCATCCATTCCGATATCTTCGGCGATTTTTGAAAGAATTTTACTGTTTACCAGACTGGCTCGCCAGTTTGTTAGATCGCCTTCCGGATTGGGAAAGTTCAAGTATAAGTTTTCCGTCACAACCAATTCCAAAACAGCATCTCCCAAAAATTCCAATCTTTCGTTGTGCGGCAATTCAAATGTCGGATGTTCATTCAGATAAGACCGATGCACGAAAGCTTGGCGCAACAATTCAATGTCATTGAATTTTATATTCAGCTTTTTTTCAAGCTCGTTAAAATCTTTGTCCATATTAAGATAAAACAGAAAACAGAAATTAGCAAGCAGGTGAATTGTTTACTAATCTCCGCTTTTTGCGTGGTTATTTTTCTTCGTCCGGTTTTTTTTCTTCCGGTTTGCCCATTTCTTTGTCTTCTGTCTTTTTTAACGGACCGAAAGATTTGAAAATGGAACCGAGCACGCCATTGATAAATTTGCCGGATGATTCTCCGCCAAAGGTTTTTCCGATTTCAATCGCTTCATTGATTGCGACTTTTGCCGGAATATTTTGATCGAAGATCAATTCGAAAATTCCGATTCTGAGAATGTTTCGATCCACAGTGGTAATTTGCTCGATCGGCCATTCGGGCGCGAATTTTTTGATGTAAGTATCAATTTCCTCGAGATTTTTTATTACTCCTTTTACCAATTTTTCCGTGAATGAATGATCATCGAATTCAGGAGCGAAGGCTTTGAAATTGTAATTGATAATGTCATCGATTTTCTGTGGATCATTGCCTTTCACATCCCATTCAAAAAGTGTTTGAAGTGATATTGTTCGCGCCAGATGTCTGTTTGACATAAATTTAAAGGATCTTTTTTTCCCGGACAGGCCGGTAAAAGAACAAAAATAATTAGTTTATCCAATTAATTCTAGCTTATTTTTCTGGAAAATGCAACAAATGGGCTTGATGGACAAATTCGTTTTATTTTACGGGAAAAGCATGTTTTTCCTTTGACGAATCATGTCGAATTTGCTATGCTGTGATAGCATTATAATATGAATTTAAAGAGAAATCTAATCAAGGCGTTAGCCATTTTCATTAGATTTGGCGTAAAATGTGGAGATTTTTTTTGGCGACTGACAAAGTTTGCCGCCAAGCCTCTTCAAAAGCTGGGAAGCGGAGGTTTTCGTTTTGTTTTTTTTCCGGTTTATAAGTTATTTTACGTAATAAAATATAAAGTGTTGAATGTTTATGCGCCTGCCAGAAGCAAGCTTTTTTATTTATTGAATAAAAGCTATCTCGTTCATGTATTCTTGGTTATCATTGGATTGATTGTTTTTTCCGGAAATATTAACGCGCAGGAAATCAGAGATGAAAATTTCGGTGAGAAAACAGGAATTTATGCGATTGTTTCAAAAGAAGAATACGAAGAATTAAGCGAAGAAACGCAGGTTGTTCTCGGGCAGGATCAAATTTTCAGTTATCTGGATAAAACCGGCAATGTTGAAACTCAGAAAATGCTTGAAACGGAAAATACCGAGGCGGATGAACAGTTGTTATCGCAATTGTCCGGTATCACTCAGGGAGGAACCGCGATTATGAAGCCGAATATTCTTCAGCCGATTTCCATTGATGAAATGCCGGAAGTTGCATCGCAGAGAAGAATTTCAGTTGTTCAATATAAAGTTCTTCCGGGAGAAACGATTTCCGCTATCGCGCAAAAGTTCGGTGTTTCCGTTGAAACGATATTGTGGCAGAATAATCTGACTTCGCGAAGTTTGATCCGGCCGGGAGATTCTCTGGAAATATTACCTGTTTCCGGTGTTTCCCACAAGATCGTCCGCGGTGAAACGGTTGGCGGTATTTCAAAAAAATACGGCGTTGACGCGAATGATATCATTAAGGCGAACAATCTTTTGGATGCGAGTGATATTCAGATCAGCCAAGTTCTTTTGATTCCGGGCGGAAAAAAGCAAGTGACCTATGTTGCGACGAGAAGCGGTGCGACTGTGCCGGCGGTTTCTTCCATCACAAAATTATTTATTCCTCCGGCGGCGGATGTTGTTAGCGGAGAAATGTATTGGCCGGCGGCAGTGAGATATATTTCGCAATATTATAAAATTACGCACAGAGGATTGGATATTGCCGGTCCGTCGGGAACAGCGGTTTACGCTTCAGATGACGGCGTAGTTGAATTTTCCGGCTGGAGCAATTCGGGTTATGGTTATAATATTTTGATAAATCATGGAAATGGAATAAAAACGCGCTACGCGCATGCCAGCAAATTGTATGTCAGCAAAGGAGCGACAGTTGTAAAGGGTCAGACAATCATGGCAATGGGAACAACCGGCCGCTCAACCGGAAATCATTTGCATTTTGAAGTTATTCAAAATGGAGTTTTGAGGAATCCTCTTTCCTATATAAGATAAAAAAGAATAAAAAAATTTCCGTTTCCGGAAATTTTTTTTGCTAATTTTTCGGCCGATATTGCAGCGCTTCGGCGATATTATTGGAATTGATGTTTTCATTTCCGGACAGATCGGCAATGGTTCGGGCGAGTTTTAAAATTCGATGAAATGATCTGGCTGACAAATGCAATCGGTTTACCGCTGATTTCAGGAGTTCAATGGAAGTTGCATCAAGCTCGCAAAATCGTTTTATCTGGATCGGAGACATTTCTCCATTGTAAATGATATTTGAATCTGAAAACCGTTCGCATTGTATTTTCCTTGCGGCAATGACTCGTTGTCTGATTTGCGCGGAAGATTCATTGTCGCGGTTTTCCTGCATTTTTTCAAAATTTATTCTCGGCACGTCAACATGCAGATCAATTCGGTCAATGATCGGGCCGGAGATTTTTTTCTGATATTTTAATATTTGGCCGGCGGAACAAACGCAATTTTTTTCCGGATCATTGTAATAACCGCAGGGGCAGGGATTTTGGCTGGCGATCAGAGTAAATCGCGCCGGAAAAGTCAACGTTCCTTGCGCGCGGGAAATGGAAATAATTCCGTCTTCCAGCGGTTGGCGCAGATTTTCTATGACAGCGCGCGGGAATTCGGGAAATTCATCGAGAAAGAGAACTCCGCGGTGAGCTAAACTGATTTCTCCGGGCCGGGGAATTTTTCCTCCGCCGACTAGCGCCGCTCCGGATGAAGTGTGGTGCGGAGAACGAAAAGGTCTTTGCATTATAACCGGATTTTCCTTTGTCAATAAATTTGCGATGGAATAGATTTTTGTTATTTCCAGCATTTCCTCTGTTTCCATTGGCGGCAGAATTGTCGGCATTGTTCTCGCCATCAGAGTTTTTCCCGAACCGGGCGGTCCGTAAAAAAGAATGTTGTGTCCGCCGGCGGCCGCTATTTCCAATGCTCTTTTCGCGTGTTCCTGCCCCTGCACATGCGCCATGTCAGTTTCAAAAGTTTGCGGTTGCGAGAGGCTGAGAATGTTGTGCGGTTCGGGCGTTATTTTTTGAATTCCCTGCAAATGAAGAATCATGTGATTGAACGAAACGACCGGAAAAATATTTATATCGGAAATCAGCGCCGCCTCAGCCGCGTTTTCAGACGGGATGAATAAATTTTTAATTCCTTTTTCTTTGGCGAAAATGGCGATCGGCAAAACTCCGTTGATCGGCCGCACTTCTCCGTTCAGCGCCAATTCTCCGATGAAAATGGAATCGCTCAGATCGGCGGTAATTTGATTTGTCGCCCGCAAAATGCAAATGGCGATCGGCAAATCGTATGACGGACCTTCTTTTTTCAGATCAGCCGGAGCCAGATTTACCGCCACTTTTCCTCGAGGAAAATCAAATCCGCTGTTTACAATGGCGAACCGAACGCGTTCGCGCGCTTCCTGAATGGCAATGTCAGGCAAGCCGACAATAATAAAAGCCGATTGTTGTCTTTCGGAAATATCAGCTTCAACATTGACAAGCGCGCAATCCAGTCCGACATTGGCGCAAGAATTTATTTTTACAAACATAGGATTATTCCACAGTTTACCAGAAGCGAATGAAAATAAAAAACCGCCGTCGGGCGGTTTTCTCGTTTGTTTATGATTTTTTGTTGAGGAAAATGACGATTCCGCCGATTATTAATATTCCGATGATAACATAGCCGAGAAGTTCTTGATTTGAAGAAGTCTCGACCGTCGGTTTTGCGTTGGAATTATTGGCAAAGTATTCTTTTACGACTTGAGCCGGGTCTTTGCATTCTTTCAAATCGCAGAGCGCGATCGCCGAGTGGATTTCCCTCAGCACATCGCCTTGAATCGCTTTTTCTCCGACATAAGTGATGGGAACACTAACCGTTGCGCTCATGATTCCGTAGGCTGTCGCAAAATCAACATAACCTTGGTAAGCGTCCGGATCGGTTCTCAGATCTTTTTCAATTACATTTATTCCGGGAAATTCATCTCTGGTCAATGTCTGCAGATAAGATTTTACATTTGCGCAATGAGAACAGCCTTGTTCCGTGAAAACGTAAACATTGATCGGTTTTGATTCCGCGCGCGCGGGAATAAACGGAAGAAAGAAAAATGAGAATAATAGTAATGCCAGTATTTTTTTCATATTGTTTTCCTTGTTAGCGCCAATTTGATTATTAAGATAATGGCGGCGGCCGTGATGAAGAAATCAGCCGGATTGAACAACGCCCAGTTAAAATTATAAATTGATATTGAAATAAAATCAATTACAGCGCCGTGAAGAAACCGATCGATGATATTGGAGATCGCACCGCCGAAAATGAGAGAAAACAAAACAGTTGAAAATAAGTCGTTGATTTTGTTTGAATTTACGATAAGCCAAAGAAGGAGAACTAAAATGGCGAGGAGCAGGGATGCCAGAAGAATCGCCGGAATGTGCAGGCTGAAGGCAATGTCAGCGTTGAATGATGTATTCAGTTTGAAAGTAAGGAAATTTTGGTGGAAAATAAAAATCCCGTTTTGCGGGATTTTTGATATAACAATAAATTTTGACAGCTGATCGACAATGACAACCGAAATCGCGCAGAAAAGAGCAATCAATGCAAGTCTTGCTTTCATTACAATGATTTTAATTTTGTTTTACAGGTGACGCAAGCGCTGGAAGTGGGACGCGCCAAAAGTCTTTTCGCTTCTATTTCTTGTTTGCAGTATTTGCAAATGCCGTATTCTCCATCCGCGATTCTTTTTAACGCTTTATTCACGTCTTGCAGGCTTTTTTCCAGCGTTTTTTCCAGCGACAAATTCAGTCCAAAGGTGACCACTTCGGAACTGCTGTCCGATTCATCTGAACCGTAGTCATCGAATTTTGCGTTGTAATCTTCATTATTGTGCGGATTTTTCGTCGCGATTTTTGCCAATTCCATTTCAAGATTTTCTTTGTCGGAAAGCAGTTTGTTTTTAATTGCTTGGATGTCTTCTTTTGTCATAGTGTTTTAGTAAAAAGTAAGATTGCTTTAGAAAAGCATAGCATAATATATATCGTCTGTATAGGATTTTTTAATAATAACATTTTTCATTGAAAACAACAAAACCTTTAAAAGCGAGACGAGCGAGACGAGCAATCGGTGAAATGTAGAGGCGCAATGCTTGCGCCTGGTTCTAAATAAACGAAATGTGTAGAGGCGGGTTGCACCCGCCTCGTTGCATCCGCCGAAATTGATTTTAATTTGCGAGACGAATATGCGTTGTTTTTTTCCAAAAAAAAAGGCGCGATCATGAGCCCAATTGAAATTAATATGTGGCCAGTTCGCGCCAAACCCTGCAAGCTCTGATAGATACTCGTATTGAAGCGAAGTTTTATTTTGCCGCAATATGAGTATCTATAAGAACAAAATTAGGGAAATGTGTGCCCGTCAACAAAGCCTGTTTTTACCCCTCTTTGGGGTTAGCCGTGAAGCTCCCCATGTTTAGTTCGTTTTTATTTTTGTTTTTTTTGACTTCGAAGGTCTGGTTGACGCAGACCGGTAAAGTGGAGTAAAAAAGAGTGAATTTTTCCAAATTTGAAAAAATTGGATGGAAAGAGCAAAAGAACAATTAATTTGTGCAGTGCTGATGCGTGGATCAGCCCCTTACATTTATATTATAGCATTATAAAAATGTTGCGTCAATGTAAAATCGCAGTTTTTATCTAAATTAAGTTGCTATCGTTGAATTTAGTGAGAAAAGTGGTGGATAAAAACTGTGGATAAGTATGTGGATTAGTGCGAGTTGTCCACATATTTGTATACACTGGTCTATACAAACCGCGGATTTCGCGTAGTTTTTATGTGAAACAGCGGTTTGCGAATGGAATTATTTTTACAACTTTTTCAAAGATGAATAATTGTTGTTCACTTATTTGTCTACACTAGTCTATACAAACAGATAGTCTGTCAGCTCTTTCATTTGATACAACGAGGTTGTGAAAGAAAGAATCCTGCCAAATTTTTCCATTGACGAATGCGTTTATCTGTTTTGTATTTAAGTGACAGCCGCCGATTTTCGCAGGTTCATTGGCGCCAACTTCAAAAAGTGAAATGTCAGCGGAATCAATGTTTTTTGCAATAATATAGAAGTTGTCTTTTTCATGAATTGAAAAAGTTGTGTTTGGTCTGATGTTGTCCAGTCTTCGGACTTGTTGTTCAGTATTGCCAACATTTGAAAATTGCCAGCGGCTAGGATCAGCGATCAATTGGATTGATTCTGTTTCATCGGGCAACAGTTTTATTTTTTCCGTCGGATCGAGAAACGCGAATATTGTGAGAATGCTTTTTTCGATTGATTCCATGGAATTGTTTTGTTTGTCAGCGTAAATAATGAACCGGTCGCTCATGTCCAGATATTCGATTGAACCTTTGAGCGATTTAATCAACAAAAATTTGATGTTTTCTTCTGAATAATCAGCGTTTTGCGCGATTGTTTCCGGCAATATTCCTCTGAAATAGAAATTTGCCGTATTTCCGAGAGAAATAACATGAGGTTCGCTTGATTTTAATTTTTCTTGGCCAACATTGCCATAAATATTGAAAATCAGATGATTGTTTTCCAATTTTCCAAACGCGCTGACCGGTTTGGTCGTATTTATTTCAGAGAAGGATTGGAGAATGGCAATTGCCGAGGAATTTTTGAGGAAAAGATTGTATTTCGCGAAATTGATTTTTCTTTTGCTTTCCATGTACCATGGTTCAGTTGAAATTTTCTTGTCAGCAACATTTAATGAAGGAAAATAAAGAGCATTTTCATTCAGGGAGAATTCAATATTTCTATTTTGCAATATGGAAATAACAGCCGGATTATTTTTTGTTATTCCGAATATTTGTTTGTTTAGCGTAAAAATTCCGATTTCATCGGCTGAAGCATTGAAAAGTTCTTGCCAGGAATCGCGCGAAACAGTGCTTCCCTTTTCCAGCCAGTTGAGAATAATGTCTTTTTGTTCTCGCGGAATTTGTTGAATATCCTTTGCATTGGCATGAAAATAGATTTCCGCTTGAGCCGGGATTTCGGATGCGAGCGTGTCGAGGTGATTGCAGAAAAGGAAAATCAGACAAATAAAAAAAAGCGCATAAGGAAACAGCCGATAGATTTGTTTGAAAATGAATTTGCTCATAAGTTATTCAACATTACTATTTCATTTTAGCGTAAATTAGAGAAAAGGCAAAGTTTTTTCATTTAAAAGAAAAGACGCCGGCAATGTTGCCGACGCCGGTGATTCAGTTGAATAGAAACAGTTGACCCAATGCGATGAGAATGAATGCAGTTCCTGAGATTGAAAGAAATATTTGTTTTTCTATGGAATAATCCGGTTGCTTTTTATCATACAGATAGAATTTGATGATATTGAGTGTTCCCCACAATCCGATCCATAGAGCGAATTCATTTCCGGATACATTGCTACTGGCGATCATGAAGATGGCCGTTAAGATTTGAAACAAAAAAACGTATTTGATGAAAACTTCTTTTTTCATTTCTTCTGCCTCCTTGTCTATCGCATGACAAGTGAATATAACATTTCAATTTTTTATTGTCAAGGGATTTGTTATAAATTTAGCAAAGGAAAAAAAATTGCAAAAAAAAATCCCCGGCTCAATACGTGGGGGTCATGTGCAGATACATATTGCAGTCATTGGTAAATTGAATTTATAATCAATGCAAATAAAAAAGTCCTGCGAGCGCAGGACTTTTTCAGAAGAAGTTAAGCTGACTTCATTGTCAGATTTACTCTGCCTTTTTCATCTATTCTCATGACTTTTACTTTTACTTTTTGGCCGACTTTGAGATATTTGTTTATATCCATTACTCGTTCTTTGTTGCTGATTTCCGAGATGTGAACCATTCCTTCGGTTCCGGGGAATATTTCCACAAAAGCGCCAAAGTCCATTATTCTCGTGACTGTACCGTCGTATGCTTCGCCGGGAATCGCTTCTCTCACAATATCTTCAATTCTGGCAATGGCTTTTTTCATTCCTTCTTCTTGGTTTGAAGTGATCATCACCAATCCGCTGTCTTCGATATCAATGCTTACGCCGGTTTCGTCAATGATTGCGTTGATAATTTTTCCGCCCGGACCGATTACTGCTCTGATTTTGTCCGGATTGATTTTTAGTGTGACAATTCTCGGCGCATATTGAGACATTTCTTTTCTCGGTTCCGGAATTGTTTGTTCGATTATATCCAGAAGTTCATGAATCGCTTTTTTCCCTTGAGTCAGCGCGCCTTCGATCATGTCGAGCGTCAATCCATCGGTTTTTGTGTCCATTTGAATGGCGGTGATGCCGTCTCTGGTTCCGGTTACTTTGAAATCCATTCCGCCTTTTCCGTCTTCCAGATCTTGAATGTCAGTCAATATTTTGAAATCGCCTTTTTCATTTGAAGCAACGCCGATGGCGATTCCGGCAACCGGTTTTTTGATCGGAACTCCCGCGTCCATCAATGCCAAGGTTGAACCGCAAGTCGATCCCATTGAACTGGAACCGTTTGAACTCAGAACTTCGGAAACAACGCGGATTGTATAAGGAAAAGTTTCTTTGTCCGGCAAAACCGGGATGATCGCTTTTTCCGCGAGCGCGCCATGTCCGATTTCTCTTCTTCCCGTTCCTCTGAGCGGAGCTGCTTCTCCCACTGAGTATGGAGGGAAATTGTAATGATGCATGTATCGTTTTTTTCCGGTAATTTCCATTCCGTCGAGAACTTGTTCGTCTCCGGGAGAACCGAGCGTGACTACTGACAAAACTTGAGTTTCTCCTCGATTGAACAATGCGCTGCCGTGAGTTCTGGGCAATAAGCCGACATTACAGCTGATCGGCCGCAGTTGATCCAATTTTCTGCCGTCAACGCGTTTGTCTTTTTCCAATATTGCATTTGTGATTTGTTCATCAATGAAACTATTGAAAAATGTGACGATTTTTTTTCTGCGATCTTTGCCGATTTGCCGTTCGAGCAAATATTCTTCCAGTAAATCTTTCATCTTTTTTAAGATTTCTTTTCTTTCTTTTTTCGAACCTGCGGGAATGTTGAACAAGAATTCTTCCAATTTAGGAATCAAGTATTCTTTGCATTCATCCTGAATGCGAAGCAATTCTTCGGCGCCGAATTTCTGGTTTTCATCCAGATCTTCCAGTGAAGTGTCGTCAGCCGGCAGAACGATTTTTTCTCTTCCGACTTCAGCTCTGACTTCCTCAATAAGTTTAATGATTTTTCCCGAGTGTTTCATCGCGAATTTAAATGCTTCGAAAGCGGTTTTTTCATCCACTTCATTGGCGCCCGCTTCGACCATGAGCACTTTGTCTTTTGAAACCGACAAAGTCAAATCCAAAGATGATTTTTCTCTGGCTGCGTATGTCGGATTGATCACCCATTCATCACCGACTTTTCCGATGCGAATGCCGGCGAGCGGGCCGTCCCAAGGAATGTCGGACATGTGAATCGCGGTTGACGCGGCGATGATTGCCGGAATATCCGGATCATTTTCCCCGTCAATGGACAAAACCGAGACAATGACTTGAATGTCTCTGCGAATTGATTCATCGAACAAAGGTCTGAGTCCGCGATCAATCATTCTGCCGGTGAGAACAGCTTCATCTGTCGGCCGTCCTTCTCTTTTGATAAAGCGGGAACCTTTTATTCTGCCGGCGGCGTACATTTTTTCTTCATAATCAACCATTAGCGGAAAAAAGTCAGTGCCTTCGCGTGATTTCGGACTCATTACCGCTGTGGCCAATACAACCGTATCGCCATATTGGACGAGACAGCTGCCGTTTGCTTGCGGAGCCAGATCGCCGGTTTTGATTGTTAATTTTCTGCCGGCAAATTCGAGCTCGAAGTTTTTCTTCTTCATAAAATGTGTCTGACCGCCAAATTTTAGATTTCTTTTTGTGAAATCTACTTATCTGGCGACCAGAAGTTATTTAAATTATTTTGATAAATAAAGCCAGCCCCGTTTTCGCGGGGCGGGCCAGTGTATTATAATGACGCAATGTTTTCGTCTGTCAATTCTTTTTCAGCGAGTTCTTCTTCGTCGAGAATTTTTTGAATTGCCGCTTCTTTTTGCGATCTTCTGGACGGTTTGATTTTCAGGCTTTCGATCAATTTTTTGTAACTTTCCTGATTTTCCAATTCCAGATAACGAAGCAATCGGCGCCGTTCGCCCAATTTCTTCAGCAATCCCCTTCTGGATGAATGATCGTGCTTGTGAATTTGCAGATGTTTTGTTAATTCTCGAATTTCTTCGGACAAGATAGCGATTTGAACTTCGGATGAACCGGTGTCAGTCGCGTGAGTCTTGAACTTGTTGATGATTTGCTGTTTCTTCTTTTGAGAAAGCATAATTTTTTTGGTGAAAAACTGCAGGTAATTGCAGAGATCACGGAATTCCACAGAAGCGCTTTGTATTCTATGAATAATCATGGCGCATCCCACAGAATCGTTATTTGTTAAACGAAGCAATTTTCATTTATTGCTTGTTTTATGCTATCATAATTAATGTAATTTTGCAAGGGCTTGTTAAAATGCCAAGTGCGTCGTACAATATTATTATAAAAATATGACAATCGACAAACTGATCACCGAGTTTCTGGAAAATATAGAGATAGCAAAAGGGCGTTCGGAAAAAACCGTGCGCAATTATGATTTTTATTTGCATCGTTTTTCCGGCTGGCTGAAGGAACGGGAAATAACTGATCCGACGAAAATTACCTTGAAAATGATTGACAAATACAGGTTGTGGCTCAATCGGCTGGTTGATCCGGTGCGAAAGTGCAATTTGAAGAAAAATACGCAGAATTATCATTTGATCGCGCTCAGGGCTTTTTTGAAATATTTATCAAAGATAGATGTGCAAACATTGGCTCCGGAAAAAATCGAGCTGGCAAAAATGCCGATGAGAATGGTTGATTTTCTCGAAGGCGCTGATCTGGAAAATTTATTGGAAAGTCCGAACAAGGTTGGACAAAACAAGCTCATTCAATATCGGGACAAAGCGATTTTGGAAATGTTATTTTGCACGGGTTTGCGAGTTTCTGAGCTGGTGAATTTGAAGAGAGCTGACATTTCTCTGAAAAAAGATGAATTTACCATCAGAGGAAAAGGCGGAAAAGTGCGAATCATTTTTATTTCCAATCAGGCGAAATATTGGGTCGGGCAATATTTGAAAAGCAGAAAAGATGACAATGAGTTTTTGTTTGTCGGGCATGACAGAGCATTGGAAAAAAGGGAAAAAGAAGAAGCAAAAGGATTGACAGCCAGAAGCGTGGAGAGAATTGTGGAAAAATACGCAAAGGTTGCGGGAATAAACAAAGTTGTCACTCCGCATACATTGCGCCACAGTTTTGCAACCGATTTGTTGATAAACGGCGCTGATTTGCGTTCAGTGCAGTCAATGCTCGGACATTCTTCCATCACAACAACGCAGATTTATACGCATATTACTGATCAACAGTTGCGCGATGTGCACAAAGCGTTTCATAATAGGAGAGGAAAGAAGAAGTGAGTTTTTGACAAGCGGAGTGAAATGTAGTAGTTTTATAAGTGATGTTATCGTTAGTCGAAGCTTGCCCCTCGGCTTCGCGCGGCTGCGCTCGGGGTGACAATCAAGGCTTCGCCTGATGTGAAGATAATTGATAGCTGACATTGCTTGAAGTTTATTTGTAATTTGTAATTTGTTATTTGAGATTTTAGTTTTTATATTACGCCCCCGTAGTTCAACGGATAGAACACCAGCCTTCTAAGCCGGATACGTAGGTTCGACTCCTGCCGGGGGCACCATGAACCAAACGCTTTTTAAATTGAGAATGGACGATAAGTGAAGTTTGCGTTGGTTCATGGCGAGCCGTGAAGAATTAATAAAAAAACAGCAGAAGTGCTGATTTTTTTGTTTTTATTATGTTTAACGGTTTAATATCTCGAGAAAATTTTTTGTGAACTCGGCTCTGTCAGCTGATTTCGCCACTAAAACATTGGGATTCTTTTCTCCCCAGGATCTTCTTTCCGCCACGGTCATTCCTCTGGTCAGTTCACTTTGCGTTTCAATTTTTATGTCCATCATTTCCGTCTCAAATGCCACCGGATTAATGAAAAAATACGCTGCAAGAGGATCATACATAATCGCGCCGCTTGTTTTTTCAAAATTGAGAATTCCTTGTATATAATGAGCCATCATTTCTTTGATCGGTCGGTAAAGCGGAGAATTTTTTAATTCTTCAAAGTCATTGATTGAAAGAAATACATTATTGCACGCATCCAAGGGGATAAGCGTTTTTTTTATTGGCGCGCGGAATATGATGTCAGCGGCATCGGGATCAACAAAGATGTTGAATTCAGCCACGCGATTCTTGTTTCCGGGCACTGCTATCGCTCCGCCCATAATTACGATTTCTCGTATCAAGGGAATAATGGAACTGTCTCGGGTAAGGGCGTCGGCAATGTTTGTTAGCGGACCAATGGCGAGAATAGAAATTTCATGAGGATTGTTTTTCACTAATTCAATAATTCGCTCAACCGCCGTCCCGGTAAGCGGTTCTTGTTTTGTAATGTTTGCTCCGGCCAATCCGTTCGGTCCGTGAACCTCCGCCAAAATCAACTTTCTCGTCAGCGGAGCATTTGCTCCGGAATAAATCGGAATCTTGCTGTCCAGCAAATCCAAAATGTAGCGTGCATTGTTTGTGGTATTTTGAATTGTACTGTTGCCGGCAACGGTTGTAATCGCTTGAATATCAAACAAGCCGGATTTTTCCAAGAGCATTATCGCCAGTGCGTCATCATGCCCCGGATCAGTATCGATGATGAGTTTTTGTTTTTCAATATTTGCCATATATTTGAATTATAGCATAACAATGAAAGTTAATAGCAAAAGATTCGTATTACAATGTGAATGAATTTGGAATCATTGACAATCGCACCTGGCAATGCTATGCTTGCTTGTTAATAGTAACCAATTTTCCATGTTGCCATTCATCTGTTTGTTGTCGGCAATTTTCATTGTTTGTATCGCGTTGTCCGGGGACGGAAAAAATTGCAAGCATTGAATAGCTGAATTACGAAATATAGCATGCAAGTGCTATATTTTTGTTTTGATTATTGAGTAATTACTTTGTTTCCCGAAAAATAAATGTTAAAATATTCAGGTAAAATAAATAAAATTACAAAAATGAAAAAGTTAGTTTTGAGTCAATTTTTTGTTTTGATCGTCGGAACATTATTAGCTTGGACAGTATTTGTCATGGAGTTGATCAGCTGGATTCAATCGAAAGATTGTTCCGTCGGATGCGCGGTAAATGCGGTTAATCCGTTTTTTACGCCTTGCTTCGGCGGAGCGATTTTTTTCGCGGCTGCACTGGGTTTGAGCATCGGTATGCTGATGAAAAGTAAAAAAAAATAAAAACTGCATGGAAATTATTTTTTATTTAATAATATTCGTTATTCTTTGCAGTTTTGCTTACGCTGGAATATCCGGCGCGCCATGGGTTCCCTCGAAAAAGTTTGATGTGGCGCGTTTTTTGAAATTGGCTGACATAAAACAGGGACAAAAAGTTTATGATCTCGGTTGCGGCGACGGCCGGCTCCTATTCCCCGCCGCAGAGCTGGGCGCGGTTGCCGAGGGATTTGAAATATCAATAATTCCTTTGTTTTTAGCGAAGTTTAGAAAATTATTTTCCGGGAAAAAGATCAATGTAAAAATCAGGTTCAAGAGTTTTTGGAGCGCTGATTTGCGAGATGCGGATGTTGTTTTTATTTTTCTTTTGCCGAAAGCATTTCCTAAATTAAGGGAAAAATTGGAATCGGAATTAAGGCCGGGAGCCAGGGTATTGGTTCATGTTTGGCCGATTGACGGATGGAATCCGGCGAAAATTGATAGAAAAGAAAATTATTGTCCCCTGTATTTGTATGTTCGCTAAGTGTGATTGCTATAAGCGACGGTTTGATATAAGATTAATTTGTTCGGTTTTGAAATAAAAGAATTAAGCGTATGAACAAAAAGCAAAAAGTTGCGGCAAAAAAGCACAGGAAAAAAGCGGGGAAAATTGTAAGATGCGCACACAGATAATATTTTGAAATTAGTGTAATGTTTTACGACGCAAAGTTTACTTAAGATTTACGCAAAACGTTGATTTGTGTCGAGTTTGTGGGGCGTGAATGTTCCACGTGGAACATTTTGCTGGTTGGTCTGGGGTGAATGCTCTCGTAGCTCAATGGATAGAGCGGATCCGTCCTAAGGATACGATGGTGGTTCGATTCCGCCCGAGAGCACCATGAACCAAACGCTTTTTAAGTTGAGAATGGACGATAAGCGAAGTTTGCGTTGGTTCATGGCAAGCCATTAACTTGGATTCGGATAAGCGAAGGTTTTGTTGGTTCCTGGCGAGCCATTAACCGATTTTAGGGGGTTCGGAATTTCAGTGATGATTTGGAAACAGCAGGGATGCTGATTTTTTTTTGTTTTATTGAGAAGAAGGATTCAGTTCCTTTTGTTGAAAATTAATTGTTGTTGATTTCAATATTTTTTGTTTCGGTTCCAATGATGTTGTTTTTCGGATTGAAATTTTTGGTGGGCGGTGAATTTTTTTTGGAATTGTGTTGTGTTTATTTATGTTGATTTTGTGAATAAGTGTGGAAAATGCGTGGTAAACTGGGGATAAGTTGTTGAAAAGTGGGTAATTTGTCTGCGTTTGTACACACCAGTCTAGACAATTCGATTTTTTTTTGATTTTTTATTTAAAATATATTGAGATTTTCTTTGTGGAAATATAATTGTAGTTTTGGGTTAGTGTGAGAAAGTTTGCGGATCGTTGAATTGTTTTGTAATAAACAAGTTAAGGAAGTTTTTCGGTGTTTGTTTTGGTGAAAGTCAGCGGTTGAACGATTTTGTGATTTAAATTTTTTTTTGAAATGTTGGGGAATGATGAAGCGGCGACTGGATTGCGTTTAGTGGAAAAGAAAAGGTTTTAATTTCGCCGGAATTTTACAAAAAAAAATTGCGCGGGGAATGTGCGCAGTTGCATTGTTCCACGTGGAACAATGTTGTTGTGTTTTACGACACTTGTGAAATGAATAAAATTATTGTCAAAGTGGAGAAAAAGATTTTTTGAAATAAAAAGCTCTGTGAATTCAGAGCTTTTTTTATTTTATTTCAATTAATTTTTCTCGGACTCCTGCGCCCGCTTTTATAGAAATGTTTGAGCGCGGTACTTTCAGTTCCTTTGCGAGCAACTGAATTACCATTTCATTGGCCATTCCTTTTTCCGGCGGAACAGTCACTTTGATTCTATATATGTTGTCAGAAACTTTCACCACCTCGTTTTTCGAAGCTCTGGGCGTGACTTTTACGTTTATTATCATAAGTGAATTTTTGTAAATTTAGTGATATCTTATTACCTATACACCCGGATTACCGTAAAGGTGCAATTGAGGTTTTGTTTTAAGCGCACACATTTGGCGGTTTTAGTTTGTTAATAATTTTAACATTTCGTTTGGTGTTTTACCATTAAGACCGCAATGCTCTAAGTTGTTATATTGCTTATTCCAAATTTTAATTTTGCGGTTAAGTTCAAGTAAGTTAGTAAACATCACGCGGTTGTAAAATATCTCTTGATCTGATCTGTGGCTACGTTCCACCTTGCCATTTTGAGCGGGTTTGCCCGGATCAATGAGGTAGTGGATAATGTTATATTTTTGACAAACAATATCCAATTCATGCAATTTAGGATTTATCGGATCAGAACTTTTCAAATAACCGGTGTAGCGATTGGTAAAATTACTGCCATTGTCTGTTTTGATCGCTTTTATTCTAAAGGGAGCTATCGATATTACTTTCTCTAAAAATTTTATTGATGAAAGGTTGGAGTGGTCATCATAGATTTCCAAATATCGCCATCGAGTAGCGCAGTCAATGGCTGTAAATTGGTAATATTGCTTATTTTCCACAAGTTTAGGCACATATTTAATCGCTTTGGGGTAAATTCCCCGCGGCTTGCTGCGTAAGTGGTACAATGGAGGGATGAGCGAATATCTACATAAAATTCATAATGTGTCGGTTCTGTTATATCATTTTGTATGTCCGGCAAAATACAGGAGTTCAGTTTTCGAGTTGGAAGAAGTGGATGCGGAGTTAAAGAAAGTCTGTTTAGAGATAAGCAAGAGATATGAGATAAGATTTATGGAAATTGGTACGGACAAGAATCATGTTCATTTTTTCGTGCAGTCTGTGCCGATGTATAGTGCTAAAAAGATAGTACAAACAATAAAAAGTATAACAGCGAGAGAGATATTTAAGAGTTGTCCTGAGGTAAAGAAACAATTGTGGGGCGGAGAATTTTGGTCTGATGGATATTTTGTAAATACGGCAGGGCAACGGGGGAATGAGAATAGTATAAGTAATTATATAAAGAATCAGGGTTTGAAAAATTATAAGCAATTATGCACTGAGCAGATGTCGTTGTTTCGTTAATACCCCGACAGCTTGCTGCGGGGTCGTTTATTATCTATCTCAACCAACTCTCCAGCGGTTAATGGAATTTTAATGTATTTGTATTTGAGCTTTTTAACTCTATATCGCCTAGTTAAACCTTCTCTCTTAATTATCTTATGAATTGTATTTTTATGAATTAGGATACCTTCTTTTTCCAGTTGCCATTTTAGTTTCAAACTACATTTTTTTGTCTTTTTTCTTAACTCAACAATTCGTTCTTTGATTCTGATAGCTGTCTCCCTTGGATTGGTTCTCGGTTTCGTGGAAAATGGCGCCAAACCGGCGTCTCCTATCTTTTTGTAAGCAGAGACCCAGCGCTCCAGTGTTCTCTTGGAATGCGGGAAAACCTTGACTGCATCAATAATTTTGAGTTGCTTTTGGCAAATTGGCAAAACCCATCTTAATCGTTCTTCTTTTATTGTTTTAGTCATATTTACACACATATGCCAGAATCATATCTATCCTGGCAAAAACCGCCATATGTGTGTGGACATTACCGTTTTTTATTGCTTGTAAACAACCGCCTAATTTATTTTTTTCCGCTGGGAATGTTTGTCGGTTTTTCAAATTTTATAACTCGTCTCTCCATGCCTGAGACATTCCTTTTCGTTGCTTCCTTTTTTTCGTCGAGAGCTTCTTCTAGAATTTGAGCATTCAATCCGGAAAAAATTAATTTTAACATTGTTTTTTCGCTATATTCATTAATCCCAAAAGTCTGTTGAGCGGTTTCGAGAAATTCATTGAATGCGTCAAATGCGATTTCCTCAAAACGAGAGTGAGCAGCTGTTGATTTTGCCAGCTTTTCTCTGAAAATGTTTAAGAGAAGTTCTTTAATCTGTTCCTCCTCAATCTCGACTTCCTTGTTATTGTCAGCTGGAGCATGACCGTATATAATGGGGAATTCATTTTCCTCAAAATAACGATCAATGAATTTTGAAAATCGTTTTTCGTAGAGATTTTGTGATGACATAGGCAATAAAATTTAAGTTGTTATGTTTTTTATTTTTTATAAATGAAAAGCGTTATATTTTACACATTACAATTTGCGAAAATCGGCGAAATCACTTCATTGTTCAATTCCCAGCTATTTTCACAATTTGCCGGCTCGTGCGGTTCGCAAGCACCGGATAATTTCATCGCACTGCAATCGTATGTATCTTCTGCCATTCGAGTGCATTGTTTGAAGCGCTCCACTCCTTTTTTCATTTTGTTTGCTGTTGTCATTTCAGAGAATTGAGTCGGCAGGCGAGGAGCATCAGCGATACAACGGTGAGAACACTGATCTGAATTGGCTCAAGTTTTTCCTCCGTCGCGATAAGTGGAAACGCATATTTGGGTGCAACGCGCTATTCCGCATCCGCTCACAATCATGGTTCCGCCCCGCAGTGAACAAGCGTTTTTTTCAATTTTTTCCCATGTGAGCGGAAATTGTTTTGCAAAGAAAAAAAAGCAGGACAGCTAATACTGTCAATCCAATTAAAAACGGGAAAATAAATTTTTTTATAAAATTTCATTTATTTTTAATATTGCGTCGGTATTTTTTTTCAGATCAGATTAACTTTTTTACAGAATCATTATCTAGCAGTGATTTCATTTGGATAATGGCGATTTCATTCAATTTCAAGAGTCTTTCACTTTGAGATAAGCCTTGTCGAATCAGCTCGGCATTAAATGATTCCAAATTTGCCAAACAAACCAATTGATATACATCACAGTAATCGCGAATATTCCCCTGGGATTTTGGATTTTTATTTCGCCATTCTTTCGCAGTCATTCCAAAAAGAGCCTTGTTCAAAACATCTGCTTCGCTGGCAAAAATCATAGTGGCTTCTTTTTTCGTGATTTTTATGGGAATAATATATGCTTGAATAGCATCTGTTTGAATACGATAATTTATTTTGGTTAACATTCTTTTGCTGTCCCAGCCCAGCGCCAATCTTTCGTTTTCTTCCGTCTTTAGTCTCTGAAATTCTATGATTAAATACAATTTAAATTCCGCTGAAATCCAAGAGGCGAATTCAAAAGCAATATCTTTGTGGGCAAAAGTTCCGCCGCCATAACGTCCGGATTTGGAAATAATGCCGATAGCATTGGTGCGCTCGATCCATTTTTGCGGAGAAAGAACAAAACTGTTTGATCCTGATTCGTTTTTAAACCTGTCGAATTCGACCAGTTTAAAATTTGGATTATTGATTTTTTCCCAAAATCCCAAAAATTCTATAGTTCCGCGATTTCTTGTCCAATTTTTAACAATGTCAGCCGGTTCTTCTTTGTTTTTATAGCGGGCTATATCGGTAAGGGATATAAAATCGTGTTCTTTCTGCTGAAAAATATAAATTTCAACGCCCTTCGTATTAATTTTTTTCATATTCATCATCAATTTTATCAAAGATCTCAGTCAATACAAAATCAGTATTTCCTTTTCTCGGACTTCCGGAGATTGTTAGCGTTTTGGGCTGAGGATGGCCGGGAGTAAGAGGTGAATACCGCAGACAAAATACCATATTATTTTTTATTTTTGTTAACTGTTTTTTCAAAAATTTCATTTATTTTTGATATTGCCTCGGGATTTTGTTTCAAATCATTTTGATGCAGAGCTTCGAAACAATATGTTCCGACCAAATGCAATTTCAGATATTTTACAAATCCGCGCATTGCGTTGGTCAGGGCTTCTTGCGAACCTTTTATTTTTCCTCCGCCGACCATTATTAAAATTAATTTTTTTCCTTTTAATGATTCCGCCGCGTAAAACGGGTGCGTTCTATCAACAAAATCTTTTAATAATCCGGAAACATTGTCAAAATAATTCGGCGTAGCGATGATCATCACATCCGAATCAATCATTTTATTTCCGATTTCCGTCATATCGTCGTTTATCGCGCATTCCGGCTTTTCATGACAGCTCAGACATCCGGCGCAATGTTTGATTTCTTTGTCTCTGAGAAAAAGAAATTCCTTTTCACCATCGATTCTGTCAAAGATCTCAGCCAATACAAAATCAGAATTTCCTTTTCGCGGGCTTCCGGAGATTAGTAGGGTTTTTGGCATAGATTGGGTTGGGTGAGGTGTTTTTTTTGCACTTCGAAATTAAGATGGTTTTCAGTTTTGCATAATGTTTTTGATTATGTGAAGTTTCTATGTATCGACGCGGAGTGGCAATTTGGGTGGTAGCCGGATAAACAAAGTTATGCGAAGTAAATTTTAGTGTTCTTTGCGAATTTGCTCCATTTCCTTAATATCCTTTACTTTTTGTCTCAGCAGTTTCAATTCTTGTCGTTTTTGATTCTGATTTTTTTCAACTCCAAACAGATTCATGGCGATGGCTAATATGTTATCAACGGATTTATTTTCTGCTTCCGCTATTTTTTCTGCTAACTTTTTTAAGCCTTCGTTCATATTTCCTCGTTTTTTTAGTTCAGGATGACTTTGTATAATGTCGAAAATTGTATCAGCATTCATTTCAGGACTGATTTGATCGGCAATAATTTCAAAAATATTTCGTCCGTGCTCAATGGTGGTCTTAAATTCATCTTCATATACTCTTTCTATGTCGTCAATATCTTCTTCAGTGACTTCTCCCATTTCTATTAGTTGTTGCGTGTCAGTAAAATCATAGTTTCTTCCTTGATGGAGCTTGTAATAAAGCACTTTTCCAGGATGAGAAAGGTTGATCTGTTTGCCATGAAATTCTATAGGCTGAGGTTGAACCCACTTTCCTGGCATAGGCGTGCCAAGAATTCCCAAAGGGTTTCCCTCTTCATTTCTTTGAATAATATGAATGTCAACAAAGTTTAATGATGTATCTCTGCGAAGTTTACCGTTTTCATCGATAGCGACGATCAACAGATGCTCGATTGAGGAATCGTCGAAATCCCTATGCCGAACACGTCGCATTATCATTTTTCCGGTTTTGTTTTCAATGCGTGACACAAAAAATCCGTAACCTTTTTTAAGCAATTGAGCCTCCATTGCTTCGAGCTCGCCTTTTTCTACAGAAATATCAACATCTTTATGTTCACCAATATATTTGTCCGGGTTTTTGCCGGCTCCGTTCATCAAAGATATATTTAAGGCTCCATCAAGGTGCCAATTCAAATCAGACCCTTCGAATAGTTGGCCTAATTCCTCAATGCTTTTATTCATTCTTTTTACAACATCAGGAGATGGTTTTTTGCGGAAAAAATTTTCATCGATTTTTTCATCAAAACTTTCCCATGGAGGCATTTCTTCTTCGTAGTATCCCGCCTGATTTTTAGGAACGCGACGCAGTTCCTCCGGCATCTTGCTCTCGATCTTGCTGATTTCTTCTTGTGTTGGAATTTGATTTGTTGAATTCATAAAAATAGAATTTTGATGGATTCGAAATATTAATTATTCTTTTTTTTGTTCTTAATAAATGTGATAATTGAGAAAAATCAATTCTTGTTCATTTTGTCTATTCTATTTCAAATTTGTGAATATTTTTATTTTTAATACCCACCCATTAAATGAAAATAAGACAAAGATGGGTACTGAAAGTATGATAACAATCCAACACAATTATAAACATAAAAAATATCGCTATTTTATTACATTGAAAATGCAAGTATTTGACTTTGTTGATAGATGGGTTCTTCTTCAACAGAGACTTCACCGTTTAACATTTGTAAAACAGTATTACCAATATGATAACCAAGGTTTACTGGGACAGCATTGCCGATTTGTCTATATTGTTGCGAAATTGATCCGGCAAATTTCCAGATATCAGGAAATGTTTGTATTCGTGCATATTCTCTGACGGTAAGCGGCCTGGTCTCTTCCGGGTGGCATCTTTCTGTTTGCTTTTGAGCAGGACTGCATGTAAGTGTGAGTGAAGGCTCTTCCCACGATAATCTTCTTGCCATTCCTGTTTTTCCGCCACCCATGTAAAAGCTTGCTCCCATATATTCTTTTTGTAGCTTCGCGGGCAAATCCCTCCAATATCCACCGGGCGGAATCAGTTTTAGAATTTTATATTTGCTTTCAGGGTATTTTTGTCCTTCTGATTTTGGACATTGATGAAGGGCGTCTTTCAGATTTACGATATAATCTTTTTCTTTTGGGAATGTTATCGGAATGTCTAAATCTTTTCTTACTCCGATTATGATGAGGCGTTCTCTTTTTTGAGGAACATCCAAATATTGTGATCTTAAAACTTTATATTTTACTCGATATCCCAGTTCTTCAAGAACTCCAATCATGGTTTTTAGGGTGTTTCCGTTTTCGTGATTCAGTAATCCCTTAACGTTTTCACCGATTGCTATTTTGGGTCGAACTTCTTTGACGCATCTAGCAAATTCAAAAAATAAAGTTCCTCTAATATCTTCGAATCCCATTTTATTTCCAGCGTAGGAAAAAGCTTGACAGGGGAAGCCACCTTGAACAATATCAGCTTGTCCATTGTGAAATTTTAAATTTTTAACATCGTCTTCAATGACATTCCAGGCGGGTCTATTTATTTTTAGTGTTTCACATGCCTGTTTGTTAAATTCGTTTAACAAGACATGTTGAATCCCGGCATTTTCCATTCCGAGAGCTGTTCCTCCTGCTCCGGCGAATAATTCGATGGCAGTATAAGTAGCCCTGGTTTTATTTTTGAGAATTTTAAATTTGGTTTTCCTTTGGTTTTTGTTTTGGATTCGCTTGATTTCATTTAAACAGAAAATTCGTTCATTTTTTCCATTTCTGCTTGATTTAATTAAACCGCGTTTATCCCATCGTCTGATAGTATCTATTGAGATATTAAGTAGCGAAGCAGCTTCTCCCGCTGAATAATGTGTTTGTTTTTGTTTCATATAATGTTACAGTTTATTACTGTTATTATATAAAATAACCATTGCGTAGGCAATGGTTATTCTGTGGAAAAGGCTTTTTCAAAAAGTTTACCGTATTGTTTAATTTCAGTTTCCGGCAAATTGTAGTTTGTATTTTCTTTTATAACTTTTGGAAGCACATTAAACAATTCAGATAAAGCATTTTTGTTGCCCGTTGCTAAAGTATAAAAACTTAAGCCGTCAATTATTCTAATTTTTTTGTCTGTTGTCCTCTGTTTTCCCTTTTGTTTGTTATCAGATGGCGTAAATGGTTTATCATATTGTTTTTTCCCCTTAGAAATTATTTCAACATAATAACCGGTATATCCACTATATTCCGACTCTTTTAATTTGGCCATGATTGCGTCATAAAGTTCGACTTTATGATTGCCTTTGGTTGTATTGTATTTATTTTTAATTTCAGCGATTATTTTTTTGTTATCATTCACTATGTCTAAAATACTTCCGGTGCCAAGATCTCGCCAATCAGAACAATTGCCAAGGATTTGTTGATGAAAATCACCGATAACATTTTGCATTGTTTTTTGTGTTTGTCTTGCTTTTTACGTGAGGATCCAATCTTCATAACTTAAGGACTGCGTCATTCCATGAAACAGAGCTGAAAATGGATCTAAAACATTGTTGTAAAGATTTTTATCAGCTTGTTCCTTTGCTTTTTCTACAACCGCAATGACATTATCAACTGCAGCGATTAAGTCCGCGTCTTTAATGAAATTTAAGTAAGCCATAAAGTTTATTGCGAATTCTTTTTGCCTTATTATTAAAATTCAAAATAAAATTTTATTCGTTAATAAAGTATTCTGCGGTTTCAGTAAAAAGAAAAGTGTATTTGATTTAGATTCCTTTAACCTCCCTCCTCATGAAACCAATTTATTCAAACATCTCAACATCGCCCTTCCCTCTTCTCACTATAATCGGCTCATCTTCGGAAAGATCGATTACCGTTGACGGTTCTCTGGCCAGAATTCCGGCGTCGATGATTAAATCGACTTTGTCGCCGAATTCTCGTTCGATTGCGAGCGGATCGGAAAAAGACGGTTCTGATGTCAGGTTTACGCTGGTGGAAATTATCGGATGCCCGAGCTGGCGCGCCAGTTCGAGACAAACCTTGTTGTCCGGGATTCGGATCGCAACGGTTTTTTTGTTGGGAATGATTTGCTTTGGCACGAGTTTTTTCGCTTTGAGAATGAAAGTGTACGGACCGGGCAGGAGCCGCTTCATTGTCCTGTACGCGTAATCGGAAACAAAAGCGTATTTTGCGATGTCAGTCAGATCAGCGCAAATAAAACTGAATTGATATTTTTTCTTTTGCTTTATTTTGTAAATCCGCTCGATCGCTTCCTTGCAAAAAATATCACAGCCGAATCCGTAGATCGTGTCAGTCGGATAAACAATCACTCCGCAGTTTTTCAGAATATCCGCCGCTTGTTTTATTTTCGGATATTCCGGATTTTCATTGTTGATTTCTATCATCATATTTTTATAATTGTTCCAAAAGGTTAAGTTCCAATTTTTTCGTCGCCGTATCGTAAACCGCAAAGCTCGCCCGATAAAACATTCCCGCCAGATTTCCCGGATTGATCAAATATGTTTTTTCCATTTTTTCCTGCCACGGCTTGTGGTTGTGTCCGTAGAAAACAATGTGGAATTGTCCGGACTTTGCCAGCCGAATAGCTTTGTCTCGCTGGTGGCAAACCGCGATTTTTATTTTGTCGATTTCATATTGCAAATAGGGAACAGGAGATTTTTTTATTTTTTGAAAACGGTTTGTCCGCTTCTGCTTTTCCTGCACCTCGATTTCCGCGTTTCCGTCCACAAAATCGATTTCCCCGGAAAAATTTTTCAGGAAATATTCGCGAGTTTCTTTTTCCGTCACATCGCCGCAGTGAAAAATTCTGTGAATATCATTATCTTCGCAAAATTTGAGGAATTTTTCAATGTTGGACAGATTATCGTGCGAATCCGAGCAAATTGCGATTTTCATATTATTTTCTTAACTTTTTTAGAATCTTCAGACTTTTTGCGTCTGATAATTTTAATCGCGGAGTTTCGATAATGCCGTTGATTTTTTTCAGCTTCGGATGATTGACAATAATTTCAAAAGTTTTCATTCCGATCAATCCTTCGCCAATGTCAGCGTGCCGGTCTTTGCGCGAACCGAGTTCAACCAGTGAATCGTTCAGATGAAGAAGTTTTAATTTTTCCAATCCGATTATTTTGTTGAATTCTCTCAATGTTTTGTCAATCGCGGTTTTCGTTCGCAGATCATAGCCCGATGCGAACGCGTGGCAAGTGTCCAGACAGACGCCGACTTTTTTGTTTTTCAGCCGTTTGAAAATATAAGCGATGTCATCGAAAGTATCGCCCATGATTTTGCCGGATCCGGCGGAAAGTTCGATCAGAAATTCGGTTGTTCCGGTGTAGTTTTCCAGAACTTTGTTCAGACTTTCCGCTGTTATTTGCAATGCTTTTTTCTCGGAATAATCCTTTGCGCTTCCCAGATGAGCCATGACATATTTCGCGCCGAGCTTTGTTCCCGTTTCCAATTCTTCTCGAATCGCGGAAATGGAGCCGTATTTTATTCGATTGTCAGCTGATGCCAGATTTATGTAATACGGAGCGTGAATATAAAATTCGGCAATCTTTGATTTTTTGAGATTTGCGCGGAAATTTGCGATTGAGTTTTCATTGAATGTCGGTTTCCCGCCTTGCGGAGATCGCGTGAACATTTGAAAAACTTCACAGCCGAGTTCTTTCGCCCGCAATGGCGCGTTTTCAATTCCGCCGGCAATGGATGTGTGCGCGCCGAAGATCATATGATTTTTTTTTAACTTGTAGGCCGATTATGAACTTAAATCTATTTTCACTTACTAACTTAACTTAACTTAACTTGCCCCGCCGCGGGCGGGATAAACTTGTCTCGCTTATTTAAAATTAAACGAATCAATCATTTCCGTCATTACTTCTTCATCAAAATAATTTATATTTCTTTTTGTCGATGAAAATGAAATTTGAACGCTGTTGCGCGTGCCGGGATACAGTCTTATCATTGAAATGTAAGATTGATCTATTTTGGCTATTGCGATATTGCCTTTGATTCCGCACGAGCGTTGAGAATTGGAAAGAAATGAGCGGTTCCCATAGTAATCGCAATATGAATCGAGTAAAGAGTTTACATCATTTTGCGTTGTCGGGAGGCCGTTGTCCAGGATTGAATTGTCTTTGATTTCCAGCATGCTTCCGTTAAGCGCTTCCAAATTTGATCCGAAAAGAATGTGATATTCATTTTTGGCAGCATCTTCCAGTCTGATTGCATAATCCATTATATACAAAACAGGGGTCAGCCAGTCGGGCTTGTTGAATGTTACTCCCATCTGCGAAACATCATATGATTTGCTGTGAGTCATGATTTCTTCTTTTTCTATTGTCGGTTGTGAGAATTCTCCATTGTTGTAATCGATAAACAGAGCCACTTTTCTGCAAGCCTTGTCTACGGCGTCGCCGGCACGATAAGTCCGATCTCTGCGTGATTCGCAGGTCATTCCATAGCTTTCGTAAATTCTTTTTTCAGTGACATTTACAAAGATTAAAAACGGCGGGTTTTCTCCGGGTAAAGTTTTCGGCAGATCGTGCAAATATCCGCGGGGCACGGGAAGGTCGTCAAATAATCCATCGGGATTTTGTCCGAAAATATAGTAGCCGTCACGGGATCCGTTTTGCGAACATTTGCTGACAAGAACCTCTTCTTTTTTATCTCCGCCGAGATTTACCGGTTTTAATATGCAGAAATTCATTTCCACGACTCCGCCGGCCATTGTCACTTCATCTTCTTTTATTTTTTCCCATTGCGAGCCGACTTTTCGGAAAATTTTCAAGTATTTTATTTTTCGAATATCTCCCTCTCGTCTGATAACGTTGGGATTTATATATGTAATCAGTTTGTCCGTATAGTGGTCTCCGTCAATATTAATGTCCGTTTCTTTCAAATCATTGTATTGTTTCGGAAGATCATCTTTCCAGTCTGAAAATAACTCGTTTGAGCTTTTTGTTTCCTCCGGTTGAATTTCATCTGTAATTAAATCAGCCGGTTCAATTTTTTCTTGTAAAATCGGCGTCGATTGATTTTCGAGGGAATAATTTTCAAATGAATTGCCGCTATTTTTCGTACAGCCGGCAATAAAAGGAAGGAGCGCGGAGATAATAATCGCCAAGAATATTTTTTTCATAGAATCAGATGATTTATTAATGCTTGCCAATATGAATTATAACAAAAGCGGCTCCGAAGAGCCACTTTTTTATTTGACGAGAAGTTCTTTTAATTTTTCAAATGTTTTTTTGTTGGTGATCAGATTTTCAAAATAGTGATGCGCGTGATCCGAGTGCAAACTTTTGTCGAGTTCATCCAAATGCTCCGCATAAGCCGGGTTCATTTTGTAGCCGGCAAACGCGCGGTCTTGTTCCGCGTGAATTTCGTCGCAAGTGACTGTGATATTTTCTTTTTTCGCGATCGCGCGAATCAATAGCGCGGTTTTGACTCGTTTGATTGCGTCGGGCGTGAAATCCAGCCGCAGTTCACCTTCGCTTTTTTTGATATGCGACAGATAATCTT
>Ga0180007_10001728_pt1 | contig 28016 bp, 24 predicted proteins | sample MM_PC_MetaG_FD_121122 | JGI IMG/M metagenome (GOLD analysis project Ga0180007, IMG submission 121122) | Groundwater microbial communities from the Aspo Hard Rock Laboratory (HRL) deep subsurface site, Sweden - MM_PC_MetaG | ecosystem: Environmental > Aquatic > Deep subsurface > Groundwater... | reverse complement strand
GCTAGATCGTATAACTCAGTCCCGGGATAAGGCACCGTTATTGTTACTTGTATCCAGTCGGGATTTAAGTCTTTAGTAAACTTCAAAGTCTGCAAACTCTCTTCCCTAGTTTCTGTTGGCAAGCCTAACATAAAAAAAGCTTTTGTCTCTATTCCGGCTTTTCTTGTCCATTTAATAGCAGTTTTAGCCTGGGCGAGTGTAATATCTTTTTTTATTAGGTTTAACAACCTTTGGTTGCCACTCTCTATCCCATAGTGAATACTCCAACATCCTGCCTTTTTCATCAATTTCAATAATTCAAAATCAACTAAATTAACTCTTGTCATGCAAGTCCATTTTATTCTTTTATTATAGCCTTTCTCTATAATCTGATTGCAAAGTTTTACAACATGATCTCTATTAATAGTAAAGGTATCATCTCTAAAAATTATTTCTTTCGCACTATATTCGTTCATCAGAATCTCTACCTCTTTCATCAATCTGTCAATTGAGTGGTGCCTGTACATTCTTCCGGCAATTTTTGAACAGTAAACACAGCGGTAGGGACACCCTCGCGATATAAGCATTACATAACTAGGTAATTTTTTGTAGTAAGTTGGAGCTGGCGTATATTTCTCCATAGGCAGTTCTTCTCTGGCTGGCAAGGGCGCATCATCAAGATTTTTCATAAACTCCCTCAATTCATTCTCAACTATTTCATTCTCTTTTCTAAAAACAATTCCTTTAATATTTTCTAGCTTTTTTTCGCCTTCAAGATACTCGACCAGCTCTAAAATAGTTTCTTCCCCCTCTCCTACAACACCGATATCAATCTCGGGTATGTCTTCCAGGGTTGCCTTTGGCATTATAGTTATGTGCGCTCCACCAACCACCAATAAAGTATCTGTAACTCCCTTAACTGTTTTAATAGTGTCTTTTGCAATTTTATACATGGGAGTTAACACACCAATACCAATCAAATCAAATTTATTGTTAGATACAAACTTTTTTATGTCTTCGAGAGAGTATTTTAAAACAGCGGCATCCAAGATTTTTACTTCGTGCCCTTTTTGTTTTAAAGAACCTGCTAAGTAAGCTAATCCCAACGGTTCTGTAGTTGGTCCAACCTTACCAAGATCTTTGCCGTATCTATCTGATACAGTTAAAGCGGGACTTATCAATAGAACTTTCATTTTTTTCTCATATCAGCTAAAAATCCAAACAAAACTATCTGAATTCCAGTTAACATTAATAACGTTCCCAATATTACTGTAGAAGTATGTTCAACTTTTCCAGTTATAAAAAATAAAACAGTAAGCCATAACCCAATTAAAAAACCCAAAGTAAAAAACAATAAACCAATTCTTCCAAAGAATCTCAGGGGTTCATAATCTCTGTATATCCTAATAATATTCTTCCAGGCATTGAAGGCATATTGAAATGGGTTCTTCATCAACCTGCTCCTTCCACCGATTCTCTCGGCAAAATAAGTGGGAATCTCTTTTATTTTAAATCCTTGTCTTACAGATTTGATTATTTGCTCTTGTGTGTATGTATGGTCTGAAACTATTTCTATTTCTTCTGCAACTTTTCTGGTAAACGCCCTAAACCCTGTTTGACAATCGCCAACTTTGAATTTGATAATTTTAGATATAGCTTTAGAAAATGCCTTGTTGCCCAACTTTTTTAGGAATGGCATCTTTTCGATACCTCCAGTGAATCTGTTGCCTAGAACAAGATCATATCCTTCTTTGATTTCTTCTATTAGTCTAGGTATATCTTTGGCAAGATATTGGCCATCTGCATCAGTGTGCACTATTAAATCCGCGTCTAGCTTTAAGCTTTCTTGGATTTCTGTTTTAAATGCTTTAGCCAAGCCATGGTTGTAAGGATGGCTGTAAACAATTGCTCCTGCTTCTTTAGCAAGTTTGGCGGTTTCATCCTTACTCCCATCGTCAACAACTAAAATATCGAAATTATAGTTGGATTTATGCATGACTTCTTTTATCTCCATTAAGACCTTACTGATAGTTTCTGATTCATTGAAGGCCGGAATAGATACAACTATTTTCATAGGAGCTCATGATGAGATTATCGATTTATATAAGTTTTTATTATAGATATTCGATAGGTTTTTATATCGGAAGTTACAAACTTCCCCCATTCAGAGTTGCACCAATCAGTTCCGGATTCGTAAATCTATAATCAGATAAGAAAGATTATTTTTGCAAAAATGAAAACCTTGCTGGTTTATCCGAAAACATATTATAGAAGGGATGTACCCTTAAGCTTGGCTTATATTGGGGCTGTTTTAAAAGAAAGTGGGCATAATGTTAGGGTTCATGATCCTGCCCCTTATGAAAAATTAAATTTGTTAGATACATTAAAGCAATTTGAACCAGAAGTAGTTTGTTTTACTTGCAATACTATCAATATGGTTGAAACTCTTCGTATGTTAGATATAGTTAAAGAGTGGAACCCGCATACTAAGACAATTCTTGGAGGACCACACCCGAGTTCAATGCCTGGGGAGACGCTATCTTATAAAAATGTAGATTTTATAGTGATTGGTGAGGGGGAGGAAACTATAAAAGAATTGGTAAGTGAACTAGAAAAGAAGAATACAGATTTTTCTAAAATTAAAGGAATTGGTTTTAAAACTCCAAAATTGAAATTTACCGAGAGAAGGCCATTGATTGAGAACTTGGATTCCCTTCCATTCCCAGATAGGGATATGTTTCCTATGAAGTGGTATACACAAACTTCGACTAGTATTCGCGGACAATGGTTGTCTACTGTAACTTTGATGACGAGTAGGGGCTGTCCATATAATTGCGCTTTTTGTGCGAGTAAGTCCATATGGGGTAGAAGTTTTAGAACCCATTCTGCAGGCAGAGTAATTGAAGAGCTAGAATTCGTTCTTGAAAAATATAGAGTTGACGCAGTCAAATTAATAGATGATACATTTTATGTGGATAAAAAGAGGATACTTCAGATTTGTAATGAAATTAAAAATAGGAAGTTAGATTTTGTTTGGGCTGCGCAAGCAAGAACAGACTTGCAAGATGAGGAAATAATGAAAAGTATTTCTGAATCTGGATGTATACAATTAGCCTTTGGTGTGGAGTCTGGATCAAATAAGGTATTGAAGGCTATGAACAAGCTGAACATGGCTGAAAATGCGGTTCCTGCCTTTAAACTTTGTAAAAAGTATGGGATAAGAACGATAGCCAATTTTATGCTTGGAAATCCAGAAGAGGAAATTGAAGATGTTGAGATGACACGAAGGCTTGCACACGAATTAGATGCAGATTATGTAGATTTTTACATAACAACTCCTTTTCCAGGTACGCCTTTATATGAGCAGGCAAAGAAGAATGGCTGGATAAAAAAAGGAACGGACTTCTCTAAGTACAAAATTGATTTAGAACCGATAATGGAAATAAATTTTTCTATGGAGGAAATAAAAAAGATTAGGAATGCTCTTAAAAAAGAATTTGTAGGTGAAAAAGTCTTTTATTTTTTGAGAAATCCTAAATTTTTAAAAGATGCCGCCTTAATAGGTTTACTAAATCCAGCTTTGGCGCCCAAAATAATTGTTAAATATTTAAAAACATTAAATGTTGAAGATTCGCTTAGGGAGTTCGAAAGGACCCAAAGGATGAGAAGATTTCCATGAAGGTTTTCCTAAATCTCTTTTTTTCAACTGGATAACTACCCGCTAACTTCTCGCTCCTTTTTCTTAACTAACAATAACACTTTGTATAATAATCCAAGGCCATAACCAAGGTATGTTAAATTCACTAAAAAAATTACAATTGGGAAAGCAAATACCTTTCTAAGTTTAATTGTAGCAATGAAAGCTTGTAAAAGAAAAAAAAGTGTATAGCCCCCACCAATAACCAAAAAAATTTTTAAAGCAGATTCGTAAAAAAAAGAAGCTACCAATGAAAAAAATAATGATAAAATCAGGAGAGAAGGAAGGAAATGAATTAAACTAAATCTTTTAGTATATAAAATCCTGATTATATAGGCGTAACCAGATGCAAAGGATTGTTTCCAGAACTTTTTGATCGATGGTCTGCGCCTATGCCAAACCAAAGCCTCGGCAGTATAAATTAGCTTATAACCTTCTTTTTTAATCCGCTCCTCTAATTCAGCTTCCTCTCCCCTATTCCTCCTAAATCTAGGATCGAATACGCCCACCTTGTCTAGTATCTCTCTTCTTACTGCCATATTACAACCCCTTGGGAAGTAATTTCCAAGTCTGATCTTCCCACCCCTTAGACCACCAGTGGTTATCAAAGAGGTCATAATAAAATCCATACATTTTTCTATCAGTGAACTTGTAGGGGGGGTTTTATCTGGTCCACCAGACACTCCCACTTTTGGATCTTTTAATAAGGGCTCGACCAAACTATTGAGCCATCCTTCATCAAAAATACAATCCGCATCAGTAAAAACAAGTATCTCTCCATTTGCATGTTTTATACCAATGTTTCTTGCACTAGCAACTCCTTGATGTGGTCCTTTAGCCACAATTAATTTTTTATCTGTTGCGTATTCTCCAACAATTTTTGGACCATTATCAGTGCTACCATCATCTACAAAAATAAGTTCATAGTTAGGATATGAAAGTTTCGTAACCGTGTTTAAACAGTCTTTTATTCTGGCTTCTTCATTACAAAAAGGGATAATAACAGACACAAACGGTTTTTTCATCTTTTTAGGATAGTATACGCGGTTTTTGCCTTATCTCTTAGCTCCTTTGCCGATCGTACTTTCATCAATTCTCCAAACAAAAATTTAGGACTAAAGTAGTGTTTATTATAAGTTCTTTTAACTACTTTTTCGATATACTCTTGAGGTAAATGAGGATAATTAGTGTACGTCTCCTTGCTAGCATCATGAGCTATGTAATCATCTGTGGTTATCCACTTGTTTTTGATTGCGAGTTTATGGAATTCCGTGCCTGGAAAAGGAGCACAAGCCTTCACATGAATTACTTCTACATCAAGTTGTTTTGTTTTTTCTAACGTCTCTTTTATAGTTTCTTTTGTTTCTAAAGGACAACTAGCTATTAAAACATTAATTTCTGGTTCTATACCAAAATCTCTTAAATTCTTAATGGCTTTATAAAAAGTTTCCACCTTTACATCTTTTTGGATATAATCTAAAATCTCCTGATTAAAAGACTCTATCCCTATATCAACATATTTTACACCGGCTTCAGCCATTGCTTCTATTACTTCTCTATCTAAAAGATGATCTGCTCTTGCTAAACATGCGATTTCTAACCCAAAATCCTTAATACCTCTAAATATTTCCAAACTTCTTTCTTTATTCCATAATAATTGGTCATCTATAATTTTAATACCTTTATAGCCTAGCTTGTTTATCTCGGCAAATTCTTCTAAGATTCTTTTTACTGGATATAAACCGACGGGCGGTTTTCTTTGGTGGGTCTTTTTCCAATCTAATTCTCTAGCGTAACTCAAAGAATTTGGAACACAATAATAACACCTATATGCACATCCTCTTGAAGTTTGCATTGTAGTAACAGGATAATTATGTAATTGAGAATTTGTATATTTGTAGGGGTTTTTTAATAATGTTCTGTCTGGTATTGGTAATTTATTTAAATCTGTAAGCTCTCTTGAAGGGTTATTTACAACCTTTTTATCTTTTGTGATGTAACTAACATTTTTTATATCCCGCTGTTTCTTAATATTTTTTAATAGATCTAACAAACTGAAATCTGGTTCTCCTCTAACTACAAACCAATTTTCTTTCAAAAGATATTTTTTGGGACTCCAGGTTGGGTCCGGCCCAATAAAAATAATGTGCTGTGATTGCGTATCTAAATACTCTGCTGCTTTTAAATCAATATCCTTAGTTAAATATACTGAGTAGAAAACGTAAACCTCTGCAGGGTTTATTTCTCTTAAGGGTACTTTATCTACAGGACAATCAGTAATCTCAACTTTAAACCCGTTGTCTCTCAAAAGTGTTGCAATTTCTAGTATTACTACATTATGTTGCATAAAAAAAGCATAATTACAACCGTATTCCCTATCTACCGGTTTCTTTGCTGGAGGCATGACAAAATGAACACGCAACCTTTCATTATTTACTCCACAAACTGCTTTATCCCCGCTTGAATTGCATTTTTCTTCCATCATCTATAGAACATTACTCCTTTTATTTCTCGTTTAAATTAAAGGCATTATAAAGATTTCGTCACGGAATTGCTATTCTAGTAGTAGCGACCATTGGCCTCTAAGAGGAGTCACAATAAGCTTTATAAGCGAAGAATACGGATTTTAAAATTAATGTTTGAAGAAAAACTAAGAGAATTCTTAAAGGAAGAAGATGTTCAGGGACCAATTCTGAAAAAAGTATTCAGATTTTTAGGTTTCAACATAGCACTTTTATTATTTAAAACAAGAATAACTCCTAACCAAGTCACAATATTAAAATTTCTATTAACAATTCCCGCCGCATATCTCTTCTATCTCTCTGGCCATTTAAACTTGATTCTAGGAGCAGCCATACTTTTGATTTCTTTTATATTGGATTATGCAGATGGTTCCCTAGCTAGATTGAGAAAAACCCAAAGCACTATGGGCTACTGGATAGATCACGCAACAGATGAAGTGAGTAAATTTTTACTTTTTTTTGCAATAACTCTGGGGCTCTATAATAAACTCGGGGATTTTATGGTTTGGATTTTTGGATTTCTTTCTATCTCTGCATACTACATGGGAAGTCTTTTGTACCTTTACTTTAAAGCGGGTTTTCAATCTGTAGCTACAAAGATAATAGAAAAAGAAAAAGAAAAAAGAAAGTTCGCTAAACAGTTCTTTTTTATAGACCCATTTGTAACAGCAATAATCTTATTGGCCGCTTTCTTAAACCAAATGTACTCTCTTTTAATATTTAGTGCGGTTTATGGTTGGATCTTTGTTATAGTTGCTTTTATTTTATTAACAAAAAAAATAGTTAAACAAGATACTTCATAAAAAGCCATATCTCATAATTTCCTGTTCGGCTAAGGTTCCATCCCTTAATCTTTGCACTCTTTCACAAACTTCAAAAACCCTGTCCAGTCCTTTTTTCATTGCTTTGATTAGGGCTGCATTTTCATTACCTTCGCCAGGGCCGGCGTATCTTTGTTTTATATCCTCGATTCTTTTTTGGATGCTCATTCGTTCTCCCCTAACATTGCTTAGCTCTGCATATACAACTATTGCTTCTTGCCAGGTTCTTGGTACCAGTAAGCATGAGTCAAGTGGTTCGAATTCTTCCCTTTCTCTTACATTCTCAGGATCTGCAAACTGTTCAGCAACTACATAGTGTGACCGGAACATCTGTGCAAGTCTAAAGACATCGGTTAAAGAATCTGCAACACCCATCTCTAGGCCCTTTTGTTCAAGATAACTAGCACCCCTAAGCTCATGGAATAATTGGTCTTGTCTGAGGGGCCTTCCTATATCATGTAATCCACCAGCCAAAGCTATTTCTTCTTTGAAAAGATGTCTTCCTAATCCCGGATATCTTGAAACGGCAGCATCAACAGTTTCCCTTGCAATTTCATAACTGTCTCCAAGATGCAAAAGAAAGTTATCTGGTTCTTGCAGATTACCAGGATTTTCTTCAATTAATCTTCTTGCTAATCCCAAGGCTTCCTCGTAATTCATGATTTTTGGCATAATTCCATCGCTTAGCCTTTGGTGTTATAAACCTTTCGTTTAGTTTACTACTTTATAGTTAAGGTAAGAATATGCTCTAATCCGCAGTCTATATACTCGATCTATTTAGGAGATCATATAAAAAGTTTTTTTGCCCTCTCTAAATCTTCTGGAAAATCTATATCAATAAATTTGGCATTTTCTATGTTATGGGCTTCAACTATCCCTCCCGTATCAATAATATTATCTATTGCTTCTATAAATGATGCATTTAGATTGACTTTTGCAATATTATCTAATTCTTTTATTAGTTTCTCAGTTCCCGCACCTGAAAATTTTGCAATGCCTATAAACTCTCCATTTTCTTTGCCAGTCCTGGTTTTACTCAATTTCTTAATAATTCCTTCTTTCTCGATAACTTTCTCGGCCTCCCATCTTAATCCGTCTTTTTTTATGCAAAGGCAGATATCGGCTTTATTTTTGATTGAATCTCTGATTATTTCAGAGTCAAAAAGGATATCCGAATAAAGAAATATAAAACCCCCCTTGAATTTTTCTTTGGTAACCCATAAAGAAAGAGCCATTCCAGAAACTTCGTAGAATGGGTTGAATATGGTTTTGATTCCTAATTCTTTACAAAACGTTTCCACTTCGTTCGATAAATAACCAGTTATTACGCTTATATCGTCAATGCCTGCTTTTTTTAAATTTTCAACCTGCAGCTCTAAAATAGTTTTATCTTTTATCTTCAACAGGCATTGGGCTTTCTCTTTAGTTAAAGGCAACAATCTCGTTGCTTTCCTTGTTGCCAAAATTATTGCTTGCATTTTATTTAAATACCTAAAACTTAAATTATTTATAAAATTTTATATGTTTCAGTCTAAAGTCCCCCCCTTTACTATCCTCTTTCTCATGTAAGCACTAAATCTATCTATAATCGTAACCATAGCGACCATTATGATTAAGATAGTTAAAACTTCGCGGTTTCTAAAGAGTCTCATACTTGTTAGTAATTCCATACCAATTCCGCCGGCCCCCACTAATCCTAAGACGGTTGCAGCCCTAAAGTTATTTTCAAGATAGTACAATGAATAATTAATAAAATGTGGTTTTACTTGGGGTATGATACCCCTCACTATGACCTGTATTTTATTTGCACCTGTTGAAAGAATCGCCATGGTTGCCTCGGGATCAATAGTTTCTATTGCTTCTGAGAAGTATCTACCTAATGCGCCAGTAACGTGGGCAGCAAGAGCTAGAACTCCTGGAAAGGGACCCAATCCTACCATCGAGACAAAGATTAAGCCCCACACTATCTCATTTATTCCACGAAGTGCATCAAAAAGGGTCCTTATTGTCTGGTATACGAACCTATTTGGCATAATGTTTCTTGCGGCAAGGAAAGATAGGGGTAGGGCTATCAAGGCCCCTAAGCTGGAACCAACAATAGCCATCTGTAATGTCTCAACAGCCTTCATGAGAAATCTTCCAAGATTACTTATATCCGGCGGGAACATCCTTTTTATGAAATCTATCATAAACGGAACCCCTTTTACAAAATTAACCGGACTTGTATCAGTACCTCTAATGGCCCAATAGTAAATGATTACAATTAGAAGGCCTATTAGCAAACTCTTATATTTCCCTCCTGGAAGCCTAAGTTTTTGGTATTTCATGCTTAAAATCCAGTTTTACCGTAGAGATACCAATCCTGTGTTTTACCATATATCTCAACAATATCCCTTTCTGTAAGATCTTCTGTGTTACCATCAAAAACTATTCTTCCCTCCCTCATTCCAAGTATTCTTGAAGAATACCTTTTTACAAAATCAAGAAAGTGTAGACTCATGATTAAGGTTATTTTTCTTTCTGTGCATAAATACTTTAACAGATCCATAATTTCCTTCATCAGTTTAGGATCGAGATTTGATATGGGCTCGTCTGCGAGTATTATCTCTGGCTCTTGTGACAAGGTTCTTGCAATAGCAACCCTCTGCTTTTCTCCTCCACTTAGATTACTAACTCGCTCATCCATATGGCTTATTAGCCCGACACACTCTATATTTTTTCTGACTATGCGATAATCTTCCTTAGAAAATTTTTTGAACAATGTGTTCAAAGGAGTATTGTAACTTAGTCTTCCATTTAAAACATTTTGTAAGATAGTTTCTCTTTCAATAAGATTAAAATTCTGAAAGATCATTCCAACTTTACTCCGGATTCTAGCAGCTTTTCTTGCAGTGCACTTGACTATGTCTTCGTCCTTTATCCAAATCTTACCAGTATTTGGTTCTATTAATCTGTTAATACACTTTAGTAAAGTCGATTTGCCTGATCCACTTGAACCAATTATAGCTATACTCTCTCCTTTTTTTATATAGAAACTAATATTCTTTATAGCTTCTGTTTCTCTACCCCTATAAGTATGGCATAAATTCTCTAGTTTTATCATTTTATTACTCAAAAAATAAAAAAGGATTATTTATTAGCTGCTTCTGCGCTAGTAACATCCATTCCAAGTATCTTAGCAGTATCGCGAATGACATCATAATCGCTGTCTTCAACTGCCTGATACTTAGCAATTCCTCCCCACCCATCAACTTTATGGATTGTTTGCTCATCCATGTCAATTAGAGCTTGTTGAATCTTGTTCTTGAGTTCTTTTGGCAAGTCTCCCCTAACCGCTATTGGTGATCCCGGTATGGGTTCTGATTCATAGATTATTAGGTTGACTTCGGGGTCAATCTCGCCCGATTCTAACATCCTATCATATGAGTTATCGCTATCTGCTCCAGCGTCTACTTTCCCATTTGCAACTGCATATTCGACAGCATTATGAGTTCCTGCAAAAAAGGTCTCACTGAAATCCCTATCTGGATCTATCCCGGCTTCAATTAATATCTTACGTGGTATGAGGTTGCCTGAAGTTGATGCGGGATCTACGAAAGCAAAGCTTTTGCCCTTAAGGTCATCCAGTGTCTTTATCTCGCTCTTTGCATTTGCAATTATTATCGACTTGTAGGTTGAGGTGCCAGTGCTTTCTTTTACACCATTGACTATTGCTTCAGCATTTGCTACATTAGAGGCTATAATGTACGAAAAAGGACCGAACCATGCCATGTCAATGTGTTTTGCGCGCATTGCTTCAATTGCAGCTGTATAATCTGAAGTTACTTGTATTTCAACAGGAATTCCTAATTTTTCAGACAAATAATCCTTAACTGGCTCATAATCCCTAAGCATTTCAACTGCATCATCTGCAGGAATAAGACCCATCTTTAGAGTCTTTATTTCTCCAGAAGCGACTACATTTCCAGTTGTTGGCTGGCTATTTCCGCAACCCGCTAAAATCAATAAGACGACTACTAATGCGCCTGCAATAATTTTTTTCATTTTTTAATGCCTCCTTTTAGTTTTCTTCTTTTATTTTTTTCTTTAGAGTCGTTGAACTTTGTCCAGGATAATAAGGTGTTACGATAACTTTGAATCCGAGAACTTCAGCAAGTTTATGTGTCTCTATTAACTCCTTGTCCGAGTGGCTTTCACTTTCCATTAAGACATCTGGTTTCATTAGTTTTACATTTGTTAAGGGAGAATATGTTTTTTGGGGGACCACAACATCAACGCATTTTAAGGATTTAATCAGCCTCATTCTCTCACTGAAAGACAGCACAGGTTTAGGTTTTTTCTCCATTGCGGCTTCGTCCGTCAATACGCCCACAATCAGTCTCCCGTCTTCCCCAGCCAGGGCTTTTGCATTTTCTAAAGCGAGTACATGTCCTATATGCAGTAAATCTGCAACGACATATGCATAAACGAGTTTTGCCATTTTAACCTCTCATCTTTTTATAAAAAACAGCTAAGAAATCTTTTATAAATGTTTCACCAAAAGTTTTAAATATGATTAATTAAGATTCTAAAACTTCTTGGATTATTCCACCAAATTCTTCTTCTAATTTTCTTAAAAACAATATTTCCCTATCGATCCTCAAATATTGTTTCTTACCCAAGTAGGTAAAAAAACTTCGGATAGAAAAATCAATGATCTCATAATCCAAAGGAGGATTTGTTAACTCGCCCATTCTAATAATAATGGCTTTAATCATAGATTCTGGGTTTAATTTTTTATCAAACAAATCTTCTTTTTCTAATCTTTTTTTAATAATAAAAGAAAACTCTTCTGGCCTGAATTTAATTTTCCAAATTTTATTATTCAAAATCCTTCTTCTAAACTCTTGCATAAATTCTTCATCTTGTAATTTTTCTTTAAACGCAAAGTAATCTACATTTTTCCATAGATTCCACTGACCAGAACAAAAAGGACTTTGCGGAATAAAAAACTGCATAGGTCTAATCAAAGTATCAAAATAGACATGCCCAATTAAACTTAAGGCTGCTTCAATCTTATCTTTGGATATTTCAATCTCTTTCTTACCCAAGATCTTAATCGAGTCGCTTAAAATTCTCCTAAAATTATTTTGCTCTTCCTTGATTCTCTGAAATTCATATGAAGTTTTAGCAACATCTACTTTCTTATTTAACAATATCTTCAGTGAGCTATCCAACATCTTAGGTAGGTTGTGTAAAGAATGGCCATACAAATCTCTCAATTTCTCATGGTTTTTGTCCATAAACGGCAATAAAGAATAAATGCTTGCATTGCTGCTTCGGCCACAAACTTCCAATAACTTGCTGCTTAACAAAATCTGGGTTTTTTCATCCATTTTAGATGCTTTTCTATACTTTGACTATTTTTAAACATTATCCTATTTCAAACTTTATAAATCTTAAACCCTCCTTGTTCCCTTAAAAGCTCTAAGTCCAAATCATGTTTGCTATAGACATAATCCACCTTGGTTAAATCTGATAGGTCTCCAAATATTATCTCAGAATTCATCCAAAAACCCGCGAGGGTTGTGCTTCCGACACCAATGTTTGTTTGGTTTAGCTTACTGATGGGTCCACTATCTCTTTCGTCAAATAGTATTACCGCAGTAGGGTCTTTGTTATATTCATTAAACCATAAACCTAATTGCATTTGGTCTCCTTCATACCAATATCTATCCGAATTAACATAAGTGGTTAAATAATTAAAAGAACTTGTTAATAAGAAAAAAATTACAAAAAAATAAAAAGCTCTTTTGAAGTTGAGTTTTAAAATTTTGAGTAGGAATGGGATTGAAAAGAATAAAATGCTGAAAAAGATCAAAGTTCCAATGTTAAATATGGATTCAAAACCAGTTTTTCCATAGAAAAGATACTCAAATATATATTTGCTTGCTCCTAGGTATCCAATAGAAATATTATTGGGTGAGAATAGTGGGAATAAAATAAGTTGGGAACTTAAAAGTAAGAGAATCGAAGTGAATATTGTTGATTTCCAAGAAAAATATTTTTCGTCAAGGTCTTTTAATCCGATGAAACCCAATAGAATAAAGAGAGGAAGGACAAAGTCCATATATCTTGAAATGGGCCTTCCTGTTATCCAATCAAATAGAGTTTGATATTTTACAAAAGTAAGATTATGATTGACTGCTAAAAGAATTACGAATATCGATGAGAACAGACAGATTAGACTAAAATAAATTTTTTGTTTGTCTTTTAAGAGACTTTTCCATCCTCTTAGGCTAAAGATAAAGAATAATACGCCCAATCCTAAAGCGAGAAGGCCTAAATAGAATATGATCCAAGTGAAAAAGGATCCAATATTTGCTGTGTAGGTAACCAAATTTCTTGCTTCGCCTAAATATTCTATAGGCAGTACGCCGGGAATACCAAATATCGACCAATTCCGAATAAACCAAGGCAGTACGATCAAAAATGCCACTAGACCTAAAACTAGCTTTTTTTTAACCTGTTTAAAATCTTTTTTTATTAAACTAAACAAAAACACAAAAAATATCATTGGTATCAAGGAGACGGCGACTATTTTAGTTAAATAACACAAACCCAAAAAAATTCCTCCGAGAATATCGAATCTATAGCCTTCTTCTGTAAAAGATTTATATAAAAAATATATAAAAAACAAAAAAAGAGGGTAAAATAAATTTTCGGAGAGTAAATAGGCAGAAGAGGAAAAGTTAGTGGGTAATAAAGCTACTAATAAAACAAAAAGAAATGTTTTTCTTTTACTTAAAAATTCCTTTCCTAGTAACCAAGCAGGAAAAATTACTAATGAGGATATAATGACATTGATAAACTTCATAAAGAAATACACAATATTCATGTCTTTGAAGGCGTATGCTAATGATAAGATTAAAGGATAGAGGGGGGGGTAATAATTAATTGCAGATCCATGAACAAAAAAATTTCCATGATAAAGCAAACTACGAGCCATTTTCGCATAAACATATCCGTCAGAGAAAAGACTGGGGGCAGGAATAAAATATGATAAAACAGACTTAACTATTACTAGAACGACATACAATATAATTAATTTTTTAATATAGCTTCTCATTTTTATAAGATAGAAAATAAATAAGTTTAAAAGGCGATATTTTTAAACATTCCTATTGCCAGTTAAGATATTTTCCTACAGAATCATTATAAATGTTGGGAATCAGGAGAAGGGAGATGTTTGGTATATCAAAAGAGAGATTGAAGATAATACTCATATTTCTTGTAATATTTATTTGTATATTCACTTTTGCAATAAGTACTTCTAATTATGGAACAGTTGATACAGCAGATTATCTCGGTGCAGCGAAAGGATTTGCAGAGCTATCTCCAACAAAGATGAGGAGCAGTCATACCTGGATTACTGGTTTGGTTTTTGGACAAATACTAAAAGTTGTACCCTACTTAAATTTCCTAAAGTTTCTTAATGTTCTAGTATTGGTGTTAACTGGTGTTCTTGTTTATGCTGTTACAAAATCAAAAAAATCAATATTAATATTTGCCTTTTCGCCTGTTGTGTGGTATAATTCGCCAGCGATAAATGGCATTCAAATAGCTGCTCTTTTAATGTTTATAGGATACATTTTTTTTAAGAAATTTGAAGAGGATGCAAAAATAAGAAATTTGGTGGTTACGGGACTGCTCTTTGGGTTAGCAAATTTGTTCTGGGATAGTAGCTTTTTTTTAACCTTATTTTTCATTCTCGCATTTTTTTATAAGAAGGAATCAAAAACACTCTTTATTTTTTTAATTGCCATGGCCCTAACAAGTTCCATAAGATTGCTTGTTGATTATATTTTGTTTGACTTTCCTTTTTTCAGCCTTATTAGATTTTTTGGAGGACAAATGGCTGCTTTTTTTGGACTTGGAGGGGCTGCTCCCGAAGCAAGCAGTCTTTTATTCTTTAGAACCCCTATAACTTATAGGTTAACAGTCCTTTTTGCATTATCTCCCTTGTTATTCTTAATTTATAGAACCAATTTTAAAAAGTATAAGGCGGAGTTCTGGTTTATTATCTTGGGGTTGATTTTGTTCCTCCTTTTGGGAGCCCAGTTACGCTATCTTCCTACTTTACTCCCAATTTCTATTGTTTTATTAACTGATGTCATCAGAAAGAGAGAGTTGAAATGGCATGTTATTTTATCCATTATCCTTTTGATCTCTTTTATTTTTGCTTTTGGAGGGTTTTATAATGGAAAGTTTGAAATGATCAATAGTGATATGTTTTCTATCGCAGAAGAATTTCCTAATGAAAGATTTATCATAGGCGAAGAAGAACTTCACCAGGGAATAGCTGAGATATACTGGGGAACAGATATAAAGGAATTAATTGGGTGGCGTGAATATCTAATTTCTATAGGAAAAAGGGATAGTTATCTCACATATATGTTAGAAAGTAATTCCAAGATAAATGATGAAAGAAAGTTAAAAATAACTTTTTCATTAGAGAAAAAAGATAATCAAACTTATGAAGAGATTGATTATTTGATTACCACCAAGGAAGAATCTCCGATAGATGAGTTCAAATTAGTAAAAGAATACCAACTTCTTAAACTTTATAAAAGAGAGAGAAATTAATCCTTAAACAGTTTTTCATTTCTTCTTATTTTGGGGCCATACTGAATTAAGAAGTATAGCATTTTTAATTCTTTTTTTAAGGTAAAGGAGCTTTTTTTACCAGATTTCCAACTGACTGGAAATTCCTTCACAGTATACCCCTTCTTTTGAGCCCTTATAAGAATCTCGGCATCCCAAAACCAACCTCTTGTCTTAGAACGATCATAACCGGCTTTATTTAGTAAGTCAAAGATTATCCTTTTTTTAAAGGCCTTGAACCCACACTGGTGATCTTCAATATTGGATTTGAAATAGATCTTCATAAACAGATTATATATTTGACTTATGCTCTTTCTGAAGGTACTCCTATGGGGCTTAATTCCAAGATACCTGCTACCAATAGCAATATCATATCCGTCTAGAATATATTGAACCATTGTTTTCAAATACCTCAAATTAGTAGAAAGGTCTAAATCCATAAAGATTAGGACTTTATAATTTGCCCTATAAAATGAGTCAGCAAGATTTTCTCTCCTAGTTGGACCATTTGGATAGTACAAATAGTTCATTTCGGGATATTTTTTTTCTAGATCCAGACAAGACTTGTTAGATTGGTCTGTAGAGCCATCGTCTATCATAAATATTTCAAAGGGATACCCGAGAGTTTTAAGAGAATCATACACTTTTATTAGGTTGGTTTTAACAATAGATTCTTCATTATAAACTGGGATGAATATCGAGAGCATTCCTAGCGGAGTAATCGGTGCATTTATAAAATTAATCCAACTAAAATTTCAATTATTCTGCGAAAGTCTAACGTCGGGGTAGTATTCCCTTAAGTAGTAATCTCTCTCTGAGTTTGTAATTATAAGGTCTTTGGGATAATTAATTTTCCAAATTCTTATTGGTCCGAAAAGTCTCCCATTGTAGATCGCTAGCGGTACTTGTCCTTCACTGTCATAGACTAGTTCAAATCCTTGAATTTCTTCATTTCCAATATATGCTTTAGCAAAAAAAGAATCTTTAACTTTTTCGGAAAGGTAAACAGCGGCTCCAAGTTGGTTCATCTGGTTGTCTTGTATAGTAGGAATTATTTTCAGGCAGACATCGAAACTATCCCCTTCAAATATTTGCTTATTGTCCAAAAAGTAGAGGCATCTAAGCGGGACATTGACCTGTTGGCCTTGATAAACTAAAATCGCTTGAGGTTGTTTAACTGATATTGAATCATTTGATTGTTGTATTGGTAATATGAATCCTGCTATACCTGCCCCTCCTGCGGGATACAACTTTCCATTATAAATTAAATTTTTATCCAAAGCCACTCCCCCCCTAAACAGGAGTAAAGTTTCTTCTCTTGTTTCTTGAGTTGCAGAGGGGTCTAAACTGAAAAGGGGGACAGACGAGAATCTATCTAAATTTTCATCAGACCCGATTAAGGAATAGGCCGGATATTTTCCAATTTCATCTGAAACAATCAAAACATAACTAGCATTATGTAAATATAAAAATTTTAGAGCCTCTTCAGTAGAATTTCCTGTTAAGACATATCTTCCCATTAAAAAATTCCACCAGCCAATAAAATTTCCCCCATCAGTGATTGTTGGTCTTTCAAAACCACTTTGGACCCAATAACCATAGTCCCACCAGTGGGCAAAAACAGAGTTTTCGGGTGTATTTTCTCGAACCCATTTACCAGCTTGTTGCCACAAACTGTTATAGCCTGGGCCGGTCCCATTGGCTTGTCCTAGGCTGTTCTTATAGTAGGTAGGGATTATTCCTTTAGCAAAGGCAAATGGATTCAATAGAAGGAACAATATTAATATAATTCCTAAATATTTGATATACTTGTTGCTTTGTTTCCAAGCCAGGTCAATTAGATAGAAAACAAAAAAACTTACAACTACTGCAGTTACTGGCGTAAACTCAAAAAGTAACCTGATTGCGGACGTTGCGGCGAGTACCATTAATAGGAACCAAATAAAAATAAAAATATATTTTTTATCAATACCCCTGATCTGATTAAATGTTGTTTTTTCCTTATAAAAACTTTTTAACAAAAGGAAAGCAATGATTGATATAAAAATGACTAAAGACCCTACTAGCATTAATTTAGAAATTGTAGTTGATCCATTTAATATTGAATTTCCTGAATATTTTGAAAAAACAAAAGAGAAAATGAATAGCCCATATAGCACAGACATTGTCTTTGCTCTTTTAATTTTCTTTATGGCTTCGTAAAATAAGAAGATCGAACCAATCACGAGAGAATAAACATAAAGTTTTCCCATTTGGCCAAACCAATCGGTAACGAATGGCTTATGATTTTCAGCAACGGTTGTGACCCATCGGCTACCTTGAAAAGATTCGAATAATTGTGCTGTTACTTGTGAATATTTTCCTATTAAGAAATCGACTCCGCCCATAAAGATGAAACCTAGAATAAGAAGAAACCCCCCCATGAATACTATGCTAAACAGCCCACTGGGGAAATTAACCTTATCTTTTATTTTCATAACATTTTTTTGGAGTATAAATAAATAAAATGTTGAGGCTAAAAAAACAAAAAAGGCTGGAAGAGTAGTTAATGAATTTAAAAACGTCATGAAGCTAAGTTTCTTAAGGACAACTGTCAAGAGGATTGTTGCAATACCGAGCCAGCTGAGGAGGAGATAATAATCTTTTTTTTTAAATTTCTCTAAGGAAAGTTCAACAAGAAAAAAGAAACCTATAATTAAAAAAGCGAAGGTTATTAACCCTGCAGTTAAAAAACCTAAGACGGTCATCAATCCAGCTAATACACCAAAGAAAATACTAAACTTAATAGTTTTGCTTTGCCATGCGACCACAAAAAAATAGAAAACCATGACTAAGAACATCATACCAAGGATATCGTGATCCGAGCTTCCACCCAGGCTTCTAAATAAAAAACTAGGCATGATATTGATTAGAAAAACGCTCAATAATCCTATCCTCCAATCAAATAACCTTCTGACTAGTAAAAATAAAAATATACTGAGAAGTGCGGTGGCAATTATTGGGTAGATGATATCTGTATATTCTAAGGTAACGGAATTAGAAAAAAAGTTGAGTATTTTATAGAGGTAAGCTACAAAATAAGCAGTAAATTTGCCTAAGAATCCAATGTCTGCTCCAAATGGAGCGCTTTTCATAGGGTCAATTTGGAATAAATGGCCTTTTTCGATGATTTCCTTTGCGTATCTTAACCAAAGAGTAGAATCTAACTCTAAGGTGATATATTTTCCTGTAGTTGCGTCAATAAGCGTCTTTAATGGTTTAATCCTTATGTTAGTTCCGATCCAGATAATAATGGCTAAAAGTATGTATTGAATCCAAGCCCTCTTACAAAGTAAAAACTCTTTTATTTTTTTCTCTCTAGATCTTATTAAATCCTCTTGATCCATCGCCTTCTGGGTAGAAAAAGGCTTTAAATAATTATCTAATTTGTGTATTCGTAGGAAAACAATGATATCAATTTTTATTACGGCATTTAAGGAAGAAAGAACAATTGAGAGAGCAATAATGGCTTTTGTTAGTCAGGAGTATGAAAAATATGAATTGTTGGTTGCTGCTCCAGATAAAGAGACGGAAGAAATTGTAAAAAAGTTATCACGGAAATATAAACAAATAAAATTTCTTAAAGATAGGGGGGGAGGAAAACCTGCGGCCTTAAATCTGCTTTTTGAAAAAGCCAAAGGAAACATCCTAGTTTTAAGTGATGGTGATGTTTTTGTTGGAAAAAACTCTCTAAAATGTATTTTAGAACCGTTTGTGGATAAAAAAGTGGGTATAGTAAGCGGGCGGCCGATTTCTTTGAATAGGAAAAATAATATGTTGGGATATTGGAGTCACCTACTTACAGATGTTGGAGCACATGGGACAAGATTAAAAAGAGTGAAGCAGTGCAAGATGATCGTTTGCTCGGGTTACTTATATGCCTTTAGGAATAATTTGATTGGGAAGATTCCGGAGGATGCCTTATCTGACGATGCGTTAATATCGCATTTGGTTTATGAGAAAGGTTACAAAACAGCGTATGCGCCTGAAGCGGTGGTGTATGTAAAATATCCTACTAGTTTATCAGATTGGATTAAACAGAAGAAAAGAAGTGCCGGGGGGTATAATCAACTAAAATATTTTATAAAATCAAAAGAAAGGATGAGATCGTTTCAAAAAGAAGCCGTTAGTGTTTTGAGTATCTTTAAGTATCCAAGGAACTCAAAAGAGTTTTTTTGGACTATCGCTCTTATTATTGTTAGACTCTATCTTTGGATATTGATCTTTTTAGACATCAATATTAAGAAGAAAGATTTTAAGAAGATTTGGGTGAGGGTAGAAAGTACAAAGTAATTCAAACTGCCTTCTTTTTTTCACTTATGCTAAAAAAGACCACAAGCAGTATCAGAACAAGAATCGTTAAACCAAAGAACAAGTGGATGTAATTGCTAGCCTTTGGTGTCCTGGCTATTATTTCTCCGGTAATTTCTTCCATATTATTATCTTCTTGTATAGTCTCAATGTTAGGATTATAAAAAATAATTTTTGCAGTATCTTCACTTAAAAATTCCTTAAACCCGATATAGAGATCTCCTATTCCATCTTTATCAAAATCCAGTTTTACTGTTCGTTTTGGGCTAACTGTCATGTAACTCACTTTTTGGTCTTCGCCTCTATTAGCAAAAAGGAAAACATCTAAGTCTACGCCTTTTTGGTGTATTTTATCAATCGTTACAATGTGTCTTCCGTCAAACATGTCAAATTCTATTGCATCTCCTGACGTTACTTCCAGGATGAGCCCATTTTTGTCACCCAGATCTTTTTCTAGATCTATTTTTCTTATCTCTCCAGCTACAACGATAGTTGTGAGTAATAGCAAGAGTAATGGATAAATTACTTTTTTCATTTGGATATCTTACTTTCTCTGAGAGGGTTTATTAATTTTTCCAATATTCTGTAAAGGTTTCATAGATAAAAAGAAATTTAAAATTTAAATTAAGGCTAGAATGAGAAAATATTATTTATGAACTATCTTCAAATTCCTCACTAGTGTATATATCAAAAAACACTGTTAGAATGGAGAGTATCAAGGGGCCTATTATAATCCCCATTATACCGAAGAATTTTATACCTCCCAAGGCTCCGAGGAGTATTAGGGCTGGGTGCACTTTGCTCCTGCTTCCGATTATCTTTGGCCTTATTATGTTATCTATGGTGCTGACAATAAGGACTCCATAGAGGAGTAAACCTATTCCATTAAATGTTTGGCCTGCTGCAAGTTTTATTATTGCTGCTGGGAGCCATACAAAGGCTGCTCCAACAAAGGGTATCAAGGATAGAAGAACCATAACGATCCCCCAAAGGAATGGAGAGCCTACATCAAATATCCAGAAGCCTATACCTGCAATGGCTCCCTGGACTATTGCTGTTAGTACGACGCCGTACATTGTTGCGTAGATAGTGTCATTAAATTTGTCTCCAATTTCATTTTTATATTTTCTTTTTAATGGAAGGGCTTCTTTTATTGAAAATAATAATTTTCTGCCATCCTTGAATAGATAAAACATAAGAAAGAAGGAAACAAAAAGTTGGAGTACTTTCTCATGTATTGTGAAAATAAAATTCCCTGTCCCTTGTAAAATTGCAGTAGTAAGTCTGTCCAGACCATCATCCAGCAATGCCCCCAAATCAAGATTTTCGCTTAATTTTGCTCCAAGCAGGTTTGAAAAATATTTCTCTTGGATCTGTGCAAAGTCTATGCTTTTTACTTGGATAAATAAATCTGCGGCCTCATTAAAAAGAGCGTTGCCGATGAACAAAAGTGGGAAAAGCAGGATTGCAATAACTAATACTGAGGTAATTAATGCACCAAGGGTTTCATTCCTTACTACCCTTAGTATGAAATTATAAACCGGGTAGAATAGGTAAGTTAGAACTATTGCTCCAAATATGGCGGCTATAAATGGCCATGCTAATATAAGGGAGATTATAATTATACCTAAGAAACTCGCAATAAAAAAATACTTAGAATGTTTTTTGAGGTCTAGGTAGGATTCCACGTTTATTTTTAAAAGGTTTTTTGTTTATAATTGTTTCGAATAGATATGTTTCAGTTAAGGCATTTTAAGTCTATTGCGATTTTATAGGTTCTAGGACCGCAGGGTAGAACTTTTTTTGTTCTTAGTATTTTGATGTTTTTTTTACTGTTTTTTGCTATTTCCCTTACCTCTTCTCTTATTCTTTTGAATTCTTGTTTTGTGCCCCAAGAATAATAGTGGATTACGCCATTTTTCTTTATTTTTTTAAGTGCTAAACTTAAGAATTTATTTGAGGTTTTTGGTAGAGGCATTAATATTCTATTGAACTTTATTTTTAGTTTTGGTACTATCTTGGTTACGTTTCCTTTGATTAGTGTGATGTTACTGAGTTTGTTAAGCTGTATGTTTTGCAAGGCAAATTTATGTGCCGCTGTGTTTAATTCTATTCCAAACACTTCACAAGATGGTTGTTTCTTCTTAATTGCCACTATACTTGGTGCAACGCCGGAAAACATTACAAGAATTTTTTCATTTTTTTTAATTTGATTTGCAATTCTCTGTCTTTCAGTTAATTCTCTTGGTGAAAAGTATGTTTTTTGAGGATCAAGTTTAATTAAATATCCGTATTCTTTGTGGGTTACTTCTGTGTTTTTTTCTCCTGCGAGTAATTTATATTTTCTTTTTCTTAGTTTACCTTTTCTTTCTGACGTTTTAACTAAAATTGATTTAATAGATTTTGATTTCTTTAGTATTTCCTTTGCATTTTGTTTATCTTTTTTTAGACTTTTAGAGGATTCAATAATTGCAATTGCTTTTTCTTTATTTCCGATTATTTCATAACCCATTTTAGGTTAAGTCCATGAACCCAAACCTTTTTGTTCTTTAGGTTTTTTGGTTAGTTTTTCTAATGTTTTTTCTACTCTCTCTTGGGAGAAATCGTGTTCATCAATTAGGATTTTAAATATTTTTTCTTGGTTAATTTCTATCCATTTTAGCTGATAATTTTTCATTATCGGCATTGATTTGAATATTGCAAATATCTTTTTCCAATTGAAGTCTGGGTTTAATTCCTTGAATAATTTATCGAAATCTTTATGTTGCTTTACTAAGTTTAGAGCTTTTTTTGGTCCTATTCCGGGAATGCCCTTTGGATTATAATCCGTGCCTGTTAGGATTCCTAAAACTATTAATTGGTCTTGGTTTATTTTTAAATGTTGTAAAACGTCATTAAGTTCGATTAATTCTGGTTGGATGTAAACAAATTTATTTCCGGGTAGTTTTCTTGTTTGAGATAAAGTTAGGTTTGGGATTGTTCTTGGACAACTGTGCATTAATGTATCTGCATCACTGCTGGCAAAAGCCCACAAATCTTTTTTTTCTACCATGAATGCTCCTTGAGCGTCCGCTTCACTTGGAGAGTGTATTACTGGTAGACCTAAGGCTTTAATTAGCTCCTTTGAGTCCCTTACCATTTCATTATTTAGGTACGTTACTTGTTTAGAGTATTTGTACATAGAATCTACATCTTCTTTGTCTTTTGCTTCTTGATATTTTTCTTTGGCTTTTTCTTTTCTTTCTCTTCTTGCTTGTTGCGTTTGGAATTTTAGGTCCGGAGGTTTTCCGTCAAAAATATACACTAAGCTTATTCCTTTTTGCATTAGATTTGTTGTTCTAGTGAGGATGCCCATAAGATGTGAAGTAATATTCCCCTTAGAATCCATTAAGGGGGTTCCGTCTCTTTGTCTTATTGAACTTAAGAATTGATATATTGAATTACTAGCATCTACTCCAATCCTCTTTCCCTTTATATCTTCCCAGTCAATTGTTCTTGTTGGCAAGATTCCTGGTAGTTTAACTCCCATTTTATCTATATTGTGATGTCTAAGAAAATTTATAAAGCTTATGAGGGGATTTTGGAGTTAGAATAAAAGATGGTGATAAAGCAAGTCTATTTTAATCATAAAGGCGGGTTATATGTTTATAGAGTGCATAATGAGAAAGTTGGTAAGCTATGTTCAGGTGATTTTGGTCCGCTTAAGGATTATTTGCATTCTATGTTAAATAAGTGTCCTAATGAGTATTTTAATGGTGGGCCTAGGGGTTCTTGTTTGAGGTTTAATTTAGTTGAGAATGCTGTTGAGGTGGCTGGACATGAAGTTTCTACTCTAACAAGATACGGATTGGATGTAAATAAGGATAGGTTCAAGGATAGACATTCAAAGGTGCAGGCGTTTATGCTAGAAAATGATCAGAGTACTCTGGCAATGGAGATTCCTATTTGGTTAATGCCTAATGAACTCGTTGGGTATAAAACTTTATTTAAGTGTGACGATGTTCTTACTGGACATATTGATATTCTGAGAGTAGAAGGAGATAAAATTTGGGTTTGGGATTATAAGCCGAATGCTAATAAGGAAAAATATGCTACGACTCAAACTTTCTTTTATGCCTATATGCTTTCTAAGAGAACAGGGATAAGTTTGGATAATTTTAGATGCGGTTATTTTGACCATAATTTTGCTTATGTTTATAGACCAGAAAGAGAGCTTCTGTTGAAATTAAATCGGCAACAATCGCTTGTGGAGTCTGTTTAGAAAGAAAAAAGTTTTGTTTGTTTAGATCCTTTAACTAAATCCTCGAAATTTAAATTGAAAAAGACTAAAACCATTTCTGCGATAGGTTTAATTTGTTTGGCTATGTAGTGGTCATAATCTAATTCGTGTTTTAATTTTTGTTTAGGTTCTGGGCCTTCAGTTGTTATAAAGTATTCTATAACATTTGACTCCAATTTATCCAGTTTACGTGCTGCTTTTACATGGGGCGGCGTAGTTTTCGTATACCCTCCTAGCTCTTTCCTAATAGACTTTCTATAAACTAGTCTATCATCATAGTCTCCAGAGAGAACATCGTTAATGAATTTTTTTACAAAACTTGTGATTTCTTTTTTGTGAAATATTCTATCTAAAATTTCTTTTTGAAAAATTTGTGCTGCTTCTGTCCAATCACCTCTTATCGCTTCGAGTCCCACAATCTCAACTTCCTCCTTTCCATCTTTTTTAACTAATCCCGCGTATCTTTTTTTAGCTCCTTTTTCACTACCTCTTATTTTAGGCATTAAAAATCTGAGATAATTTTTTTCAAATTCTAATTCCAAACAAGATTCTCTTTTGTATTCTTTTTCGATATGTTCTTCATAGAAACTGGTGATATGGGTTTCTATTTTTTGTCCAACTTTTTCTGCTTCATTTTCATCTTCTGTTTTTGGATTCACGAATACGGAATCCGTGTCGGAATATATCACTTCATATCCCAGCTCTTCTACTTTTTTAGCTGTTAGTTTTATAATGTGCTGTCCAAAAGTAGTAATAGCATTTGCCATATCCATATTAAAAAATCTAAAAGAGGGAGACGCGACTATGCCCCAAAAAGAAAGTAACAATATTTTAATTGCTTGTCTTGCTAGCTTATTTCCTGCCTTTGTTGCTTTTTCTCTTTCTTCTAAAAGTGTTTTAATTATTTCTGGTAAAATGCCTTCTCCATTCCTAAAATAAACATTGTTTGGAGCCTTAATGGCGTTTTTTTCTTTTTTCTTTCCTAAAAAACTAATAGGATCGATATTAAATGTTCTCATCATACTTGGGTACAATGATTTGAAATCTAAAACAAGAACATTATCATAAATTCCAGGCTTGGATTCCATTACAAACCCGCCTGTTATTGGAGAAGGTTTATATGAAAATTTTCCAGAAGGAACAACAATTTTTCTTTTTCTTGCTTTTTTTAGGTAAATAGAATCAAAAGAAGCTATGGAGGCTGAAACTCTATCTAAGGGCATACCTGTAAGTAATGAGCGTTGTATTGTTAGGTCAAGAACTTTAGACTTAAGAAGAATATCATAAACCAACTTAGAATCCAACAGGTTATAGTCTAACAAAAGTTTCTGATCTTTTTTGTAATATTCATCTATTTTAGATTTGTCTTCGGGGGCAATCAATTTTTTTTGTCCTAGAAATTTTATTGCTGCTGTGTCCAATTTATAATCTCTTAACTTTATGAAAGAGGTCTTTAGTAGGTTTATTCCATCCAAAACTTGTCTTCCTGAAACATCTGCTTTGCTTTCTCTGAAAAAACTTTCTTGAATTTTTATCTGTGAATTGAGGTTGTCTCTTCCTAGATTGAAAGGAAGTTTGTATTTTGTAAATTTTTCTTTTAGGTAATTTAAGTCAAAATCTATAACATGCCAACCGGTTATGATGTCGGGATCTTCTAACAGCAGGGCTTTTTGAAAAGTTTCTAATAGGGATTCTTCATCTGGGCAGGAGATTGTGTTTGGAAATTTTTTGGTTGAGATGATGAAGGATTTTTTGTACTTTTCAGAGTATAAAGAAAGGCAGTATAATCTTTTTCCATCAGTACTTGTTTCGATGTCTAATGAGACAATCTGTAGGTTTTGAGGTATATAGTCTGTTGGAGAAATTTCTGGTTCTTTGTAAATTCTATCAACTGTTTCACTTGATTCATAGTCTCCTTCAATTTCTAAAGAGCCTTGTATTTTTTTATCGATCATGAATCTGTAAGAAAACCTGATATCTGCTTCATAGCATTCGATATTGCTTTCTTCAAATAAATATCTTAATTTTGGAACATCTGAAGGGATGTCTAGTATTATTTTGGTTACTGGTTCTTTCTTTAAATTTTTGAGGTCTGTTTTTTCTGAATCGAATTTGTCGAGCTTTTGTGCTTTTTTTAGATCCTTTGTTTTTATGAAAAAATATGGTCTGGAATAGTTTATTGTTAGAAAAGATTGGTTATTTTCTAGTCTGCCAAATAGGTAAACGTATGCCTTATTATCGATTACCCTGTACGTTGGATAGATGATGAACCCCTTCATTTTACTATAATTTGCAGCGTATTAAGGTTTATAAAGGATATTTTTTTAAGTTATTTCATGGAAGGTTATATCAAATCTGGAGAAATCTGTAAAAAAGCCAGAGAGTATGGTGCTACGTTATTGAAAGAGGGTGTAAAGTATTTAGATATTGCTGAGAAAGTAGAGGCAAAAATTGTGGAGCTTGGTGGGAAGCCTGCCTTTCCTGTTGATGTTGGTATAGACCATGTTGCAGCTCATGATTCTCCAAGATTTGATGATGATAGAGTTTTGAAGAAGGGGGACGTTGTTAAGCTTGATTTAGGGGTTCATGTGAATGGGGCTGTAACTGATACTGCTGTGACTGTTGAGGTTGGGAGTGATGAGTTTGATAAGTTAATTAAATGCTCTGAAGAAGCCTTGAATAAGGCGCTTGAAATTGCGAAGCCTGGAGTTGAAATCGGTAAGATTGGAAAGGTTATTCAAGAAGTGATTCAAGGAAAAGGATTTTCACCGATAATCAATTTATCAGGGCATAGGGTTGATTTATTTGAAGTACATGCAAAGCCGAGTATACCTAACTATGATAATGGAGATTCTACTAAACTTGAAGAGGGGCAGGTTTTTGCTATTGAACCTTTTGTGACTACAGGAGAAGGCAAGGTTACAGAAGGAAAACTTAGTGGGATTTATGAACTTGTTTTTGATAAAAACATTAGAGATGCAAATGCTAGAAAAATTTTAGAGTTTATTAAGGAAGAATATGGAACTCTGCCTTTTTCAGAAAGATGGTTGATTAAGAAGTTTGGGAATGTTGCTAAATTAGCTTTATTGTTATTGGGGAGAGAGGGAATAATAAAACAATTTAATACTTTGCCAGAAATAAGTAAGGGTCAGGTTGCGCAGGCTGAAAGAACATTTATTGTTGGGAAGGGGGTTATTAATTGAGGGTTTAGAGATTAGAACTAGACGTTTCTTGCTTCTTCTAAAAGGCTTTTGGCCCTAGCAAGTAATTCGTTTCTTTTAGACATTCTTTCTGTTTCTGCCTGCGTTTGTTTGAGTAACACGTCTAAATTTTCGGCGCGACCCTGCGGGTCCTCAAAAAACTGTACCCTGCCGTTGGAATTCGAGTAGAGCAAGTTGTCGTCCCTGAAGTTGAGGTCGTCGTCCCTGCCCCGATAGGCTCTACGGAGACCACTTTGATCAGCTGGTGTCCAGATATGGATGCCTTCATCTTCACTTTCAGCATGTACTAAAGTTCTTGTTTCCGTATCATATCTTACTCTTTGGTCTTTTGTTAAGAATGGGGCCTCTATTGCCTGTGTTTGGGCTGTTTTTGTGAAGGTAAAACCATAATCATTCTCTGCTGTTTCTACTCCTAATCCTTGGACTAATAAAGGAACTTCTAATTTAGTGGGATCTCGGCCTAAAATGTCTAAGACCCTTATTCTTAGGTTTTCATTTGGACCT
>Ga0180007_10001727_pt1 | contig 28025 bp, 25 predicted proteins | sample MM_PC_MetaG_FD_121122 | JGI IMG/M metagenome (GOLD analysis project Ga0180007, IMG submission 121122) | Groundwater microbial communities from the Aspo Hard Rock Laboratory (HRL) deep subsurface site, Sweden - MM_PC_MetaG | ecosystem: Environmental > Aquatic > Deep subsurface > Groundwater... | reverse complement strand
GATCACCGGCGCCAGCCGGGGAATCGGAGAGGATATTGCCCAGACACTTGCATCACAAGGGGCACACTGCATTCTTGTCAGCAGAAAAATAGATGATCTTGAACGCGTTGTTTCGCTTATCAAGGACCAGGGCGGCTCAGCTACGGCCATGGCATGCAACATGGGGGACCTGGCACAAATTCAATCCCTGATGCAGCAGGTGGAAAAGGAACACGGCCGTCTGGATATTCTTGTGAACAATGCAGCGGCCAATCCCTATTTCGGAATGATGATCAATGCCGAGGAATGGGCATGGGACAAAACCCATCAGGTCAACCTCAAAGGGCCCTTTTTTATGACCCAGCTTGGAGCAAGGCTCATGAAAGACACCGGCGGATCCATTGTCAATGTCTCATCGGTGAACGGCGTCAGGCCGGCCATGATGCAGGGAATTTATTCCATTACCAAAGCAGCCCTGATTTCCATGACAAAAGCCTTTGCAAAGGAGCTCGCACCCTACAATATACGGGTGAACGCCCTGCTCCCAGGCATGACCGAAACCAAATTTTCAAGTGCGATCACCGAGAATAAAGAGGTTGAAAAAGCGGTTATTGCCCAAATTCCATTAAAGCGGATTGCCAAGCCCTCTGAAATGTCAGGGGCTGTGCTTTACCTGGTATCCGATGCCTCATCCTACACCACAGGCAGTTGTATCACCTGTGACGGCGGTATGCTGGCATAGGACAGAGTGTAACGTATCAAGGAGTCTTTATGTCGCCTTTGTTGTCTTTTATGGGGTTGAAATATTCTTTTTCATAGCCGCAGTAGGGACAGATCCAATCGTCCGGAAGGTCGTTGAAGTCCGTTCCGGGGGGGGTATGGGTGGATTTTTCCCCATTTGCAGGATCATATATGTAGCCGCAAGGGCATTTATATCGTGTCATATCTTGGGTGAATCACCGCACAAAAGTTGTCTGATCCGTTCACTCAGAAACATAATGGATTCGATATCCAGGTGTTCGGTGATGGTTTCATCAAACATCAGTTTCACCTGGGGTTCAAACTCCTCACCCGGAACGCTGTCCCAGAATAGAAGCACCACAGGCACCCTGGGAAGGGGCGTAAAGAGGACTGAAATGTCCGCCGTCCCTTCTTCTTTGGGCAAAAGGGTACCGCCCAATGCCAGGGCTTTGTCACGCAGCTCTTCTTTTTTCCCTGCAAAATGTTCAATCAAAGGTTCTTCAACCGAGGTTGTCATGGAGATGATTTTTGATACGGTATTGGGGAACTGAACAAAGCCTTTCCAGACACCCCTGGGTTTGGACTTGCCGCCCTGGGCCAGATGATTCAAAATAAACACCTGCTCCCAGCGGGTCAGATCAGCCCCATCTGCAAGGGTCATCTTATCACCGAAAATAAGGACATAATTCTTGAAATAGGGAAGCTTCAAGCCCATACCAAGGTCACTTTCAATGATTTCGCCTCCAACCCGCTCGGGAAGGTCCTTGATATCCATGGAAGAGGCCCGTGATCTTGCCCAGGCCAGGGCATCTTCGGCAAGATCCCGTTTCAACCATTTTCCCTGGGCATACTGTTCTTCCAGTTCTTTTTCACATGAAGCCAGAACATCAGCGGGGATATGGGGACAGTTTTTTAGCGGGTGTTTTTCCGACACCACCATGCTTGCAAAGGCAAGACAGGTTGGAAAACCACAGTCTTTACAGTTGGTCCGGGGAAGAATATCCCGATACAGGTTCACCACAGATAAGGCCATAGCTTTTTTACCTTAAATTTCTTCACAATGGATGCAATCTGCTGGACAATGCTTTATCACATCACGGATACGGTCTTCGGGATAGTGTTCCATGTCAGCGATCTCCACAAAACCCGCATCGTTCATGCCAAACACCTTCGGCCAGAGTTCTGTGCATATGCCGCAAAGGGTACATTCACTTAAATCCACAAAGGGTTTTTTCATCACAACCACCCTTCCTGTTCATCAGAACACTGCCGGAAGAGATAACATAATCATAATCCCTGCCGACAGCATGTCTTTTCTTTTAAAAGCGCACCCTTTCAAGGATTTCGCCCATCAGGCTTTCCCAGCCTTCTTACACTTGGACAGATCCAGATCCGTGCCGCATGCGGTACATTTATGTTTTTTGTTCATCTCATCACCAAAAATCTCGTTTGCCTTTCCACATGAGGGGCAATCACAGCTGAACGTACTTAACGATTTGTTGAGTTCATTTCCAGGGCATCTTGTATCCATGTTCCATCCTCCTTAAAAAAGTTTTAAAGTGGCAGGTCGGACGTCGAACACACTCGCCTGCCATGAACCACGAGACTTATCCTCACAAAAAGACTGCACATTATACATAAAGGAAGCCTTTTTCACACCCCTGTCAGTCATGGGGGGATTCATGCCACCAGCCTTTGCGAATGTGAGCAATCTTCTCTTTTTCAGCAAGCTGCTTGATCTTGTATGCCGAATCACGGATGACTCCAAACATGATCCCGCAGCCGCTGTCTTCACGCTCTTCATCTCCTTTATCAGCAAGATCGAGCATTTGATTCACCAGCAAAAGAGTGGCTTTGATATTCAGGTTACATTTTCTCACGGCTTAATACTCCATCGTTATAATGAGTATCAGTTCAAATATCATGCCAACCCCTTAATACCCTTCGCCGTGATCAAGGTCCTCGTCTGTGATCTTTCCCATAAACATGGAATAAGCCCAGACCTGATAGGCAATGACCAGGGGAATAAAAACGAGGACAACTCCCAACATGATTTTCAGGGTCAAGGGACTGGATGAGGCATTAAAGGCGGTCAACGAATAGGCTGCGTCCATGCTTGATCCGAACAGGGTTGGGAAAAGCCCGATCACCCCGAAAAATGTTGCACCCACAATGGTTAACGATGACGCTGCCCAGGCCAAGACAAAGGCCCCTTTTTTCAGATATACACGGATACCAAAAATGGCTGCCACGGTGATAATAATCACCAAAAACAAGGCTGGATGAGCAAAATAATTGACAAAAAGATCCGTTGAGAAATAGGACGCCACCACAAAAACCAAGGTAAAGACAAGGACCAGAGGCCAGAGTTTTTCAGCTGTCCGGGCGGCCCTGTCGTGGAGATCCCCCTGGGTCTTCAAGCCAAGCCAGAGAGCGCCATGGAGCATGAAAAGAAGCAAAAACTCCACACCACCCAATAGCCCATAAGGGTTGAGAAGGGTCAGGAGATTGCCATGAAATATCCCGTTTTCATCAATGGGAATACCCTTGAATATATTGGCGAAGGCCACGCCGAAAAGAAGGGCTGGAACTGAGCTGCCGATAAAAAAGCAGGTGTCCCAGACCCTTTTCCAGGCCTGACTTTCAATCTGATTTCTGAATTCAATGGAGACCCCACGGATAATGAGGGCGAAAAGAATCAGCATCAAGGGGGTATAAAGGGCTGAAAACATGGTTGCATATACGGCTGGGAAAGCGGCAAAGGTCACACCGCCAGCGGTTATCAGCCAGACCTCGTTGCCGTCCCACACGGGACCGATGGATGCGATCATGGTCTTTTTTTCGTGATCGGTTTTTCCCAGGAACGGATAAAGTGTTCCAACACCGAAATCAAAGCCATCTGTCATGAAATAGACCGCCCAAAGCAAGCCCCATAAAAAAAACCACGTTGATTGTAATGCCATGTGAACCTCCGAATATATTCCCGCTAAAACGGGTATGAAAATCACTATTTATGGTTATCATCTGTCCCAGGTGAGACAAAAACGTTCCAGCCATGTGAAACACTTTATCAGGCTGAAACAAGGCCTTTCCGAGCATGTTTGAACATAAGAAAATAGCCCACCGCACCCAGAAGTCCGTAGACCAGGATAAAACCGATCAGAGTCACAAGAACCTGGGCCCCCCCAATGGGAGATGCTGCATCGGAAGTTTTCATCATGCCGTAAACAATCCAGGGCTGCCTGCCCACTTCAGCCAGGATCCATCCCGCTTCGATGGCAATCACAGGAAGAGGTATGGAATAGACCATAATCTTAAGAAGAAGTGGGCTTTCCATAAGTTTTTTACGTTTGACCCATAAAATAAAGGTAATCAGAGGGAAAAAGGTACCCAGCCCCACCATGGTTTTAAATGCAACGGCCGTGATCAATACAGGCGGCCGTTCGTCTTTGGGGATATCCTTGAGACCGGTCACCACCGCGTTGAAATCATGGGTGGCCAGAAAACTGAGAAGACCTGGAAGACGTCCGAATTCGAATAAATTTCGTTCATTTTCTTCATCGGGAATGGCAATCAAAAGAATGGGCGCTCGTTCCTGGGTTTCCCAATGTGATTCCATGGCAGCCAGCTTTGCAGGCTGAACTTCAGCCACATGGATACCGTGAAGATCTCCCGTTATAAATGAAATCACCGAGCACACCAGCCCCACAGTCAATGACAGGCGAAAGGCCTTGGTGAACAGTTCCACCTCATGTTTCCTGAGCAGATGATAGGCACTGATGCCCATAACCACAAAGGCTCCGAAAATATAGGAGGCTGGCAGGGTATGAACCATTTCAAGAAGAGCAAACTTATTGAAAATAACCGCAAAAAAATCATCCAGTTCTGCCCTTCCGTTGCGGATCACATAGCCTACGGGATGCTGCATCCATCCATTGGCTGAAAGGATCCATATGGCCGAAAGGGAGCCAGCCAGGGCAACCATCCACATCACGGCCGCATGGGCCTTGGCAGACAGTTTTTTCCAGCCGAAGATCCAGATTCCAATAAACGTGGATTCCAGAAAGAAGGATGTGGTGGCTTCAATGGCTAAAAGAGAGCCGAACACATCCCCCACATATTCCGAATAGCGTGACCAGTTTGTCCCGAACTGGAATTCCAGTGTAATACCGGTGACGATGCCCACGACAAAGTTAATTAAAAAGAGTTTTCCGAAAAACCGGGTCATCTTCAAATAATCCTCATCGCCTGTCCGGGCGTACTGGGTTTCCATAATTGCCAGAATCACGGAAAGTCCCAGGGTCAGAGGGACAAATAAAAAATGAAACATCGTTGCCGCAGCAAACTGTAACCGGGAAAGAAAAACCACATCCATGAATTCCTCCGTTATCTCAGAAATGAAAGGGGTTAAAAAGGTAAATGAAAATTTTCATGTCATAGTACACATTCTATGCCAACAGGTCCTGTCATAATAGAAGTATGATTCAAATCACTCTCATACCATAAACGGACGGACAATAACAAATCAATAGATGAGACGGGGCTGAACTCAATGTGTACCATGGATTTAGCACATCCAGCCAAAGGTCTTTAAACATATATCCCGGCACAGAAAGGAATGGATAAGGCTTTATCTTATGGGTGCTCGCCTGGAAGGTCTTAAACGGTTCATTGATCTATGCCGGACAACATTGTTTCAAATAGCATTATGAGACAGATTGTATCTTTAAGACAATGACGTCCTTATATAATACCCTGTGTCCAAAAATTCTCAATACATTTTTGATGCCGTCGTAAAAAGTCCCAGTCCACCCCGCCCACCAAGTCCACCCAGTCCACCCATTCCACCCCCTGGCACGATACTTGTATATTTTATTAAAAGTTTTTCCATGCCCAACAATTAAGGAGGCTGTCATGCTTAAACTCAATGAATTAAAAAAAAACATCCATCTTCTCAACACCGTTGAATGGGATCTTAACCCTGCGGTTGCCGTGGGGCGCCATCTGGAATGGGGCGCCGGATGGGCCGCAGACAAATACAGAGCACGGGGAAGTGCCGATGAATCAGTCTATTTCACCATCAACACCTGGGAAAAAATTCCCTATATTGTTCTTGTGAAACGGAACGGGTTTGATATGGAAGAAATGGCTCGATTCCGTATGCCACTGGAACTTGAAAAAAAATTTCTTGACTCCATAGGCTATCATAAGGGAATATACGAACTTGACACTGAAATTAAGAACTGGCTTAGAACCACATTAAATAGTCACTGACATATTCATGAATAATTGAAAGGAGTTTGAGATGGCACTGGATTTCAATGCTGATGAAATTTTTGAAATGGCTGAACAAATTGAAAAAAACGGGGCAATTTTCTATCGAAAAGCCGCTAAAAACGTATCTGGCGAGGAAAAAGATTTTCTCCTTGAACTCGCCAAAATGGAAGATGACCATGAAGTAACATTCAAGGCTTTGAGAAAAGAACTCACTGGCCTGCAAAAAGAATCCACCACCTTCGATCCAAACAATGAAGCGCCTCTGTATCTAAAAGCCCTTGCCGATTCCAGGGTCTTCTTTGAAAAAGAACTGGATCCTTCAACCATGAAGGACATCCTCAAAGCCGCCATCGGCGCTGAAAAGGATTCCATTGTTTTCTATCTGGGCATGAAAGACATTGTGCCTGCAAAACTTGGTAAAGAAAAAATCGACGGCATCATCAAGGAAGAAATGTCTCATATAAAACTTCTGAGCACACGTCTGATCAATCAATACTAATACCAGTCATTGTATGATCATGTGTTTGTGGGCGGCTATGAATGCCGCCCGCACCTTTCCTTAACAAGGTTGATCATTGAATCCAAAAGGACCTGTTCAGAAAAAAACATAAGGCTGTGTCCGCCTTTGTTCCCAAGGAAACAAAGCCCCCCACACTATTCTGAAGAAAGGTCTCACCAGGGGCACCATGAAACATGTCGTCATTGTCGGAGCCGGGTTCGCCGGCCTGAAAGCCGCAAAAATCCTCGGGAAACACCCCAAAGAAATTCGTGTTACAGTTATCGACAAAACCAATCATCACCTGTTTCAGCCCCTGCTCTATCAAGTTGCCACGGCAGGCCTGAGCCAGTCTGATATTGCCGTTCCCATCCGCAGCATTCTCTCTTCCTACGGAAATATTTCCGTTCTTCAAGGAACGGCGCTCCAGGTGGAATTTGAGACCCGGACGCTGATCACAGACTTCGGCCCTGTCTCATACGATTATCTGATTCTGGCCTGCGGTGTTCAGCATTCCTATTTTGGCCATCCCGAATGGGAAAAATACGCCCCTGGACTTAAAACCCTTGAGCAGGCCAATGAAATCAACCGCCGCATCCTCTCGGCCTTTGAAAAAGCAGAAAGGCAGCAGGATGCTACCCAGAAACGAAAATTTCTCACCTTCGTGGTTGTGGGTGGTGGTCCAACGGGTGTCGAACTGGCCGGGGCCCTGGGTGAAATGACCCGTTACACCCTGGTCAGGGATTTCAGAAACATCGACCCCAAACTCACCCGGATCATCCTATTGGAAGCAGGAAAACGAATTCTTGCCATGTTTCCTGAAAGCCAAAGCAGTCGGGCCACACGTGATCTTGAAAAACTGGGTATCCAGGTATGGACGTCAAGCCCTGTTACGGCCATTGACGAGGGCAGCATCATGGTTGGAGGTGAGCGCATTGAAACAGCCACGGTTCTGTGGGCCGCCGGTGTTACGGCCACGGATCTGAACCGAAAGCTTGGATTAGAACTGAACAGTCAGGGACGAATTCTGGTTGAACAAGACCTGAGTGTCAAAAACCATCCTGAGGTTTTCGTGGCTGGTGATCAGGCCTGCTTTATCCCAAGCGGCAAGGAAGCACTACCCACCCTTTCCCCGGTTGCCATCAACGAAGGGGAATGTGTTGCCGGAAACATTGTAAGGGACACTCGAAAAAAACCAAGGAAACCATTCACCTACAAGCATCTGGGAACCCTGTCCACCATCGGCCGAAGCAAGGCCATTGCCGATTTCGGTTTTTTAAGGGTTCAAGGATTTATAGCCTGGCTTCTCTGGATATTTATTCACATCTATTTTATAACAGGATTCAACAACAGATTTTTCGTTTTCATGAAATGGTGCTTCGCCTACGTGACCAACAAAAAAGGGGCACGCATTATCCTGAAAAACAACTGGCGTTTTTTTGATGACAACAAGGGGAGTTGACATGAGTGAGATAATTAAAGAATGGCGCTGTTCGGTCTGCGGATATATACATAAAGGTGCGACACCACCAACCCAGTGTGTTGTCTGCGGTGCTCCGGAGGACGCATTCGAAGCTTTCGGAGGTGATCAACCCGAGAAAAAAGAAAAAGTTTCAGGCTGGAAGTGTCTTGTCTGTCATTACAACCATAAGGGAGATACCCCGCCGTCAAACTGCCCCATCTGCGGCGCCGGGGCAAAAAAATTCGAGCCCCTTTCCCCATCCGAGCCCTCAAAAACAACGGATAGTATCAAACGCCGCATCCTCATCGTGGGGGCAGGTATCGCCGGTGTTTCCGCAGCTGAAGCCGCGCGGAAAGAGTCTTCGTCCGCTGAAATCGTGCTCCTGTCCAAGGAAGACCATCTTCCCTATTACCGGCTTAATCTTACCCGGCTCCTGGCCGGAGAAGTGGATGTTGCATCCCTTCCCATCCACCCGGAGAGTTGGTATACAGATAACCGCATCGAACTGATTCTCAATGCGGAAGTCGTGGAATGCAGACCTGCTGCCAGGGTCATCCAACTGAGGGACGGCCAGAGACTGGATTATGATAAATTAATCATCACAGCAGGAGCCCATCCCTTTATCCCCCCGGTGCCAGGGGCCCAGAAAAACGGTGTGACAACCATCAGAACCAAAGACCATGCCCAAATGATTTTGGAATCAGCCGCCACCTCCACGTCCGCCGTTGTTATCGGTGGGGGGATCCTGGGCCTTGAGGTGGCCGCAGGACTGATCAAAGCCTCACCCGACCTGCCGGTCACCGTGGTGGAAGGATTTGAATACCTGATGCCCCGCCAGCTTAACCGCAAGGCTTCCACCCGCCTGATGGCCCATGTCAAAAGCCTGGGGATCACCCTTGAAACAGGAACATCGGTCAAGGAAATCGAAGGGGATGAACGGGCAGCACGGATAGTTCTTTCAAACGGCAAGACCCTGGATGCCGATCTTGTGATCTTCGCCGCAGGGGTTAGGCCCAACAGTTATCTGGCACGAACATCGGGACTGAATGTCAACCAGGGCATTATCGTCAACGACTTCATGGAAACTTCCGTGGAAGGCATCTATGCTGCGGGGGACACTGCCGAACATCGGGGGGTTCTCTACGGCTTATGGAACGCAGCCATGTACCAGGGTGCCATTGCCGGCATGAACGCAGCCGGGAAAAAAGCAGGATTCGGGGGAATTCCCCGGTCCAACACCATCAAAGTTCTGGGTGTGGATTTATTCAGCATCGGCAGCATCGAGGCTTGTGACGGAAGCTGTACGGTCATTGAAAAAGACCAGGACGATGTCTATATCAACCTTATTTTCCGGGACGGTCACCTTGAAGGGGCCATCCTATACGGAGACACCACCACCAGTGCTGTGGTAAAAAAAGCCATTGAAGAAAAACGGGATTTTTCCCGTGCCCTTGAAGGAAGCCCCATCGTGGACAGCCTTTTGGAGTTCAAGGAATAAGCATCATGGATTCAGACCCAGAGCAGACAGGGGGGATTTTCTGGCCGGAACTGATCCGTGGAACCCTGGTCAAACGGTATAAACGTTTCCTTGCCGATGTGCAGCTGGATGAAAAAACGGTGGTTACGGCCCACTGCCCAAATTCAGGGTCCATGAAAGCATGCTGTGAGCCGGGCAGCCCCGTGTATCTGTCCTATCATGACAATCCCAGGCGAAAACTGAAATACACCTGGGAAATCATTGACATGGGAACATCCCTGGTGGGCGTGAACACGATCATCCCCAACCGGCTTGTCAAGGCAGCGGCCCAGGCCGGACTGATTGATCAGCTAACCGGTTATGAGCGGATCGACGCCGAAGTCAAAGTCAGTGACCATTCCCGGCTGGATCTTGTTCTTTCAGACCCGATTAAAGGGAAATGCTTTGTGGAAATAAAGAACTGCTCCCTGGTAAACCAGGGTCATGCCCAGTTCCCTGATGCCGTGACCGTCAGAGGCTTGAAGCATATTAACGAACTGATGACCCTAAAGAAACAGGGGCACCGATGCATGATGTTCTACCTGATCCAACGCATGGACGCCACCGTGTTCAGCCCGGCGGATCACATTGATCCGGCCTATGGCAAGCAACTCCGGCTTGCCGTGGATGCAGGCGTTGAAATTGCTGTGTTTGATGTGGTTTTAACCACTGAATCGATTTTTCTTGGGAACAAGGTACCCCATATCTTATGAAAATTCAAACATTTGTCAAGCGATCAATCATAGATGCCCCGGCAGAGGACGTGTTTGAGTGGCATGCCCAGAAAGGTGCAATCCGGCGCCTCTCCCCGCCTTGGTCTCCCTTGAAAATCATATCCAAAACACCCGGTGTGGACACAGGCACCCAGGTCAGGTTAAAAATAAAAACCGGCCCGGTATTCTCCACATGGAATGCTGTTCATACAGCCTGTGAACCGGGCAGGATGTTCAGGGACACCCAGGTCAAAGGCCCATTCAAATCCTGGAATCACACGCATCGGTTCATTCCATCGGACAACAACGCCATTCTGGAGGACCGGATTGAATTTGCCCTGCCCTTTCCTGCCTCCCACAGTCGCCTGATCAACAAATACGTTCACAAGGACCTTGAACGAATTTTCACCTACAGGCACGCCATCACCCAAAGGGATCTTTTTCTTCACCGGAACACACCCCTTCCCAGGCATTCAAGAATCGCCATCACCGGTGCAAGTGGTTTGATCGGCTCACGCCTGGTCCCCTTTCTGACCACCGGAGGGCATGAAGTCTATACCCTGGTCAGGAGAAAACCCGACCCTGAAAACCTTGAAATATTCTGGGACCCGGAACAGGAAATTCTTGATCCAAAGGATCTGGAAGGCATGGATGTTGTCATCCACCTGGCCGGAGAAAACATCGGAGAGGTCCGGTGGACAGATGCCATCAAACATCGTCTCACACAGAGCCGGGTCAAGGGCACCACGCTACTTTCAAACACCCTTGCCAGACTTGAAAAGCCCCCAAAGGTATTTTTGTGCGCCTCGGCCATCGGTTACTACGGCCATACCGGGGACACGATATGTGACGAATCGTCCCAAAGCGGAAACCAATATATCTCATCCATGTGCAAGGCCTGGGAAGACGCCTGTGAGCCAGCTATCCAAGGTGGAATACGCACGGCAAACATGCGGATCGGTGTGGTCTATTCTCCGGAAGGAGGGGCCCTGTCCAAGCTGTTGCCCCTGTTCAACATAGGACTTGGTGCATCCATGGGTTCAGGGTCTCAGTTTATCAGCTGGATCTCCATGGAAGACACCCTTTATGCCATGCATCACCTGATCACGGATACACACCTTTACGGGCCAGTGAATCTTGTGGCCCCAAACCCGCAGACAAACAAGGCTCTTAGCCGGATTCTGGCAAAAAAATTAAAACGACCGGCTCTGTTCAACATTCCCGAATCCATCATCCGGGCCCGTTTCGGACAGATGGGAGAAGAGATTCTCCTATCCAGCGCCCGGATTCATCCTGAAAAGCTCTTAACATCAGGTTACTCTTTTATTCATCCTGAAATCGACTCGGCATTGAACGAAGTCCTGGGGGTATAAGACCCATGAGCAATAAATTGAAATCATTGTTTGTATTTTTAATGACCACGGCCCTGGCCTTTGGTTTTCTCCATCAGTTTTTCGGCCATGTGTCCCTGAACTTTGACAGACTCCACATTTTTTTGTTCAACCTCTGTTCCGGTGGAACCATCGTGCTTTACTACACCGAAGGGCTTAAGCACCTCTCTTTAAAAGCCTCTGCCTTTCTTGTCATCTCCCTTTGCTATGCCTGTTTTGCCTTTTTTGAACTGTATCCATTGGCCATCTTTTGTTCTCTGATTTTAGCCGGTATTGTGGAATCCATTCGAATCAGGTGTTTTTCATTTTTCCCATGGGACTTCTTTGATGCCAAGGCACCAATATCCAAAAAATTCAACCAGGCATCCCTTCTCTGCCTGTCCATGGGTCTTGTGATTTCATCGGTGGTCATTGTCAACAATGAGTATCTTCACCTGGTGACGATACCCAAGCTAAAGCTTGATACCTTTTTTCTGGGATTTTCATTTCCACTGTCTCTTATCACCATGTCCGTCATGTTTTCCATCATGAAGCCCGCCAGAGAATCCATTTCCGTTTTTATCCGGAATCTGTGCTTCTGGACCGTGAACCTGGGGGTGATCATCTTTTTCATGTTTATCCTCTTGGAAAAACTGGCTCCCCAGGTCCTTGTGACAACGCTCTTGTTTGCCTGTGTGGGGACCATTCTTTATATTTTTCTAAACAACGTGGATAGCCTTCAGCAGAAAACCTTTCTCACTTCGGGCATGCTGTTCCTTTTATACACAGCCATCAGCGGCATTGCCTACATCATTCTGGAATTTTTCCCGATGCAATATGAACAAAGTTCAAAGTTACTGCTTAAAATTCATTCGTTTACAGCACTTTACGGCTGGAATCTCAGCGGCCTTGCCGTCATTCTCAGGTACGAAGACTTTCCCATCCGACTCCATTCACGCCGTCTGATCCTTGCCCATTGGATCATTGTGGCTTTTCTTGCCCCAATGGGCTATTATTATCCGCTTTTTGCATTTTTAGCCACCGGTGGATACTGCCTTTTGCTGTGCTTGCTTTTTTTCACCCGGGGGAAAAACAACATCAACCGGTCACCGCTCACACAAGGGGGAAACCTATGAATATAAAAGATATTACCGACTTAACAGCGGATCAGTTAAAAGATTATATCAGCACACACGATGAACGGGATTATGTCATGATTGATGTCAGGCAGCCTGAGGAGTACTATGAAAGTCATATCCCGGGCTCCAAACTCATTCCCTTTCCCACCATGGGCACCAATATCGAATCATTGCCCCACAAGGTGGATATCATTTTCACCTGTAGATCCGGCGCACGATCACGTGCAGCCGCAGCCCTGACCTTTGGAACAAGCAAGGACCTGGGACGTATCTACAACCTTAAAGGAGGCATTCTGGCCTGGAACGGAAAAACCATTCAGGATTTCCCAAAAGTGCAGGTGCTTGGAAAGAAAAACGATGTCGAAGACATGCTGATGTCAGCAATGGATCTTGAAAAAGGGGCCTGGAACTTCTATAAATCCATTCTTGAAAAATTCCCCAAAGAGCCCTTCAGTGATGCCATTGAATACCTTTCCCTGGCCGAATCCGATCATGCCGAAGCCCTGTATCGAATTCTTGTCACCAAAAAAAATGATCTTCCGGAATTCGATACCTTTTTCCACAGCATGAAGGGTGATATCCTTGAAGGCGGTGTGGAACTGAAAGACGCCCTGAAACGCCTGGACACTGTAAAAACAGCACAACCGCTGGCCATCCTCGACATGGCCCTGGACATCGAATATTCGGCCTTTGACCTTTACCGAAGCGGCGCGGATATCGTGACTGATCCTGACATCAAACGCATTTTATACGGCATCGCCAACGGCGAAAAACAACACATGAAAAAACTGGCCACGGCCTTCAGTTATCTGAAATAGATCGTAGTTTGGGAACGAATAACGTGGCCTGAAATAATATTCAAATAAAGACGAGATAAAAATGACATAAGTCATATAGATCACATGGGTCTTATGGGACCTATAGGACTCATGGGACCTATTTTTGCCCTTCTTCGTGCTCTTCGTGTGCTTCAGCGACCAACGGGAGTACTGAAGGACACGAAGAAAAAGCGTCCAGTTCCTACGTTTATTGGGATTTAGGTCCTTTGGGATCGAATTCGCTATCGGTAACAAGGACGACTCCGCGGTCTATGGATTTTAGTAAATCGATTTCGATCCCGATATATTACCCGCACCCGGTGGTCACCGTTGTGGATGTGCCACCCGTTGCACTGGGCATAGAGATGTAAGAACAGCCCCCTGCTGAATTCCCCACGCCATAGCGGGAACTCCAAAAATTGTCTGAATAACCCGAATACGACATGGCATCCGGAATATTCCCTCGCGAGTCGGGATTGTAGGGGTCATCAGTTGGGAAAATATCGCCATTTGAGAGCAATGTATAATTGCCTTGGGGGACCTCCTCAATAGAAAATATTTGTTTGAGAAAGTTAACTTCATCACGTGTAATTTCACGGCCGTTGACAAGAACACCGGTATTGCCGCGGGATGCATCTTGATGAATCGGCGCAAAGGGAAGACCAGGGGGAAGAAATGCCGTGGCCAATTGCCCTACGTTGCCCGCCAATCCTGACGTTGAGTCATACCAGTAATTACCCGGCGCAGGTTCTACACCAAAAAATTGAACTATTTCGTCGATCTCTTGTTGGGAAAGAGCCTGGCCATTGACAATAACATTATTTCCAATGCCATCCTCGGAAGAATCACTCCCCCCACAGGATGCAAAACTAAAAAATAAAGCCATGACACATATAAAAGCCAAACAAAGACGGCGAAAACGATCATCTTTCATGACAACCTCCTAAAATTGTAGCATTAGAAGAATTAATGAAAAATATTTTAAAATCAAAATGATATAAAAAATCAATTAAAAATTTATATACATCACTGACTATCAAGAATTATTGCGTTGATGGCAACGGAGGATGTAGTGCCCGGCCAGGTGATCCCTATTATAAGTTGGACAAGGCCAGGCGCTGTTATTAATTGATTATTGACCTGATGGCCGCTTAACGGTTATCAACGTTGTGATTTTAGATAGTTTTTTTTCACCGATTCCTTTGACTTGCTGAAGGTCCTGGGTTGTTTTAAAAAGACCATATTCATTACGATAGGCAATAATCCTATCGGCCAGAGCCTCACCAATTCCAGGCAAGCCCGAAAGTTGTATCGCATCTGCCGTATTGATATCAATCAATACATTTTGGACCGTGACTTCTGTTTTAACCTCTGGCACATCCTGGACCGAAAACGATGACAAAGGCATTGCGACAAACATCAATACAAACAAAAGCGTCATGCACAAACGTTTATCAAACAGCTTTACATTCAACATAATTGTTCCTCCTACCTTGAATAAGTGGCATTTTTTATGATTCAACACATGGAGATGAAGGGCAGGATTCATTTGGGATTCGCCTGGCCCTTCACATGTCAGGGCCAGGCGATGTTTTTGTTACTTATCCGATGGTTTGACGGTTATCAGAGTCGCAATCTGGGAAAGTTTGTCTTGTCCCATACCTTGGACCTGCTCAAGGTCCTGGGTCGTCTTGAAAAGTCCGTGTTCGTTACGATACGCGACTATCCTCTCCGCCAGTTCCCCGCCAATACCCGGAAGGGCTGAAAGCTGCATGGAATCAGCTGTATTGATGTCAATCAGTGATTCCGGTGCCTTAACCTCGGATTTCATCTCCGGGCCAGCCTGGGCTGCAAATGAAGACAAAGGAATTGCAATAAACATCATGGCAATTAAAAAGGTAACGCATAAACGTTTATCAAACCGTTTGACTTTTAGCATAAATGCCTCCTTCCTTAACGTCTTTCTTATTGTTTATGTTACCGTTTAAATCCGACTGTCATCATTTGCATAAGAACGAAAACTTGTCAATACTATTTTTATATTAAACCATGCCGAACACATACCTGATCAATGGATTTTAATTATAAAATCGTTATTTATGTAAAGAAATTATTCCCAAACGCCGAGCTAATGCCCATGGACCGTAATAAACAATCCCTTTATTAAATAGTCTTTTCCAATAACTAATCAATAATGTGGGCACCCATGGATCTATCCGTTGCAAATGCTCTTTCAGGGCTTATTCTTATCAAAAGCACATTCCCCATGGGGAAATCATTGAATGATCAGAATCCTCGTCCACCGCCCTGCCCACCATCTCTGCCGCCACTCCGGCTGCCTCGTCCACTGCCCTGACCTCCTCTGTCAGTGCCTTGGCCGCCTCGTCCACCACCCTGCCCTCCTCTACCACCGTCCTGCCCTCCTCGACCTCCACCCTGACCACCGCGACCTCCGCCCTGACCGCCGCGACCTCCGCCCTGACCACCGCGACCTCCGCCCTGACCACCCCGGCCTCCCCCGTAACCGCCACCTCGGTTGCCGCGACTTTCGGTACGGGGGCGAGCTTCATTCACCGCCAGAGCTTTTCCGTTCAAATCTTTTCCATTGAGTCCATCAATGGCAGCCTGCCCTTGCTCTTTTGAACCCATCTCTACAAACCCAAAACCTTTTGATAGGCCACTGTCCTTATCTTTGATAATTGCTGTTGACTCAACCTGTCCGAATTGTTCAAATGCTGACCGTAATTCATCTTCGGTGACATCACTTGATAAACTTCCTACATAAAGTTTCATCCTGATCTCCTTTTGGAATCATTTAGACTTCTTTGCATGGATTAATAAAAATATATCTCAAACCGTTCTTAAGGCTTAACATGATTTACGCCGGCACAGCCCCATTGGGCTAATCGATCACATATATTGACCCATGGGATAACAGATTTCAAACGGTCCAGATCCTGTGCCAGACCAGAATCAATTCCGGATGTTTGCCAGAAACTGGTCGATCAAACCCGTCATCTCATTAAAATAAGGATTATAAGCCAGTCGTTGCATATAATGCTTCTTTTTAAGCGACCCCGTGAGCTCGCCATAAAAAATCTGATCTTTACTTATACCATTTGAATTCTGTTTTAACCATGGATGGGGAGAATAGACATAATCACCTTTTTTACCATAATGCGGGTCATCTGGCGACACAATAATTGACAAATGCGAAAATGAGACAATCCTGTCATCAGGGATTCGACTGTCTTTGAAAATAACCTTTCCAGACGGATCAGGCTGATACTTGGCGGGATTTGAGCAATATACAACCATCTTGTTTTCGTCTGATGAGAACAGGGTGTGGAACAGGGCCATCGTATGTTCAGAACTCACCGTGATATCATCATCGCTCAAGGCGATAAAAACAGGAACAACCAGGTTTTTTTTTGTTTCTATCAGGCGATCGACTTCAACGGTCAATTGATAGACTTGGGCCACGGCATTGGATGCCAGTGAATCATACCGGGCAAAATCTTTTTCATCTTGTTTTAAAAGCCAGTCTGGCGCGGCAAAGGTTGTAGAAAACCAGGCTGTCTTTGTCTTTATCTTTGTGACCGGGGCGAAGAGAAACAGCCCCTTGATGTCATACCCTTTCAGGCACATATAGATGGCAAGCTCACCGCCGGTTGAAAAACCACCCAGATACAGGTTGTCAACGAGGCCTGAAAATCCATGAACGCCATATTCCGTGGCTTTTGCCCAGGCTTCCCATGTGACTTCCAGCATATCACCAGGGACTGTGCCATGACCGGGCAGCAAAATGGTCCTGACCAGAAAGCCCTTTGAAAGAAAATGCGTTGCCAGATCTTTCATCTGATAGGGGGAATCGGATAAGCCATGGATCAAAAGAATGCCGTTTTGAATGGGTCTTTGTTTCGGTATCAATTCAAATGGCGTATTGGCTTGGACAACACGGTCCCGGTTTGTATCATTCAGATCAACACGCGCTTTTTCCACCATCTTCCGAGTGGCTTTAACATACTCATCAAAGGGTGTTTCCATGGAAAAATCAAAGGTGGAATTTAATCCACTGGGGAAGTAATTCGCACGTGCCACATCAGATCCGAACATAATCAGTATTCCAAATAAACATATTCCGATTTTCATCATTTGCTCCTGGGATATATAAGCAATCCAAATACAGAAGTGAGACAAAACCCAAGGCCCAGATCCACGTGGGCAATCCCCGGAATGAACCCCTCTCTTTGGTAAATTTTCTTTTATCTGCATGAGATATCGTCATGTGAGATAGACTTCCAGCTATCCTAAAGAGTCCGTGGCAAACGCTTCTTTTTAAACTTTATACACGATATGATGATATTATAAATCAATTTTTTATGGATTTAAGTCCCCGCAGGTATTGTTGCGCAAATCATGGACTTTATCACATTAACAGCCTGTGAGATTGTATCCGAGTGTCTACCAATCTCTTATTAAAAAAAATTTTCCAACCGATTACCCAACTCGTTGACCTGCGTTTTTATTGGGTCCACGAATTGGGCCTTAAAATTAAAGCAAATCCATACTCCACCATCCCCATCATCACTACTTTGGTTTGTGATGAAATAAAAAAATCCAATTTATCAGCAAGTTAAAAGCCAACCGTTTCAAAAAACCAATTTGGATTGTAATAAACGTTATACCCAGGTGGGGATGTACCTGGCATATACTGTCATATGTTAATTCGGGGAATGATATCAGGAGGGATGTCTTCCATCACCTTGGAAAACCTCGCGAATATGCCAGGATACAAATTGAGGTTCCGGGAAAAAAGATGGCCTTTGTGGTTGGATCAGTTTTTTACCATGATAAGCCATGAGCCATTCTTCAAAGCCTCCTGTTCCATGAGCCCGATCAGAGACAATAATTTTCATGTTATCCGACAATGTGAAAGCCCCGCGATCGAAAAGCTTGTGATGCAAGGCACAGAGTGCAACACCATTTTCTTCAATGTCAGGGCCACCGGCCTGGTGCCATTTAATATGAGCGGCTTCAAGTGCCACCAATGAATTGCCGACACGGACATTAAAACCGCAAACCGCACATCGATACTCATAGGCATTTAAAATTCTATCCCTGAAATTGGGGTCACGATTTCGTTTTATGTTTTCAGTAAACTCAAGATCAAGGCCAACGGCTTGCAGAATATCTTCGTGGATGGACGCCGGAAAATTGTTTTCTAAAATGGATGATACGATTTCAGGGATCTGGTCTTTGTTGCATACAAGAAAATCGTAGATCTGTTTTTTAAAACCGCCTTGAACATTATATTTGATCAGTTCACCTTTTTTTGCATCGGAATTACATCTCCGCGACGTAACAAGTTCTGTGTTCGTTAATTCCCAAATGCCATCATTCTGCAGCCGCCAGAATGGATACTCGGGATGGTAGCGTTTCCGTGTCGGGCCGAATTCGATCAAAATCTGTTTCAGTTGGTTTTCAATATCTGAAAAACTGATAAGCCTTCCCTTTTCCTGGATACAATGTGCCAAGGCAATTAAAATCAATAGCGGCTTGTGCGGTGCTCGTTGTCCGCCTCTTTTCCACATTGTAATATGATCGAACAGGTTTTTTACTGTTTTTGTGTCCATAATTTTCTAAAACTTTATTGTAATTCTGGTTTCATGAAAGATCTTCTTTCTCCCCTTGGTTTCACCTCATCACACCCCTGTTAATTCATTATAAAGTTGCTCTATACCTTTTAACTGCCTAACACTATTCGAAAACTCTATCACTTCTGTTCTAAGTCCGGTACCTGCCAATTTGGTCAACAACCCCCTCAATCGATCTTCATAGTCATAAGTTGGTTTATAATTGTTTAGAACTTCTCGTAAAATTCTACAGACTTCTTTTGGGGACATTGTTGCCAAACGATCAAGCTCTTCTATAAAGATATCGGCATTATGATTTATACTCACATATGGGGCCACTGCCACCATTAGTTTTAAGGAATTTTTGTCTATTTCATGTAAAACGCAAGATAATTTACTGAGCGATGAATATAATTTTGTAGGTTGACTGGATAAGGCTTCGCCCCATTCAACACACCATTTCCAAAAATTCACTATAAGCTCAATTTGTTTTTCGGATAGACCTTTTTTATGCACTTTCTTAAAAAAACTGCAGATGTTTATAAGATCATTAATTTTATCTTCAGCCAATAAAAGGGTAAACCTTGATGAGTCAAGTGTCTCATCGCCCCAAAGATAAGCAAGAGCGACTCTGTCAAGAATTCTCTCACGGACCTGTTCATTATTTAGTTCAATACTCAATGCCTTGTCTATGATCTCATTTGAAACCAAAAGTTGATATAAGTCTTTGGCCGCCGATGCATAAGTCAGACCCGCAATTGCACATCTGAAGTTTTCATTCAAATCAAATGGAAAGATTTGCGTTATTCTCGAATACAACCAATCTTTGCTAAGATAATTTAAATTGGGAAGGTAACACCCAGAAAGAGTTGAAAAATCATGGTTGGCCCCTGTAATGCACTTCTCAATCTCTTTATTAAATACATGTACAATATCCGCCCAAGTATCTTCGTGTTTCCCTATTTTTTTGTCTGCAACACGACATGCCCTTAGTGCATGGATAAAAAGTGCTTCAAGGGACTTTCCTCTTGATGAATTAATAGCATGCAACATTGGGTCTCGATCGACCGCATCTTCGATTTCCAAGTTATCCAACAGAAGGATTATGAGATCCAATGTTCTTGGCAACAAATCAGGGGAATAGGCTTTTTCGTCTTTCAGAGTTCCCGATTTAAGCAACTCTGCTATTAGAGGTGGTATCCAGTCCCGTGTCGGAGTTAAATCATGCTGCTCATTGACTTTCTCGCTCCAAAAAGTTTGATCACCAAGTAGGCTTTCAAAAAAATCGATTAACTTTACCCAAGCCGAATCCCAATCAATCGTAACTTTATCGTAATCACTACCGTTCCAAAGGTTCTTAAATCCATTTATAATACCATACTGATAAGCTCTTTTAGCCTCCCTGAATTGAGGGAGTATCCCTAAAATAGTATCCGGCTGACTTGTAACAACATTTTCAAGAGTCGTTACAAGTGCTTTAATATTCGGACCACGCCATAAATCCGTCTGTTCAAAAGCATTCAGTTTTTCAACTATAGTTCCATTTTCAGAAAAGGTGAGTAACTCATCAAGCTCATAGGGAGAGGGCCCTGGTCCCCATCCTGTTTCCATATAGAAATTAAAATCGGGGTGGTCAGATAATTTTCCCATCTCTTTATCTTGATTTAGCTCGTCAAACAAATCATCAACAGGCTTATATCCTTGGTTATTGACAGCCGAAAGCCAATTCTGCATCAAATAACGTCGATATTGCTCAGGATTTTCGCCAACATTCTTTAAGGGTAACTCACAAATCGCCTTGAGAGTCGCCTGTTTATAATTATCATTGAAAATGATAAAACGTCTTTTCAATAATTGATACAACTCATGTAGATTCTTCGAATCAAACAAGTCTGGTCCTACGAGGTCTCCGTAAAGGCAATTTAATTCAGTCCATCGTTCATTCAATAGAAAAATTCCGATACGATTAATCATATCATTTTTATTTTTGAGCATATCCTTGATAAATTCACGAGAGCCCGCAGGATCAGCCGAAACCCAAGAAACAAGGATCTCCCTGAGTCCCATAACCAAACAGTTTTCTGTTTCATGCCATTTACGATTTTGCTCGTGCTCTTCAACCGCTGGACGTATCATATAACTGGGCATAGCTCTTTCTTCTCTTTTAAACGCCTCTTTAATCCGTTCAACAAACATAAATGAAGCAATTTCACCAATTTTATGCCCTAACTTTTCCGCATGCTTTTCAATTATTTTATTAAGGAAATAACCGTCCACTACTGTTACAAGCTCACTATCTCGTCGTTTCGTTGGAACGTCTTCCCCACATTTTAACTCAGTACAATAATTCAATATGGTGCAAGCCATCTCCAAGTCTCCACGAGATTCACTCTCCAAAAATCGACTGATTACGCCTTTACTAAGAGCAGTACCAACAAGACTTCTATCAAATTTCCCATTAAGCCACACTGGTATCATTGGCAAATCTTCTTTTAAAAACACTTCACGCGGTATGAGTCCAATAATTTCAGCAAAAATTCGATAGGTATGGTAGTTGTCTTGAGCCTCGCCACTTTCATCACGAAATCGACTTACCTCCCTAACAACATTCATTACTTTTTCCGCAAGTTCTAAATCGTTTCGTTCCCCTGAGATCTGAGCCAAATGTTTGAGATAATCCAAAGGCGCCCAATACGGGATACGTACATAGCCAGGCTCATCAGCTGGAGTGGGGCCAGGGGCTTTTTTGGGTTCAAAAAAACCATCTGCTTTTAGTGAATCAAAAAAAACTTCCGGGTCAGGCTTGGTAATTAACAACTGAAATCCTCGTTGTGCATGTTCATCGCTCTTTTCCATTAAAACTATGAATGACTTTTGATTCGCCGTTAAATTATTCATTTTAACAATTTCTCCATATCACCAAATTCTTGAAGTGGTATTACGTCCTTGGCAGGAGCTTTTTGTGCCAATTCTTCCATTACATCTAAGAGTTGGTCCCAGTCTTTTTGATCCCGAAGAAAAGGTATTAACTGAATCCCACACTCTTGGAGGTAGTATCGCTTTAGGCTGACCATGAGCTCTTGTTCGTGGGAAAAAAAACCTTGCAACAAATAGTGTTTAGCCTCTTTCGTGGTGAATCCTGGCTTATGCCTTGCTTTCAGTATGACATATTCAAGAATTTCCAATTCTTCCAGACCGTAACCAATGAAAAGCACCGTTTTACGATCAAACAGATATTCCAAAAAGGTCAGAACTCGATTCTCTACACCTTGCCCAATCGAAAACCGGTCATTTGCATAATGTTGCACATAATCTTGTGTAGTAAGAACCATACCATCTGGGTCAAGCAAAGAACCATGCAAATGAATCACTAAGTTATTTTTATGCAGTGTATCCGCAGTAAAATCACTAACTCGATGAATAGCTTTTCTTTTTTGAACAAATATAATTTTACTGTGGTCTGGTTCAATCCCGGGTGAAAGCTCTTGTGTCTTCAGTTCCTCATCCAACCATTCATCATAATTGGTTGTGACAAAGGTTTTACCCAAGGCTGACAAACTCCCAAAAAGCCGTAGACCTTTAGGATTTTTCTTGTGGCCTTCAGGATGTATTAATTTTTTAAAGTCGATGGGTATTTGATGTTCCTCTTGTAAACCTTTGGCAATAGCAAGCTTGACCCTTGGGCTGAGATGGCTTATTTGAGCAAGCTGTCCATGAGAAAATTTGCCTTTTTCAACAAAAAATCGAAGCGCCGCATCAGCAAAACCATTCCAGTCTGGGCATCCTGCAAGGCGGGAAGCGCCTGCCCCAACAAATGGTATCAGAGTTCCTCTTATTGCTGCTTCACGTAAACCTTCTGGAATCCGCGGTATGGGAAGAATTTCATCGTTCATCTAAACCGACTCCTAATTTTTCTTTATTTTTAAGCCGTTTAAGTTTTTTTGATCTCATTCTTGTTTATTGATAGTTATCAAATAACGCAAAGACCTGATTCATATGACTATCTCTCTTCGATTAGAGAATTAGCTGTATCACAATACTATTCAAAAATTTCTACCCCCCCCGCCGATTCTCTTCAAACATCTCCACAGGCATGGGATAGTGAAGTCGCCACATGATCTTGATCGGCCGTTCACTTTCATGGCTCACATGGTCGACCGGTCCCAAATACACGAAGGGAACGGTGCAGTTGTTGCGCCTCTTTTGGTCGCGGGCAAAAACGAGAATTGTATAACCACGGGACTGGTGATCGATCAGATTCTGGCCTGTGGGGGATTCTTGCGTTGTGTTTGATTGGGATTCCCAGTGAAGCAATTCCCTGCTCACAGGATAATCGGCATACATGGTGCTTGGGGAAAATTCTTTTTCGGTCTTTTGATATGTAATCAGCAGAGCGTAAGCCTTGATCTCTTTAAAGTGCATAACACCGACACCACTCTGCCCCGGAGAAGATAACGTGGCACGATCGAAAGCTGCCTGAATATCTTTGATGCCATAGTAGGCATGCAGTTCGAGGGCGCAAGGGAACGGCAGTTCTGCAAAGGCACCACTGACCTGCGATGCTGAATCTGCCCATTCAAGGATTTCATCCATGTCCCGGAGGATGGTTTGATTTTGGCACAAACGATCAAATGAATCGTAAAGGTTATTAAACCCCAACTTTGATGCCGGTTCGCCCCAAAAGCGATAATACACGCTGTTTTGCTGGTGTTGAATCAGCGACATGGCACCCTCTACATCATTATTTTCAAGCAAACCGATCACCTGCCGCATCCGCGTGATTTCATGGGGGCCTGAAATAAAAGCGGCACGCACCAAGGTTTTTTTCAAAGCATTGAAATCCGGATCAACCGGAGTTGGGGCAAGTTGTGCTTTGGCCTTCCAACCGGTCCAGCTTTCCGCCACCAACAGCCGCTCAGGCTCGTAATCATGATAGTGAATAAAATTTGCGAAGGTGAGATCTTGTCCTGTATCCGACCTAAAGGTCTGGAGGCGTTCCGGAATCTGGACGGCAAGGTTTTTAAGATTTGTTCGAATATTCTCAAGAACATACTGCCGGGATATGCGGTCAAACTGGATGGAACAACCCGCCGGAAGATGAGGGAAATTGTGTTCCACTTCGCGGTCAATGGCATAACGGTGCTTGGGCAGCAAGGATTTTAGCTTAATATCAAGGCGGTAACGCCGGTGTGCCTGCCCTACAAAGTCAAGGACGGTCAGGCAATCTTTACCAGGGGCGTGTCGCAAACCCCGGCCCAGCTGCTGGAGAAAGACGGTCAGACTTTGTGTGGGGCGAAGAAACAGGACCGTGTTGATATCCGGCACATCCACCCCTTCACTGAGTTTATCGACCGTAAACAGAAAAATGAATGTTCCGGTCCTCAATCCTTCAAGCATGGATTCACAGGCTGAGCTCTCAAGCCTGGACACAAAGGCTGCCGAAGAAATACCCCGTTTGTTGAACATATCAGCCATGAATTGTGCGTGCTTGATCGACACACAAAAACCGATGCCTTTGACGTTTTCAAGATTTGGTTCGTAAAGAAACAGAGTCGAATAGATGACATCAAGACGCTGTTTTGCCAGGATGTGTTCTCCCGTGTATATTTTTTCAAGTGCCTTTTCGTCATATTTGCCGTTTCTCCAAAAACGGTCACTGCTGATGTCAATGGGATCGGCAACGCCAAAATAGTGAAAAGGACAAAGCAATTTCTCTTCCAGGGCCTCAGGAAGTCTGATTTCAGCAGCAAAACGGTTTCCGAAATCCGCGGCCACATTGCCGCCATCCATCCGTTCCGGTGTTGCCGTCAACCCGAGCAAGATTTCAGGGTTAAAATGATCATAAATCGGACGATAGCTGGCTGCGGTTCCGTGATGGGCCTCATCAACGACAATAAAATCGTAAAAGTTAGAACCCACGTGTTCCCATAAACGCCGACTGGCAAGCATTCCCACCGAACAAAAGAGATGCTCCATGCGTTCGGCCTGATAAGACCCCACCAGCAATTCGCCAAAGTTAGAGTCTCGTAAAACATTCCTGAACGTCATTAAGGCTTGTTGAAGAATCTCCTTCCGATGAGCGATGAACAGCAACTTGGCGTTCTTTTTCTTTTCGAGAAAAAAGCGATGATAGTCGAAAGCCGAGATCACTGTCTTTCCTGTTCCTGTAGCGGCGATAACCAGATTCCGGTAATGATTGCGGGTTGTTCGTTCACGGGCCAGGGCTTCAAGAATCCGCTCCTGGAAAGGATGGGGGCACAGATCGAAAAAGAAGTCTGTCTTTAAGTCGCTGGACTTCCGGGCCTGTTCAATCGCCCGACGAAGTGTTGCGGGATTGCCGGGATCATAGGGTATAAATTCGCGACTGTTCCAATAGGTCTCAAACTCAGCCGTAAACTTATCAAGGACATGATCCATATCAACGCTGGTGATTTTGAGATTCCATTCCAAACCACTTGTCATTGCGGCATGAGACATGTTGGCGGACCCGATATAGGCGGTTGAAAAACCGGAAAGCCGTTTGAAATGGTACGCTTTTGCATGAAGTCTGGTCCGATTGGTATCGTAGGAAATCCTGACCCGCACATTGGTCATGGCGGCCAGCCATTCAACGGCCGGGGCGTCCGATGCCCCCATGTATGATGTAGTAATAAGCCTAACCGGTACATCGCGCTCACGCATATCCTCAAACGCTGGCATCAACAGCCGTAAACCGGACCACTTGATAAACGACACCAGGATATCCACGGAATCTGCCGATCGCATTTCCTCCATCAATTCATGGACGAGTTGCGGCTCCATGGGTGATCCGGTAAAAAGGCTGCTTTCCACAACGGATGTCTGAGGCCGGGGAATGCCTGGCCGACCATAATTGGGTGGGGTAATCTCCAGAAGTAACGTCTTTCGACCTGATACCAATTTACGGTTTTCAAGATATTCCATTCCCTCTGTTCCCGACATCAATTCGATGATTCGGTTGCACAAGGACAAGCGTTTCTCAGGGTCATCGATTACTCGCAAGGCCTGTTCAAGAAATTTGGAAACAAAACTGGCGTAACGGGCCGGTTGTTCTTCATGATCAATTTTATCGAGGACTATTCGCAGTTCAGGATTGGAGGCTAAAAGCTCTTGTAACGAGCAATCGACAAGAGCATCATACAGGCCGGGATAAAGTTGATTCGGCATGGTTCTTATTCACCCATAATCTGACAATAGGTTGCAAGCACCGGCAAATCAGCCTCAGCCCAGTCAAGCGTGTCAAGTTCTTCAGATGGCAGCCACGCCACAGCCTCATGTTCATGGAGCTTTATTTCACCGTCAAAAATAGAACAAATAAATGGATGCAGTGTCACCGTAATTGTTGGATAGGTGTATGTGGAAGGAGGTAAGGCTTTGAGTATTTTTATGGTGACGTCGAGTTCTTCAAGGATTTCACGCCGAATTCCGTCTTCAGGGCTCTCACCTTCTCTAATTTTTCCGCCTGGGAATTCCCACTTCAACGGCAAACTCATGGCTGTGCTTCGTTGAGCAGCAAGAACAAGCCCGTTTCGTTCGATGATTGCGCAAGAAACACTAATATGCTCGTTTGCCATTATTACCATCACACCCTGTACAATGTCATTGTTATAAAATTTAAAGATATATTGAAGCGGGATTCATGGAATTAACAACTAAAGGCCCCACACCATTTTGCCGTCCTTCATTACTCATTCGTATGAATGGTATTGAAGTAGCTAATGTCTGTCAATACCTTTTCAATGAAGCTTGTGAATCAAAAATGTGAAGGGTTTGGGCACAATCACAAACATTAATTTTAAATTTTGATAGATTGAGTCTCGCTTTCCCATTACAAATCAGACATATTGTCACTACTTGTCATTATAGAGAAACGTTTTGTCTGGAAATAACTATGAAGAATAAACCAGAAGACATATTCCGCAGACATGGTGGGCAGCTTCGAATGAGTGGCGCCATTAAATATGGAATAACCTGTAATATGCTTTATTCGCTCAGAGATAAAGGTATCATCGAGCAAGTCAGTCGGGGGATATACAGGCTTGTAGACCTCACCCCCGTCAGTAATCCGGATGTTGTAACGGTGGCCCTTAGATATCCAAATGCTGTCATATGTCTGATTTCTGTTCTTTGTATACCGCATGGCTCCAGCCATGCCTCTGGAGGCAAGAGCCTTCAAGTATGCATTCCCAGGCAGGAGCCTGGGAACGAGGCGGCAAAGCCCCACCAACGACACAGAGGGATATATAACAACACCCAATGCAACACGTTTTTCTCTGCGTCCTCAGCGCCTCAGCGAGATCCATTTCTTTTTTATCGAATAACCTTAACACCAGCAACTGAGACTCACTATAAACGTTCAGGTTCCATAACGAGTTCGGTGTATTTTTTTCTCTCGCAGAGTCGCAGAGGACGCAGAGGGGGGATGAAAATATTCTACAATAAATTACTAAAATTATTTGTTTTTCTTCATGTCCTTCAGTGAGCGCAGCGAACGGGTGGTTTTTTTAAAAAAAAATCAAGTTTACCATGAAGAGCATGAAACTCATGAAGAAAAGAAGACATCTCCACCCTAAACTTCATGTCCTTCATGACCTTCATGGTGAAAAAAAAAGTTAAGTTTCCAGGCTTTGCCTGGAAACGAAATGAAAAAACGGTTTAACAGACCACGAGCGTGCGTCGTGGGGGGATTCTCCCCCCACACACCCCATTTTTTTAATTTAACCTTAACTTTAATCTTACCAGCAATTCCCGGTGAACAGCGTTTACAGCGATTGATTCGCCTTTGAGTGCAAATGAGGCCCCCTTCTCGTCATCTAAAGGGCGATCAAAAGAGCAAGATCGAACAAGTTTTAAGATTGAG
>Ga0180007_10001726_pt1 | contig 28035 bp, 27 predicted proteins | sample MM_PC_MetaG_FD_121122 | JGI IMG/M metagenome (GOLD analysis project Ga0180007, IMG submission 121122) | Groundwater microbial communities from the Aspo Hard Rock Laboratory (HRL) deep subsurface site, Sweden - MM_PC_MetaG | ecosystem: Environmental > Aquatic > Deep subsurface > Groundwater... | reverse complement strand
GCGGCAGCTTTGACAGGATTTCTCTTATTTGTGCGGTCGCTTGTTTATCTGCCTGTTCATGTTCATCAAAATCTTTTACATCCGTGATTCCCATAAATTCATCAAGTGGTAGTTCTCGCACGCGATACCGTTTTCGCCAAAAGTCTGCCACTGTATTTTTGGCTATGGCAAAGAGCCATGATGAGAATTTTGATTCAAGTCCAAACTGGTCAAGTCGGCGCAACATTTTAAGAAAAACTTCTGAGGTGATATCCTCCGCTGTTGGCACGTGTGAGACTTTTTTCAACACAAAACCAAAAACTCGACGAACATATTTTTCATATAAAATCTCTAAAGCTAATTGGTCGCCCTGTTGAGCTAATTTGACGAGTCGATGTTCGTGCCAGTTTTTTAGAGACATTTACTGAGTAAATTATTCCGCACTCTGACCAAAAGTGCAAATGGTGTACGGTGCTGAAAAATTTGCGTTCTTTATTTAGGGAAGTTAAAATTCTTTCGGCTGGTCTTATATTTTTTATTTCATAATTCCATACTCATGAAACCCAATCTAACCAAACGTTTAGCAGTATTGCTAACATTTCTGATGACGTTTCAGCTTGCCATTTCCCCCGTCTACGCTGAGGATGATAATGGCGACAGCGACACAGGTATCCTTACGACTAGCACTGGTGAAAATTCCACAACGACAGAGCTTAGTGAGGACGTAAGCACGGAGAATGTAGTTGAAGTCGTATCTTCTGACATTGAAGACGCATCGGATTCCACGGCAAATGAGTTGATTGATGAAGCAGTCGAAGAAGTGATAGACGAAATTGAAAATATGAACACGGATAGCGCGGTCGAGGCTATCGAAAATATTGAGCAAGATATCGAAGAGGAGATTAATAGTATTAATGAAGAAATTGAAAAAGATCCTAGTAGTCGCGCGAGATTATCAAAAAAAATTCAGCAACTCAAAGACTTGCTTGCAAGACTGCGCGCCAAGTCAATCAAAAAACATAAGGCTATCGGTAATATAATACGTCAAAAGAAAAATTATCCGGCTGTGTTCGAAATTCGTTGGGGTGTTTTGAACAGAAAGGCAAGTCCTTGCTCAGGTACGGATAGTGCTGGCGTTCTCAGCTCCCTCGCTGCTAATGAAGCGCCGGAAGCTTGCAACGGGGTAAATGAAGTCGAGTACAATGGAACACTCTCTGTTGATTCCGGCACTTTAAAGGTGCGCAAGGAAGTTCTTTTCGAGAAAAACGATCAGGTTACTCAAGCAGAGGGTAGTTCGATAACGTTCGACTCCAGCATTAGCGGTCATTGGGATAGTCTGATCGTCCAATTTATCCCTGAAAAAACCGATGATGGCAGTAAGCCAGAAATAAATATTACTGTGTCTATTGGTGATTTAAATGAAACTTATACAGGTAGTGAAATTATCGGCAAAAGAAGTATCGGAAATAATCATGAAATTGCGATCAAGCGCATTGCCCAAATACTTCCTGGCATTGCTAGCACAGACCAAGACAAAATTATTCAGAACAAAATAACCGTGCAAGAAAAGATCAGCAATGTCCGCGAAAAGATTTATCGTCTGCGCTTACTTAGCAAAGGAAGCGACAATCTTGATGCTCTCGAAACAGCCATTGATGGAGTAAGCGAATATAATTTCGACGAAACAGGTGCTAATGAAGTGCAGTCTGAAATTAATACAGTAATAAATGGACTTACTGATAATGCTTCAGATGCAAATATTGCGTCTAAACTGAGACTTTTTAAAAAAAAGATTGCTGAAATAAAGAAAAAATCAAAAGTACGTAAATTTATTCAAGGGAACATTCCATTTAAAGATACTGATGACAACGAGTGGTATACCAATTTTGTATCGAGCGTAAAAGAGCACGGCATCATTAGCGGATACAAGGATGCAGCTGGCAATAGTCTCGGAGAATTCCGCCCCGGCAACAATATTACAATTGCTGAAATTTTGAAAATTGCTTTGGAAACCGCGGGAAAGGGTCAAGGCACAGGTAGTCCTAACTTAAAGATGGCACTAAACCACTGGTCTAAAGGCTATGTAAAAAAGGCAGAAGATCTTGGAATGAGCATAGTAGGAGACAATAGTGTTGACCTCAATCGTCCTGCTACTCGCGGAGAAGTAATTCGATTAATGCTGGAATCGTTCGGTATCAAGCCAGACACTATTTCCGGCACGGACTTCTCTGATGTACCTAGTACTCACGAACACGCCGCTTTCATTCAATACGCTAAAGATCTTGACATCATAAGTGGTGATTCTGGTCAGACCACTTTTCGTCCGGATGATCCAATCAATCGAGCAGAAGCAGCGAAGATTGCCGATCAAGTGCTTGGGGTAACTGGAGGAAGCGGCGCTTAACAACTTCTTTTGAAGTATTTTATCCCACCCTGGTTGTAAGAGGGTGGGATTTTTTTGGACCAAGCAAGTTTCAAATCTAATACCAAATTAATGTAATTAGTACGAAGCTTTGCTAATTCAAAGTTTGTTCACGAGTGGTCTCACCGGTACGTATGGGCAGTCGGGCTTCGTGGGCTTTCTCGTCGCTTTTTTATGTCAATCATGCGCACTGCATTGGCGGGGTTTTGGTTAAGCAGAGCGAAGCGATTTTTTCTTCCGGCATTCTCCGATTCTTGAAATTAATTTCAGCCTACTATATCTGCGGTCACCCGTTCGCCTGCGATTGTTTGACACAAGTGAAATGCTTCGCCTTTACAAATCTTCCTGCAAAAACAACCTCGCCATCCGCAGTTGCTCATAGCTGTATTTTTCCTTCAATTTTTCAAAAACGGGGGTGAGACTCGCCTCTCCCGTTTCACGGAATGCCGCCGCGATTTCTGTAAATTCCTCCGTCGGCGGTCGCAGGTGCTCGAGATTCAGGCTCTCTCCCTCGGTTGCGAGTTTTTCGAGGTGGCTTGCGATCGTACTCTCCGCCATTCCGCGTCGCCGCGCGATTTCCGCGATTGAAAGTTTTTGAGCAAGTAGCTCTTTCGTTTGAAAATAAGTTGAACCTACGCGATTCGCCCGTTTGCTATGTCGTTCCGCTCGCATCGGCAGGGGACGCTCCGCGAGATTTTTCGCTGCGGCATACTCGCGGATTGTGTTTACGAATTGTTCGCCCAAAGCCGCTAATTTTCGCGCCCCGACACCGCTAATTTTTCCAAAACTCGCCAAACTTTGCGGGAAACAATACGCCATTTCTTGCAGCGAGCGGTCGCCAAAAATCACGAACGGCGGAAGATTTTGCTCATCCGCCAACTTTTTCCGCAGCTTTCGCAACTTTTCAAAAAGCTCCGCATCGAAGTCGAGGATATCTGTTCGTCGCGCCGCCTGCAGTTTCGCCGCCGATTTCACTTTTGGCAGTTCCAGTTTTTCGCGGCGGGCGAGAAATTGTTTGCCGTGCTCGGTGAGGGAAAGTGTCGGGTATTCTCCCGCAGCCTTCACGAGCAGATTTTTTGATACGAGCTGTTTAATGATTTGCCGCAGATCGGCAGCCGAAAAGTCCGAGACGATTCCGAAAGTCGATAAGCGATCGTGCTCGCGCTCTCGAATTTTCGCGTCGCGGCTGCCGACGAGCACCGCCGCGACATATGCGCCGCCGAATCGCTCGCCCGTGCGAACGACGCACGACAGAATTTTTTGCGCGATTTCCGCAGCATCGAATTTCTCGGAAACAGTGAGGCAGGTATCGCAGCTGCCGCAATTTTCAGCGGCAGATTTTTCGCCGAAATACTCGAGCAAAAATTTCCGCCGGCAGCTTGCCAGTTCACAAAAGTCAATTACCGAATCTAATTTTTCTCGCGCGAGGGACTGCTCGCGCGGATCCTCAATTTTTCGAATAAAAAAATCCTGCTTAAATTTATCTCCGAAAGAATAAAAAAGCACGCACTCCGCCGGCAGTCCGTCGCGACCGGCCCGACCGGTTTCTTGATAATAGCCTTCGATTGACTTCGGCAAATCGAAGTGGACGACGAGGCGGATGTTAGGTTTGTCGATTCCCATTCCAAAAGCGATTGTAGCGGTGATCACCGGCACTTCATCGCGGATAAATTTTTCTTGCGTGGCGCGGCGGGTTTCTGCCGGCAATCCGGCGTGGTATGGCAGCGCCTCGATTCCCTGCTTGCGCAAATCGGCGGCGAGCTCTTCCGTATCGCGCCGCGAGAAGCAGTAAATGATTGCCGATTCGCCGCGATTTTTTTTCAATAAATCAAGCAGCTGCCCAAAAGCTTCCTGCTTCGGTCGGACGATATAATTCAGATTCGATCGGTTGAAACTACTGACAAAAATTTCAGCATCGCGCAGTTCCAGCTGCGTGAGAATGTCGGTCTGCACTTTCGGCGTGGCGGTCGCAGTGAGCGCGATTGTCGGCACGTTTGGGAAGTCGGCGCGCAGCCGTTTCAAATTCCGGTAATCTGGTCGGAAGTCGTGCCCCCATTCCGAAATACAGTGGGCTTCATCAATTGCAATCAAGCTCAACTTCAATTTTTTCAGCCACTCGCGGAAGTTCGACAGCGCGAGTCGTTCCGGAGCGAGATAAAGTAATTTGATTTCACCGTTCTCGATGCGCTTCTGAATTTGTTGAATTTCCGCCGCCGCGAGAGACGAGTTGATAAACGCTGCCCCAACTCCATTTGCTCGCAAACTGTCGACTTGATCTTTCATCAACGCAATCAGCGGAGAAACGACGATTGTTAGATTCGGAAATTTCAGCGCTGGCAGTTGGTAGCAAAGTGATTTGCCGCCGCCAGTCGGCATCAGCACGAGAGTGTCTTTTTGGGCGAGGACATTTTGAATAATTTCTTTCTGCAATGACCAAAAAGTGTCGTAGCCGAAATGGGTTTTGAGAAGATTTAACATCGAAAATGAATCGAAAATGAATTTACAAAAAGGAGACTACAGTCTTCCAATCTAAAGTTAAAGCGGAAAACAAGTTTTGACTTTTTAAAAGCACAAACATAAACTTCAGTTCAGTTTTTTCCTTAAATGCCTTCTCCTCTTCGCAACACTTACCGTCGTGGACGATTGACTTTTATTGCATACAAAACGCAAGAAAGCACTTTTATTGTGGCATGTGAGGAATTGTGTCTTTTGGTCGAACACAAAGATCTTGAATTTGCTCGCTTGAAACTTTTAGCAAAAACCAAATCCTATCTTCAAAATGTAATTGAAGGGAAATTGGGCGAGCATCTATTGAACCAATCTCTTCCCGGTGAAATAAAAGAGGAGTTTTATGAGAATGTTGTCCGGAGACAACCGGATTTTGAACGATGGACAAGTAAAATAGAGACAGTTTTAGAAGATAAATGTTGCGCTTAAATGAGTAGAATAGTTTTGAAAAACTGGAAACCAAAAGAAATAATTAAATTCTTGAAAGGGAATGGTTTTGTTGAGATAAAAAAGAAAAAAAGAGGTGACCATAAATGTTTTCAAAACTTAGAAACCAAGATGTATACGGAAGTTGATATGGGCTGGAAATCTTTTTCAGCAAAAGAAATGTTAGTTTTCGCCAAACAAACTGGAATTTCTCGTCCGCTTTGGCGGAAAGACAAAAAAAATTAAAATGCTGTGTTGTGGGGACGTGAAGCTTTTTTGTCTGAACTGGTTTTGGTAAATCGTAGTTTTTGAGAAGATTTAACATGAATTTAAAAAGGGGAATTATTTTAACAGGCGAAAGTTAAAGTTTTGTTAAAATTAAGAGGGAGGTATTAGGATATTGTAGGAGCATTAGGATTATTGGGAATGCTAAGATGATTGGGATGTTTGCTCAATAATTCCTAAAATCAATTTACAAAAAGCGTAAACGGCAATGTTTATGTTGCGAAGCGGTATAACATTCCCAACACTCTTAATATTCTCAACATTCTTACCAAGATTCAAAATCTCGCCAAAAAAAGCGTGCGGAATTCTCTCGCGTATTCTTCCGCAAGAAGCTTAATTACTTCGGCAAAGATTTTTCTCGACGCGAACGAAAATTCGCTCGGCAGCGTTTTGGGTGAAGTGGCGGGAGTGGAGCTAAATCGCTACCCTGATCCGTTCGCGGAGAATTTACGGAAAGAATTAGCGAGGTATGTGAAAGTTAAGCCTAATCAGATTTTGGTAGGGAATGGCAGCGACGAAATTATTTGGTTGCTGCTGCTGAGTTTCGTGGAGGCGAATGAAGAAATTCTGACTTTCACGCCGACTTTTTCAATGTATCGAGTTTTCGCGAATTTACTCGGACTGCGAGTTCGCGAGGCTTCGCTCGAAAAAGATTTTTCACTCGATGCAGAAAAATTTCTCGCGGCAATTTCCAAAAAAACAAAACTCGTTTTCCTCTGCTCGCCGAATAATCCGACGGGGCGAACGATTCCTCTCGCGGATGTTGAGAAGATTCTTCGCGCCAAAAAAATCGTCGTCGTGGACGAGGCTTACATTGAATTTTCACCGCAAAAATCCGTCGTTCCTCTACTCAAAAAATATTCGAATCTTGTGATTCTTCGCACTTTTTCGAAAGCGTGGGGACTCGCGGGTTTGCGGGTTGGTTATGGTTTGATGGATTCCCAAATTGTGGAGATTCTCGCGAAGGTGCGCTCTCCGTATTCCGTCGACGCGCTTTCACAAAAGCTTGCAGAAAAGGCTTTGAATTTGCAAAAAAAGATGGAGGCAGGAGTGCAAAAAATTCTTGCGGAGAGAGAAAAACTTGCGGGAAAATTGCGGGATTTAGGACTGACTGTTTTTTTGTCGGATGCGAATTTCTTGCTTATAAAATTTTCTCCCGAAATTAACGCGACAAAAATTTACGAGAATTTGATCAAAAAATATGGAATTGTCGCTCGCGACTTCTCGGCGAAAAAAAGTTTGGAAAATTGCCTCCGGATTACGGTCGGTTCACCTACCGAAAATACGAAGTTGATTTCTGCTATCAAGAAAATTCTGAAATGATTTTCGATTTTCATTCTCACACTCGGCAACAAGACGGAGAGAATTCCGCTCGGGAAATGGTGGAAGCTGCGATTGCGAAAGGTTTAAAAATTTACGGGATTTCCGAACACTCGCCGCGGCTGCCGACATTTCGCTACCACGACGATCCGCCGAACGAAGTTCGCGGCGCGAGAGGGTGGGACGAATTCCTCGCGGAAATTGAAAAGCTTCAGAAAGAATTCGCGAGGAAGATTGAAGTTCTCAAAGGCTGCGAGATTGACTGGCTCGGTGAGGAAAACATTCCGTGGACGAAAGACCTGATTCAAAAAGGAAATTTCGATTACACGATCGGCTCGGTGCATTTTCTTGGTAAATGGGGGTTCGATTATGAAAAAGATTGGAAAATGGGTTTCTCGAACTTCAAAAACGTGGGAGAGATTTACCAAAAATATTTTCTCGAATATTCGAAAATGGTCAGCTCGAATTTATTCGATATCGCCGGTCATCTCGATTTGATCAAAAAATTCAACGACGAATATCCACTGCCGAAAAATTCAAAAATTCTCGAATTGGCAAAGCCTGCTCTCGACGCGCTCGCTGATTCTAAAATGATTTTGGAAATTTCGAGCGCGGGGCTGCGGAAGCCGTGTCGCGATTGGTATCCGAGCGAGGAGCTTTTGGCGGCTGCTTTCGAAAGAAAAATTCCGATCACGCTGAACTCCGATGCGCACTCGACCGATCGGATCGCGGAAAATTTTGAAGCAGCAAAAGAACTTGCGAAAAAGGTTGGCTATGAAAAAGCGGTTGTATTCCACGCGAAAAGAGAAAGAGAATTTGTGGAGATTTGAATTCACGAGTCCTAACATTCCTAATATTCCTAACAGTCTCAATACTCCCACTCATGTTCACTGGAATTATCACTGAGATCGGCACGGTTAAAAAAATTATGAGCGATTGTGAAAATACGGCGTTCGAGATCTGCGCGCCGCGAATTTCGAAAAATTTAAAAATCGGTGATTCCGTCGCAATCAACGGCGCGTGCCACACTGTCGTTACCGTTAACACCATGCTCAAGCGCGGTGTTAACAAGCGTGGCGCTAATTTCACCGTCGAGTCGATGCCCGAAACTCTCCGCCGCACGAATTTCGGCGACTTCAAGATTGGTTCGCGCGTGAATTTGGAAAGACCGGTCGGTGTATCGGGCAGTTTCGACGGGCACTTTGTTTCCGGTCACATCGACGGGGTCGCGAAAATTCTTGCGATTAAAAAAGATAAAAATTCCAAAATTTTCACGCTCGCAATTCCGAAAAATTTGTCGCGGCTCGTTGTCGAAAAAGGTTCAATCGCGCTCGACGGGATTTCACTCACGGTTATTTCAATTCGCGGAAACAAAATTGAAGTAGGGATTATTCCGCACACGTTGAAAGAAACAAATCTCGGGATTCGCGAAGTCGGTGAGCGGGTGAATGTCGAGGCGGATTTGCTCGCGAAACATGTTGCGAAATTACTGAAATGCAAGTAAAATAGAGTTATTATGTTAGCTGCTCACCTTCAAAAATACTTTTGGGACACGGACTTTAGTTTGCTGGACAGCAAAAAGCATGAAAAATATATAGCTGAAAGAATTTTGGAATTGGGTGACGAAAAAGCTGCCCGTTGGCTGATGAAAGAATATCCCGCTAGCAGGCTTAAAAAGATTTCCGCCAATAGTCGCCAAATTTCTCCTAAAAGTAAAATTTTTTGGAAACTAATTTTTAGTAAAAAGTGAAGCTGCATCAGGAAATTTTACCGTTGTCCACTGCTCACGCGCTGAAAAAAATTAGCGGACTGGGTTTTGCAAAACAGTTTTATCTTGCGGGTGGAACAGGGCTGGCTTTGCAGTTGGGACATCGTTTTTCGGAAGATTTGGATTTTTTTTCCGCAACTGATTTTGATTCAAAAGACTTGCCTCTAAAATTATCCGAACTTGGTAAATTCGAACTTTTTCAAAAAGAAAAACAAACGATCAGTGGTTCGCTAGATAAAGTGAAAATTTCTTTTTTGGGATACAAATATCCATTATTAGGCGATTTGTCAGATTTTTCCGGATTCCAGATTGCGGCTATTGAGGACATTGCTTGCATGAAGTTGGATGCGATAGCTTCGCGCGGGACGAAGCGCGATTTTATCGATCTTTATTTTTTAGTTAGAGAAAAGCTTCCCTTGGAAAAGATATTCAAACTTTTTGAGAAAAAATACGCGGCAATATCTTTTAATCTTTTACATATCAAAAAAAGCCTTATCTATTTTACTGATGCGGACGAAGAACCGTTGCCGCAAATGTTGAAACCAGTAAGTTGGGAGAAGGTAAAAAGATTTTTCACAGACGAGGTGGTCCGCTTAGAATTTTAAATTCTATGAAGCTTGCCATTGTTTCATCCCGATTCTCCGAAAAAGCAGGAAGTGCGCTTGAAAAATTGCGGGCGAGCTGTTTCGCAAAATTAAAAGATGAGGGTGTGGAGTTCGAGGAGTTTCGCGTACCCGGCGCATTCGAAATTCCCACGCTCGCGAAGAAAATTCTGCTCTCGAAAAAATTTGACGGTGTGGTTTGTCTCGGAGTTGTCGTTCGCGGCGAGACTGCCCACTTCGATTTCGTTGCTGGAAATTGCGCGCGCAAGATTGCCGATCTCGGAGTCGAATTCGCGCAGCCCGTGATTTTTGGCGTACTCACAGTTGAAAATAAAAAACAGGCGGAAACGCGAGCGAAGCGGGGAGCGGAGTTTGCGGCGGCGGCGGTGCAGCTTGCCAGCGAGCTTGCTAAAATTGAGGCGTGAAATTGAAAACGATTCGCGAGGCGAAAAAGTTGAAAGGAGCACGAGTTTTGTTGCGCGTGGATTTCAATGTTCCGCTTAAAGACGGAAAGGTGGTTGATGATTCTCGGATTCGCGCGAGTCTGCCCACGATTGAATTTCTGCGAAAAGCCGGCGCAAAAATTATTCTCCTCTCGCATCTCGGCAGACCGAAAGGAAAAATCGTCGACGAACTACGGCTTGATCCCGTTGCTCGAAAATTAGGCGAGATTTTGAAATGTAAGATTAAAAAAACGGATGATTGCGTGGGGAGCGAGGTTGAGAAAATTGTTGAAAAGTTGGAGGAAGGAGACGTATTGCTTCTCGAAAATACGCGCTTCCACCCCGAGGAAAAAGAAAATAATTCCGAATTTGTAAAACAACTTGCGAAGCTCGGTGATCTTTTTGTGAATGATGCTTTCGGGGTGGCGCATCGCGCGCATGCTTCCAGTTTCGGGATTGCGGAGTTTTTGCCAGCAGCAGCGGGTTTTTTGCTCGAAAAAGAAACTAGCGAACTCGCGCGAGTTTTTGAGAATCCGGCGAAGCCGCTTGTGCTCGTTCTCGGCGGCGCGAAGATTGATACGAAAATCGGGGTGCTCAAAAAGTTCAGTGAACTCGCGAATACGATTCTGCTCGGCGGGGGGATCGCGAATACTTTTCTGGCAGCCGAAGGATTCGAAGTGGGGGAGAGTTTGCGCGAACCGGACAAAGCTGATCTTGCGCGGGAGATTTTGAATTTGGCAAATTCTCACGGTTGCGAATTCGTGTTGCCGGAGGATGTCGTCTGCGTCGATTCGAACGAGGAGCTTAGCAATCAGCCAAAAACTTTTGCCTTCCGCGCGGATGCGATTCCTCCCAATATGAAAATTCTCGATATCGGTGAAACTACCGCTCGTCGCTTTTCCGAAATCATCAAAAAGGCGGGGATGGTGGTGTGGAATGGACCGGTCGGTTTATTCGAAATCAAACTATTCGAAGCTGGTACGAAAGCAATCGCGCAAGCTTGCGCGGAAACTTCTGCCACCACGATTCTCGGCGGAGGGGATACGATTGCCGCGCTAAAAAAATTCAAAATCCCCGCGAAAAAATTCACGCACATTTCTACCGGCGGGGGCGCGATGCTCGAATTTCTCGAAGGACAAGAGCTTCCCGGAATTCAAATTCTAAAAAATTAGGCAAACAAAAAACAGATGTCCCGTTATCCAAAAATGTGAAACGATTTATCGAATCGCATCTTTCAAAGTTTTGCCCGCGCGGAAAGCGGGAACTTTGAGAGCTGGGATTTGAATCCGCTGCTGCGGGTTGCGAGGGCTCACTCCGTTGCGGGCAGCGCGATGGCTGACGCGGAAGGTGCCGAAGCCGGTCACCGTCACGTTTTTCCCCTTTTTGAGCTCAGCGGTGATGGTGGCGATGAGACCTTCCAACATCTCGGTCACGAGCCGTTTGCTGAGACCTATTCTCGAAGCGAGAGCTTCGATGAGTTCTTGGCGATTCATCGGGAAGGAGGTTAAAAAATAAACCACCTTAATTTTAGGGTGGGAGCGAACGGAAATGCAAAACTTTTTCAGGAAGCCCCGGGGAACACCAACCTTTTTAGAAATTGGATTTTGAAAAATGGAAGTTTGCTAATTGTCGATAGCCGAAACTCCCTAGACATTTGGGGTTAACTTACGGCGAACCGGTTGATTTACTCTGCCAGCTGGTGAAAGTAGAGATACTGCGCGCAACGTCTCCACTTTTATAAATCTCGCTTTTTTTGAAGAGCTGTTCTACCACTTGCCAAATGTCTTCGCTCACCTTTTCAATCGATTGGTTCGCGTTCACTATCCGCCATCTATTTTTTTTCGCGAGCTTCAAAAAACTTTTCCGCGCTTTCCCGATTAGCCGATCGCTTGATTCGTGGAGGTGGAGTTTCTCCTTGCCTGCCAAAAACCGCTCTCCGTTGATCAAAATTTCGAGATCGGGTTTCCGCAAAAATTTATTCACCCCGACGAGCCAATCGAGATCCGCGCCTTTCGCATCTCCCCACGCCAGTCCCGTGCCGGTGTAATCTTCCGCCACAATCGAGATTCCGCTCGCGAGTTTTTTGCGAATCTGCGGGTCGAATTGATACCGATTCAACGAATACCACATCTGCAATTCTTCCTCGGTGACGCGCTGCCGGATTTCTTTCGGCGCGATGGGCTGTTTGCGAAAAACCACGCTGGGTTTACGCTTCATGTTCGGTCGGCGGACACTTGTTCCTTCAAAAAATTCAATCATCGACTGCACGCTTCGTTTTTGCTTGCCTCGGAGAATCTCATTCAGCATTTTGCCGGTCGGATCGAGATCATAAAGCGGGTATTTGAAATATTCCACGCGCACACCGACATTCACCAGCCGCTGCACGAGGAGGGAAGTCTGCGTGCTTTTGCCGATGTTATTGACTCCGTAAATTGCGATAAATTTACCTGCCACGGGAATGTATTTTAATCCAAAAAACGCGGCAGCGGGAGGGTCGCGAAGGCTCGTTTTTTCCGCAATTGTAGATTTTTGGGACTTGACAAAGAAAGAGATATATTCTAAGATTTTCTCTCAATCTCAATTTTCGTTCTTTGAAATCACGATTTTGCGAGGAATCTCTCGGATTTTTGTGCTTTTCTTCACGGTTCCGAATTGCCGCTTTGGCTGAAGGCGGTGGCTCGGAATCGTGGAAGTACGGTCGAAGTTCGAGGCCGTTCCTCGTAAACTTTTAAATTTTTTTAGAAAGGAGACACAAAATGAAAAACCCGCTAGTTGTATTTGCGTGGCTCGCGTTTGTCGCGTTGGTGGTTTTCTTGGGGCTGATTGGGCTGCCCCAAGAAAATAAAAACAAAGAGGAAGTCCTTTTAAGTTTTGAATTCTACGCCAAAGATGGCGTGGAAATTTCAAAAGAAGTTAAAAAAATCGAACCCGTGGTCTGGACAGTAATTCCGGAAGGGACACAACAGGTACAGTTGGCGGTTGAGCTTCGCCAGCCTAAGCTAGAATCAGTATTCTATTTTGTCCGTCTCAATCTTGATGAGACGGAAATGCAGGTTATCCCCCGTAATGACGGGGTGTATCTCGCAAAAATTAAAAAACTTTACAACCTATTATTCGTCCGCATGTGCGACGAATAATTAATAGGAAGGAACGGTCTAGAAACCCGAAGCGATTTGCGGACTTCTTCGAAAGAATGTTCTGCTTTCGCTCTCGGGTTTCTTTGCTTTGTGAAAATTTAAGTTGCAGCTAAATCTCAAGTTCATCAGAGTAGCTCGCCGCATTCGTTGTCCGCAAAACAATCAGCCGATAAAGCGTCTCGGCGACTTCGGCGCGGGTGACACCCTTCGCGCCTTCAAACAAATTCTCTGTGAGCGGGAAGATATTTTTCAGTTTCGAATAAGCGGCGAACGGTGCGAACCACGCATCCGCCGAGACATCTGCGTATGGATTCTCATCCACGCTGTCGGGCGCGATCAGCGCGCTGCCGAGCAAAATTTTCAAATACTCCGCGCGATTCACCGTATTCCCTGGTCCGAAAGTCCCGTCAGGATAACCTTTCGCGATACTTTTATTTACCGCAGTTCCCACATAAACCGAATACCATTGCTGGTTGCTCGTGTCGGGGAAACCGAGATTGAGCATTGGTTGCAGCTCAATTCCGAGACCGAGCAAGATCATTTTCAAAGCTTCCACGCGGCTTACGGTTTGATCCGGCTGGAAACTGCCATCGGGATAGCCGCTGATAATTTCGTTTTCTTTTAGATATTTAATCGCTTTCGCATTCAGGTGGGTTGAATCAACATCCGTAAATATTGACTCAATTGGCTTGTCCGCCGCAGCTTCAACGAAGGCGGATTCTTGGTTCTCTTCGATAGGTTCATTTGAATCTTCAGAATCAGCAGTTTCTTCGGTTGGTTCCTCCTCGAGTTTAGCGGTAGGAGTGACCGTTTCGGAAGTACTTGCTATAGTTTCTGTCGTGACCGGCTCAATAGTTTCTGCGTCGGCAGCGTGCATCTCCGGCGGGATTTCCGTCACATCTGCGGCGAGGTAGCGCTGAACCCACAACATCGGATTGATTGTATTTTTGATCGCTTCCGCTTGCCCGAGTCCTGCGGAAACCCCGTCAAAAAAACCCAATCCGGCAGCTGATGCTTCCGCGCTGCTGAATGGCCACCATGGATGCCACGGCGCATTTTCATTATCAATCTGAAAATGAAGGTGCGGAGTGGTTGATGTTCCGCTATTGCCAGATTCTCCGATCAAATCTCCCCGCTTCACGATTTGATTTTTTGTTACAGAAATTTTCGAAAGATGCGCGTAAATAGAATAAAGCGTAACGGTTTCATTCTCATTCAGCATTGGTGCATCGGGGTGTTTGATGACGATATGCTTTCCGAAGCCAGATGAGGCTTCTGCGATTTTCACCACTTGCCCGTTCGCGACCGCGTGAACCGGAGTGCCAATCGGTGTTTTAATATCCACCGCGAGGTGGCTGCCCTCGTATTCGCGGCTATTTAATTCATACGAACCCATGTAGGGTACCGCGTATGTTACGAGTTGGTTTGCCAAATCTTGGCTCACGCTCCAATTCAAATCCGCCACGGCAGTCCCAAAAATAACCGGATCATAATTCGGCAGTTCCACGAATTTTTCCAGTGGCAGCTGCGCCGCGAGAAGCTTGTATTCATTTCCCGCGAGATTCGCCCAGTCCGGCACTTCCTGAATTGGCAATGCGGTTCCGTCGAAAGGTTCGGGTTTCTCGAAATCCAAAACTGTCGCCATGAATTCTCCCGTCTGCTCTCCGAAAATCCCCACCGCGGCGGTGATCAAGAGAGTGGCGATCAACCCTTTCAGGAAGTGTTTATGCTCCTGCCAAAAGTTTTGCATTTTTGTTTTAAAATTGATTTTGAAATCTTGCCATTTTAGCATTTTCCGATGAGAAAATCAATCTTCAAAACAACTTCATCCATCCAAACCGAGCGACTCGGAGAGCGGCTCGCGCGTAAATTTCTCGGCAAAAAAGTTTTTCTTTTTGGCGATTTAGGCGTGGGCAAAACCACTTTTCTGCGCGGGCTGGCTCGCGGTCTCGGGATTCCCTCAAAAATAAAGTCTCCGACTTTTGTTGGCGAACACATTCACGAGATTCCGAAAAAAGGGAATTTGATTCATCTCGATTTGTACCGCGCGGAATCGTTGGAAATCGAAAAAATTGAAAGATTACGGGAATTATTTTCCGGCAGCGAAACAGTGGTGACGGAGTGGAGCGAGCGGTTGCCGAAAAAGTTATTGCCAAAAAAACGGGTGGAGTTGAGATTTCGCGAATTGAAGAGTGGGAAGAGAAGGATTAGTTTGCGGGAGTTGGGGTGAGTTAAGGGTGAAAACTATTTATTTGAAATTCCTCTCTTAATCATGGATTCAACTTCATCGTTTGCATTTATATAATGGATAGTGATGTTTGGGTATTCATTTTTAAAAACACGAAACACTTCATCTACGAAAGCTTGTCCTACAGACACGACTCCTTTGAAGTCTAAGACGATTGTCTTAAATTTTTCTAGACCCATTAGTAATCGTTTTGCTTGCGATCTTGATACGTGAGGGTCGTTTAGATCTGCGCTTAACGCGACTGCTACGATTGTTTTTCCAAATCCAATCTCTTGGTCAGCATATTGGTCGAACACTTCTTTTGGTATCTTTTTCGAATCAAGCGAGATAACCATCTTGATAAGGGTGCCTTGCCCAAAATCTTCATTTTTTTCCGGCGAAAGAAACCAGTCCTCATTTTGAAATGTGTAGTACATATCACTTGAAAGGATTGAGAAACTATCGAACATTCTGGATGTGAAGAATATACCTTCTCCTGTATGGTTTGATGGGTCAGTTGTGAATTTGCCCTTTGATAGATGGAGAATGGATTCTTTGACAGAATCTAAGCCTAACGCCTTCTGGATCTTTTTAAATATTCCAACTCCATTATCCATGATTCTAATAGTTAAAGTATTATTAGCAATTTCAATATCTGTGAAAATCGTGGTTCCTTTTGAGTGGTCGATGGCATTATTAAAAATCTCAGTAAAGCCATAAGCGCAAATTTCATAAACATTATTCGAGCAGGCTAAAACCATTGGCTTAACATATTTTGACCAAACTTGGTCTTCTGCCAGCCCAGGTTTTATTTTTTCGGTAAATGCAATATGCTTCCCTCCAGATAGAAAATAGCGAGTCGAATTAGTGCGACCAGCTTTTATTATTTCTCCATTTTTTACTTCCTTCGTAATATACCAATGCGCTCTTTGCCGGGAAAAACCAAATTGTTTGGAAAGTAAAGACACAATATCGGCAGAGTGCCCTGGTAATTGTTCAAAAATAAAATCCTTGATTTTAGTGCTTTTGTTATTCATACTGTCCATTGTAAACCCTTTTATCTTATATTGTAAACCCCCATTAAACATTCCTTGTAAACAAAATATTTTTATAACCAAACATATCTTAACCCGGCAAAACCTCAGCTTTTCAAAACCCTTCTAAAGCTCTCTTCCCAGATTTTTTCAAAAGGGTCAAGCGGCGTTTCATAGCTTTCGATTTTGAGTTTTCGCTCTCCCGAAACTTTCCCCGTTTTCGCGAATATCGCTCCGAACTTCTTCGCGAGTTTCGTAAGTTTCCCGAAATCCGCGGGGGCGACTTCGAGGAGGAAGCCGGGATTTTCAGAAAAAAGTTTTGGAATGGAAATTTTTCCGAGTTCGAAACCGAATTTGCTGTTGAAAGATTGTTCCGCGGTCGCGATTGCCAGACCGCCGCGGTGGATGTCGCGGGCGGATGCGATGAATTTTTTTGCGGCGAGAATAAAGCGCGCTGCGTTCCAAAATTCCGCGAGGTCAAACGAAAACGCTTTGCCCAATTTTTTTCCGACTGCTCTTTCGAACTCGCTGCCGCCGAGACTTTCGCTCCGCTCGCCGACGACAATTAGCAAATTTCCAGCTTTCTGGAATTTTTGCGGAATGAATTTGCTCGCGTCTTTCAGTTTCCCCACGCACGAAACCAGCGCGGAAGGATTAATCGAGTCGACTCCGTTGTTATTGTAAAGACTCACATTTCCGCTCACGAAGGGAATTCCAAAAGTCTCCGCGGCTTCCCGCAGTCCCGCGATTCCCTCCACGAATTCAGCCATCTGATCGGCATGCTCGGGGTTTCCATAATTCAAACAGTCGGTGAGTGCGAGCGGTGTCGCGCCGATTGAAACCACGTTCGCGACAGCTTCCGCGACGGCGTGCGCAGCTTGCAGCTTCGCGGAATATTTTCCGAGACTCCCGCTTCCGCCGACTCCGATTGTCACCCCGATTTTTTTCAGATCGGCGGGGGCAGCCGTGTTCAAAAGCGGTTGAATAATCGCGCTCGCTCCATTCCCGCCGTCGAGTTTCGTGAGTCCCTGCACTTGCTTGTCATATTTCTCGAAAATCGGTTTGCGCGAGGAAATATTTTCGCTCGCGAGCAGTTTTCGCAGCACTCCCAAGAAATTCTGAGGGTGGATACTTGCATTAAGTTTTGTGAAGTCAAAATTCTCTTTTTTGAAACTCTTTTTTACCGAAACAAATTTCCGCTGGTAAGTCAGCCCTTCCGTCAGCAGCTTCGCGGGCGCGTCGATTACTTTTGTTCCGCGGAATTTCAAAACATAATTTCCTTTTTTCACTTTTCCAACCACGCGCGCCTCCGCTCCATTTGAAACTTCCGGCAGCGCCCACTTCTCATTGTAAATTCGCAGGATCAATTTCGTAATCTGCGGATGGCAAATCCAGCAAAATCTTTCCTGTGTTTCCGCGGCGGCGATGATGTGGGGCGGGAGATTTTTTTCGCCGAGATGGATTTTTTCCAAATCAATCTCCGCGCCAAATCCCCGCGCATCAATTTGTTCCACGCTCGCGCAAACATTGCCGCCAGCGCCCATATCTTTGAAGCTCACTTTGTTCAAAAGTTTCCGCCGCTTCAATTCCGCAAATAGATCGTAAGTCGCGGCGAGGAGATGCCGTTCGAGGAAAGGATTCGGTTCCTGCACCGCGCCTTTATTCGCCTCCGCATCTTCCTCCCGCAGATCCGCGCTCGCGAAACTCGCTCCGCCGAAACCGCTGCGATCGGTGGCTTTTCCCACGATGATGATGTCATAATTTTCCCGCTCCGCTTCCGCTGGCGCGATTGAATGAATGATTTCATCTTCCCGCAATACACCGATGGCTATCACATTCACGAGGCAATTCGAGTCGAAGCTCGCATCGAATTCAATATCTCCGCCGAGATTCGGCACGCCGAGCGGATTTCCATAACCCGCGATTCCCTCGACGACTTCACGAGTGAGCCAGCGCGTGAGGTGTTTTCCGATTCTGCCGAATCGCAAACAGTCGAGACAGCCGATCACGCGCGCGCCCATGCAAAGTATGTCGCGTACGATTCCGCCGACGCCCGTCGCCGCTCCTTCAAAAGGTACGATTTGGCTCGGATGGTTGTGGCTCTCGTGACCGATTACGAGACCCCATCTTTTATTCCGCTCGCGGGCAAGCTCCACAATTCCCGCATCTTCGCCCGGTCCGAGAATCACATTTTTCCCGCATGTCGGCAGCTTTTTTAAATGCATTCTCGTCGAGCGGTAGCTGCAATGTTCGCTCCCCTGAATTCCCAAAATTGTGAGTTCCGTGAGTGTGAGTGGTCGTTCCATTTCTTGCTGAAAATGCCGCGCTTCCGTGAGAGTGAGCGCGATACGATTTTTGGCTAGAGTTTTGGCGCCCTCTTTTTCCGAAAGTTTCTCAAAATCGAAAATAGGTTCAAAATGCTTTTTCACGCGAGGATTTTATACTCAATTGTTTAAATAATCTGCGTATAATGCACCGTAGCTTGAGATTAAATGTTTATAAAAAAATGATGGTGTTGAAGTAGAGGTGTTTTGATTGTTTAGAAATTATTAAAGCGAAGGCGTATATCGCGCTAAAATTTGTCCGATGCAAAGGCAAAATTCCACCACTCCCGATTTATTCGAAAAAAAATTTCGCGAAGAACTTCAAAATTCTGCGCCACTTGCGGACAGGATGCGACCGCGGACATTCTCAGAATTTGTCGGGCAAGAAGAAGTGGCGGGGAGTGACGCGCCGCTTCGCAAACAAATTGAGAGCGATTCGATTGCCTCGATTATTTTTTGGGGACCGCCGGGGAGCGGCAAAACCACGCTGGCAAAAATCATTTCCCGAAAAACAAATTCTCACTTTCAGCTGTTTTCCGCGATTAGTTTTGCTGTCGCGGAATTTCGCAAAACAGCACAAGAAATTTTACAGCGGAGGAAACTTCACGGAATTCGCACGATTCTTTTTATCGACGAGATTCACCGGCTCAATAAAGCGCAACAGGATCAGCTCTTGCCATATTTGGAAAAAGGAATCATCACGCTCATCGGAGCTACCACTGAAAATCCGAGCTTCGAACTAAATTCGGCGATTCTTTCGCGCAGCCAGGTTTATGTTTTGAATTCGCTCAAAAAGGACGATTTGAAAATTCTTGCGCGCCGCGCGCTATCTGATTCCGAGAGAGGTTTGGGAAAATTCAAACTGAAAGTCGATCCTGCCGCTCTCGAAAAAATTTGCGAATTTGCAAACGGGGACGCGCGGATTCTTTTCAACATCCTCGAACGAGCCGCGTTTTCAGTTGAGCGCTCGGAAAAAATTAATGAAAAATTTGTTAAAAAACTGGTGCGGGGAGTCGCGCTGATTTACGATAAAAACGGGGAGGAGCATTTCAACATTATTTCCGCGCTGCACAAATCAATGCGTGACGGCGATGCGGATGCCGCGCTTTACTGGTTGGCGCGGATGCTAGCCGGCGGGGATGATCCGCTCTACATCGCGAGGAGAGTGGTGCGATTTGCTTCTGAAGATGTGGGGCTGGCGGATCCGCAAGCTCTTCAAATTGCGCTGGCGGCAAAGCAGGCGACAGAATTCATCGGGATGCCGGAGGCGGACACTGCGCTCGGGCAGGCGGTGGTTTATTGCGCGCAAGCTCCCAAGTCGAATTCAGTTTATTCCGCGCTCAAAAAAATTCGCGTTGACATCCAAAAGTTTGGCAATTTGCCGGTACCGCTGCATCTGCGCAACGCACCGACGAAATTGATGCGAGAACTGGATTATGGGAAAGATTACAAATATTTCCACGACGATCCGACGGCGACCGAGCAGCAACATTTACCCGACGAACTCAAAAATCGCAAATATTTATAATAAAAAAGCCCCTCGCGAGAGAGGCTTTTTGAGTGCACAGAAATAAAATTATTTTTTATCTAAAGAGACATCTTTTTTAATTCGCTTGATCACATCTGCAGCGGCTTCCTTCCCGCCGAGACCGAAAGCTAAGCCAAACGCGGCGGCGAGGGCGAGACCGAGATTATTGAAAAATGAATCGAGTAAAGTTTTTCCGATTCCGAGCTGCACGAGTGCGGCAAAAACGGTGAAGATAATCACCGCGTAACGGGTGATAGAAGCCACGATTTGTGGAGAGCCGGTTTTGGTTGCTTTCGTAGTGCTGTGGGCGAGGTCGGCGAAGAAATTTGCAATCAAAATACCTACGATCGTGATCACGCTCGCGATGATTACATTCGGAATGTAATTCAAAACATCTTGCAAAAAGCTATTTACTTGCGGCAGCCCGAAAGCGTTTGCCGCCGAGATGAAGAAAGCGATGAGGATGAACCACTTCACGATTTCCTCAAAAATGCCTTCGACGCTCAATTTGACGCCGGCTTTTTGAAAAAAATCTTTCACGCCGGCGGTAGCGAGTATTCGTTCGAGGCGAATTACTTCCACGATTTTTCCCACGAGTCGGGAAATAACTTTGGCGACAATCCAGCCGACGATGAGGATGACAATTCCCTCGACAATCCGCGGCAGGATGTCGATGATGCCAAGCCAAAGATCTCCAAAAGACCCGCGGATGTTTTCAATGAGGTTGCTGATGACTTCGGTATTCATTTTGAAGGGGTTAAAAAGTTGTTTCCGCTTCGGCTTCTTGATTTTTCGGGGATAAGTTTTATTGAAGGTAAGCTTCGGCGGAGGACAAAAGAAAGAATAAAAAAAGATTTGAAGCCGAGAAGTTTTGAACAAAAAATTAGTTCAACACAATGTGAAATTTAAGATTTTCGAGGCTCTTTGTCAAAAAGAGTTTTAGGCTTTGAAGGTTTCAAGAGCAGAACGGCTTTTAAAAGCCAAAAACTAGTGTTGACGAAAAATCCAAAAACTTGCAATTTTTATATGTTAGAATCTTTAAAATTCATAATTTCTCAAAAATGTACGAGATTACTGACTTAAAAGTCGGCACAAATGTTTCAATCGACGACGAGCCTTTTCGCGTCGTTTGGAATCAATTCAGCAAAACCGGGCGGCAGGGCGGCGTGATGGCGGTGAAGCTGAAAAATTTGCGAAACGGGAAGGTGATTCCAAAAACCTTTCAAGGCGCGGACAAAATCCAGCCGGCTGAAATTTTGATGAAGAAGGCGCAATTTCTCTACAAAGATTCCGAAGGCTTCAATTTCATGAACGCGGAGGATTTTGAGCAATTTTCGCTGTCTGCGGAAGCGGTTGGTGAAGCGGGAAAATTTCTACAAGACGGTGAGGAATACGATTTGATGTATTTCGACGGCATTCCAATCAATGTAAATCTGCCGATTAAAATGGAGTTTGCTGTTGTCGAGACGATGCCGGGGGTTCGCGGCGACACAGCTTCCGGCGGCACGAAACCCGCGACTCTCGATTGTGGGATTACCGTTGCCGTTCCGCTTTTTATCAGCGAGGGCGAGAAAATTCGGGTGAATACGGAAACGTTGGAATATGTGGAACGGGTGAACTGAGGAGAGATGGATTGAGTAATAAGACGTTGCGCGCAACGTCTCTGCGTTGCGTGCTAAAATCAAGAGAATCTAATTTTTGCGTGACAGAATTATTTCGCGACAAATATCGCATTCCATCTGCACGGCTAAAAGGCTGGGATTATGCTGCAGATGGATATTATTTCGTGACGGTTTACACGAAGGATCATGAAGAATTTTTTGGCGAGGTGGTGAATAAAAAGATGGCGCTAAGCGGTATTGGAAAAATTGTGGATGAGGAATGGCGAGAGGCTGAAGAAATTCGCGGGAATGTGGAGTTGGATGTTTGGGTGACGATGCCGAATCATATTCATGGGATTTTGATTATTAATAATTTTCGAAAAAGAAATGCAGGTATTGTGAAAAATACTGGTGTTGCAGAGATGCAGCGCGTAGAGACGCGCACAATAGAGATGCAGCGCGTAGAGACGCATTGCAATGCACGATCACAACAGTTAATTATTGGTGCATGCAGTAGCAGCAGAGATATTACCGATGCGCGTAGTAGAGACGTTGCGCGCAACGTCTCTACGATTAAAAATAAATTTTCAAAAATTTCACCCAAACCCAATTCACTATCCGTGATTATTCGGTCATTCAAGTCGGCGGTCACAAAACGAGTTCATGAGATCCAACCTGCCTTAGATTGTCTGTGGCAACCCCGTTTTCACGATCGCGTTATTCGTGACGAGGAAGAATTAAATCGAATTAGAAATTATATTTTTTTGAATCCGGATAATTGGGAAAAAGACAAAGAAAATCTAGAAATTAATTTCTGCGCATGACCAAATTCAAACTCGTCTCGAAATTCAAACCTGCCGGAGATCAGCCGAAAGCGATTGAAAAACTTTCCGCGAACTTAAAAAAAGACATTCGCGATCAAACTCTGCTCGGCGTGACCGGCAGCGGCAAGACTTTCGCAATCGCGAATGTGATTCAGCAGCTTCAAAAACCCGCTCTCGTCATTTCTCAAAACAAAACTCTCGCGGCGCAGCTTTGCAGTGAATTTCGCGAGTTCTTCCCTGAGAACGCAGTTCACTATTTCGTGAGCTACTACGATTATTACCAGCCGGAGGCCTACATGCCGGCGACTGACACCTACATTGAAAAAGATGCCTCGATCAACGAAGAGATTGCGAAGTTCCGCCACGCTGCCACGCAATCTTTGCTTACGCGAAAAGATGTCGTGGTGGTTGCGTCGGTTTCATGCATTTACGGTCTCGGCGATGTCAAATCTTACGAGGCTCTCAAATTTCAAATCGAACTCGGCGAGCGGATTCAGCGCGATGCTCTTCTTCGGCGGCTGGTCGATCTGCAATTCACGCGCGCGCAGCTTGATTTCAAGCGCGGGCAATTCAATGTGCTCGGAGATGTTGTCGAAATTTATCCGCCGGATGCCGACATGGAAGTTATTCGTCTCGATTTTTTTGGCGACGAAATTGAACGGATTACGCGCGCTGATCACTTCACCGGAGAAATTCTCGAAGAAATGAAGGAGATTACCGTTTTCCCCGCGAAACATGATGTGACTACGCCCGAAAAAATTGAGCGCGCGGTTGCCCAAATCAAAGTGGATTTGAAACAAAGGTTGGATGAGTTGAAACAACTTGGAAAAAATATTGAGGCGGAAAGATTGAAAACCAAAACCGAATACGATATCGAAATGATGCTGGAAGTGGGTTATGTCTCGGGCATCGAGAATTACACGCGCTATTTATCAGGCAAAAATTCCGGCGAACCGCCCTCGACGTTGCTCGATTATTTTCCGAAAGACTACCTCCTCTTCATCGATGAGTCGCACGTCACTGTTCCGCAGATCGGGGGGATGCACGCCGGCAACCTTTCCCGCAAGCGAACTCTCATCGAACACGGTTTCCGCCTGCCTTCCGCGCTCGACAACAGACCGCTTGCTTTCTCTGAATTCGAAACGCGGATGGGACCGACGGTTTACATTTCTGCCACTCCCGCTGATTTCGAATTAACAAGATCCGGCAAAAATATTGCTGAGATGATCGTCCGACCGACAGGGCTGCTCGATCCGCCGATTGAAGTTTTGCCAAGCAAAAATCAAATGGATGTTGTTTTTTCTGAAATTGAAAAAACGATTGCGCGGAAGGAGCGGGTGCTCATCACGACGCTCACGAAAAAATCTTCCGAATCACTCGCCGAATTTCTCACCGAAAATGGAATTCGCGTGCGCTACCTGCATTCCGATGTGGATACGATGGAACGGATTGAAATCCTCCGTGATCTGCGGCTCGGCAAATTCGATGTGCTTGTCGGCATCAACCTGCTGCGCGAAGGACTCGATTTACCCGAAGTTTCCACGATTCTCATTCTCGATGCGGACAAAGAGGGCTTCCTGCGTTCGACTCGTTCGCTAATCCAAACAATCGGTCGCTGCGCGCGGAATGTGAACGGGCACGTCATCATGTTCGCCGATCGAATTACAAAATCGATGCAGGGCGCGCTGGACGAGACGAAGCGGCGGCGCAAAATTCAGGCGGCGTTCAACAAAAAACACGGCATCACTCCGAAGACAATTGAAAAAGCGGTGATGGATATTGCGGGGGAGAAACACGATTTCGGTCTGAAGAAGATTGATCCGTCGAAGGTGCCGACAGAAGCGCTCGACAAAATTATCGCCGAGCTGGAAGTGGAAATGGACATGGCTTCGCAAAATTTGGAATTCGAAAAAGCCGCGGATTTGCGGGATCAGATTGATTCTTTCGTGGCGTTGAAAAGTGAAGGGAAGACGAGGGTGCGGAAAAAATAATTAATTTCCAATGGATCATATTGTTATTAGAAAGAAGTCAATTTGCTTCCTTTTGCGTGTTAAAATTTCCTCATCTCGGGCCCTTAGCTCAGTTGGTTAGAGCAGCGGACTCATAATCTGTTGGTCCCTGGTTCAAGTCCAGGAGGGCCCACCATCAAAAAGCACATTTTGTGCTTTTTAATTGCGTTAAAATCCTCCAAATGAAAACCGCTACTTTCGATTATCATCTTCTGAAAAAATTCATCGCGCAGCGTCCCGCGAGTCCGCGCGACTCTTCGAAGCTGCTGGTTTATTCTAAATCAACCCTGAGGGTTGAACATCGGAAATTTTCCGACTTGCCCAATCTGCTTCAGCCGGGCGATGTTTTGGTTTTGAATGAATCGAAAGTGATTCCGGCGAGGCTAGAAACGCGAGAAGGTAGAGAAGTTTTTTTAGCGAAAGAAATAAAATCTCCCCCGACCCCTCTTTACAAAAGAGGGGAGAAAAATGTTTGGGAGTGTTTAGTTAGGGGAGGAAAATACTTTCAAATTGGCTCGACTTTTGAAATTGCTGAAAGTTTCACCGGAGATGTCTTAGAAATTCTTGAAAATGGGGAGCGGGTGATTCGCTTTCATTCTAAAAACTTCACCAAAGATTTGGAAAAATTCGGAGCGACGCCGCTGCCGCCTTACATCCATTCCCCCGCCAAAAAGGTTCCGCAGTATCAAACTATTTACGCCAAAAAATCCGGCTCGGTCGCCGCGCCGACAGCGGGGCTGCATTTCACTCCCCGCATTTTCAAAAAATTAAAACGACGGGGCGTTCAAGTCGAGAAAATTACTCTGCATGTCGGACTCGGAACTTTCGCTCCGGTGAAGGCGGAGAAAATTGAGGATCACAACATGCATTCAGAATTCTTTACTTTGTCTGAAAAAGTTGCGAAACGATTAAATTCCTACAAAAAAGAAGACAGGCGGATTATTGCTGTGGGTTCGACGAGTTGTCGGGTGCTCGAAAGTTGCGCCGATGCGCATGGGAAGCTTCACGCCAAAACCGGCGAGACGGATATTTTCATTTTTCCCGGCTGCAAATTTAAATTCATTGATGCGATGCTCACGAATTTTCATCTCCCGAAATCTACTTTGATTATGCTTGTTGCCGCGTTTGTCGGGCGTGAAAAAATTCTCGAACTTTACGAAATCGCGAAAAAAGAAAATTACCGCTTTTTTAGTTTCGGGGATACGATGCTTTTGTTGTAAAATTCCGCTCTACGGAGAGGTGGCTCGAGTTGGTTGAAGGCGCTCGACTCGAAATCGAGTATTCCGTGCAAACGGAATCGAGGGTTCGAATCCCTCCCTCTCCGCCATTTAATAAAAAAACTTTGCTAAAATCTCTCAACTGCCACCTTAGCTCAGCTGGTAGAGCAACCGCCTTGTAAGCGGTGGGTCGTCGGTTCGAGTCCGACAGGTGGCTCCATTCTTCGGACGGCAGATCATCAACTTGAAATCATGGGCAGGTTCCCGAGTGGTCAAAGGGGACAGACTGTAAATCTGTTGGCTCTGCCTTCGAAGGTTCAAATCCTTCCCTGCCCACCAACCTTCACTTTCGCTTCGTTTGAGCTACGGTTGGCTCCGCCATCAAATTTTCTTCACGCTCCCGTTTTTTACTTCCCACACTTCTTTCTCCGCAATCAGATCAAGATGCGCGATTTTCGTGGTTGTGATGAAGATTTGATGGTTGAGAATCAGTTGCATCAAACTTTTTTGCCGCGAGGCATCCAATTCACTGAAAACATCATCAAGCAGCAAAACGGGTTTTTCTTCGAGCTTATTTTTTAAAAATTCCAATTCCACGAATTTCAATGCCAGAATTGTTGAGCGGATCTCGCCGCGGCTGCCATTCTCCGCGAGCGGTTCATCTTCGAGTTTGAAAATTAAGTCCGCGCGGTGGATTCCGTAATTCGTATTCGCGAAACGCAAATCCTGCGCGCGCATCTTCGCGAGATTCGCGAGGTATTTTTCTTCCGAAATTTCTTCTCCGCGAAAGTTCGCAATCCGCGCGCTCAAAATTTTTCCCTCGTTCGAAATTTTCTGAAAGTTATTCATAAGCGGCTGCTCCGCAAATTCCAAAAACCCCGCTCGCAGTTTTCCGATCAAACTTCCGTGCCGCGCCAGTTCTACATCCCAAAATTCGAGTTCATCTTCTTTTGCCAAATTTTCTCCGATTCGCGCGAGCAGCGCGTTCCGGTTTTTGAGCGCTTTCGAATACGAGTTCAGCGCAAGTAAATATTTCCGTGAAGTTTGCGAGAGCAAAATATCGAGATACCGCCGCCGCAAATTCGGCGAGAGCAGCAGCAAATTCAAATCTTCCGGAGCAAAACTCACGACTGGGAAATTTCCGACGAGGCGGCTGGCAGTGGTATGCTTGCCATTCAGTTTGAAAGTTTTTGCTTCCGCCGCCGCGATTTCGATTTTCAAATTCTCACCGCTCTCATCCCGCGCCGCTCCCTCGACACGAAAAAAATCGGTTCCGATTTTCCGCAAACTTTTTTCCGAATTGCTTCGCAATGATTTTCCGAAAGCGAGGAGAGTGATGGCTTCGAGGATGTTGGTTTTGCCTTGCGCGTTGTTTCCCACGAAAGCGCTCACCGGCTTATCAAAACTAAGCTCGAGGTTGGTGAGGTTGCGAAAGTTTTGCGCGCGTAGCGAGAGTAGTTTCACTTCGCTATTTTAATTGATAATTTCTTCGAGCAGTTTTCGCGCGGATTCATCACGGGCATCCTCCGCATTCGTTGCATTCGAAATTTTCAAACCCAACCGTTCCCCAATTTTTAAATTTTTGGAAAGCAGCTTGAGCGGGAGAGTAAATTTGAATTTACGGTCAAGAGTTTCGAGCGCGGCAATACCGCGCGAGATTTTTTTTACGCAAACGGAAATTAAATTAATCTGTTGCATTGAGAATTTCTAAAATTTTTTTGAGATATTCAGGCGATTCGATCAATTCCTTCAATTCCGCCGCGTCCACCCACCGCCACTCTGTGAGTTCGTTTTGGTCGAGTTCGATGTCGGCATCCTTTCCGAGAAACTCCGCGAGGAAAAGGCGCACTTCCTGCCCGCGGAATTTTTTCAACTCCTCGCTCACTTTTTCTTCCGCTGCCCACTCGTAAGAATACACTCCCGCTTCTCGTAAAATTTTAATTTTCCGCGTTCCGAGCTCCTCCGCGAATTCTCGCCGCGCCGCTTCCTCGAAGGTTTCACTCGCTTCCACTCCTCCCTGCGGAAATTGCCAGGCATGATGATTGCGCGGTTTTTTCACGAGGAGGAATTTTCCATTTTTACGAAGGATGACGGAAGCGTTTTTTCGAAAGGGTTTTTTTGGCACGGTTTCAGTTTCCCAAAAACTGCTCTCGAAAGCTAGCGGTTTGTCTGAACCGTGATTTATCGAATTAAATGATTACCCTGATTAGCTTGTACAGAAATAAACAAAGGGGTGATGATTGAAAAGGATTGTAATTAACGGCAGGTTCAAGATTATCTCACCGCCAATAAAATCCCTCCGAAAATCAGCGCGATACCGAAGATTTGGGGGAGGGTGAGAGTTTCTCGCAAAAATAAAAAAGAGAGCAGCAGCACGATTG
>Ga0180007_10001725_pt1 | contig 28042 bp, 21 predicted proteins | sample MM_PC_MetaG_FD_121122 | JGI IMG/M metagenome (GOLD analysis project Ga0180007, IMG submission 121122) | Groundwater microbial communities from the Aspo Hard Rock Laboratory (HRL) deep subsurface site, Sweden - MM_PC_MetaG | ecosystem: Environmental > Aquatic > Deep subsurface > Groundwater... | reverse complement strand
TCTGGGCAAGTCTGATCTCTTGTTTTCCTTGCTATCGGCAAGCTGGGATGAAGCCGATGTCCAGATGGAAGAATTGCTTGAAGAATTAAATAAAAACGGGTTTGCCTTCTCGAGGGATTTTGTTTTAAAGAGTTGTTTGGCGTTATTGAATAAGGGTGCGGCTTATAATGTCACAAAGTTTCGAGATATTAATACAAGAGACACGATCATTAACAAATGGGCGGTTATTGCAGGAGCTATTAAGGACGTAAGGGATTTTCTTTATTCCAAGACATTTATTAAGACAGATAAGGCAATGCCTTCATATTTAGTTTTAATTCCGTTGATATACTTCCGATATCATTACAGTGAACAATGGAGAAGCTGTAATCGATTGAATGAGTATATTCTCAGAACTTTAATATCTGGTGCTTTTAGTGGAAGCCCGGATACTTTGATTGATAAATGTGTAACTAAAATTAACGAGAGTCGGAATTTTGATGTTAGCGAAATCTTCGGTGTTATTCGTTCTGATGGACGCAGTCTTGAAATTACCAAAGACACGATTTTAAATCAATGCTATGGTTCGAAGGAACTCCATCTGTTTTTGAATATATGGTATAACTTCGATTACCAGCCTTCTTATGAAAACAACAAGCCGCAAGTGGATCATATCTTCCCGCAAAGTATTCTAAAGACCGTTAAGACCGTTAATCCTGATACAGGGCGCAAAGATATTTTGAAATATAAAAATGAGGATAGAAATCAGATTGCAAATTGTATGCTTCTCACTGCACAGGAAAACGGAGCTGGTGAAAAGTCGGATACGCCTCCGGATGAGTGGTTTGAGGGCAAAAGTAAAGATTATTTAAGATTGCATCTTATTCCAGAAGATCGCAATCTATGGAAGCTCGAAAATTACGAGCTGTTTATAGAAGAACGCAAAAAACTAATTTTAAATAAATTTGAGTATCTTCTATTAAAGGATAATGTTTGATTCTTAAGTAGAGGCAGAATATTTTTCTGTTCTTTGGGAGTTTCCCGCAAATATGGCCTCAAACGGCGTTCGGTGATCACTCGTTCTTTCAGTGGATCGCCTAACTGCTCAAGGGTCTTAACAATCGAGGCGTCCAGGCTCAAGAGCCGGACATACTGGCACACCCGGACTCGGGAAATGCCTATCTTGCGGGCAAGGTCGATTTCGTTATTGGCTTGGTACGTTTATACTCTAAAATAAGGCTGGGATCAAAATGATACGGTGGCCGTTAGGGTAAAAGTTCTTTCTTTTATCCAGTTCGGGCTATTAAGTGTCGCCCACCGGTCCTGCGAAGCAGGACCTGATTGGGGCCCTCGATGCCGGTTCTCCCGCAAAGAACGTGCGGGATCAATTCCGGCAAACACTTTATGTCACATTGTTCCATAAAGTGTGCCGTCATTGAAAATCCGGTTGGGGCTATTAAGTGTCGTCAACCGGTCCTACGAAGCAGGACCCGGTTGGGGCTATTACTTATTGACACCCGGATCCCGGTACTGAACATAATGTTGGCCGGGACCGTTGGGGATATTACTTATTGACACCCGATCTTAAGCAGCCAAATAGTTTTACGCATCGTCTTACTGTATAGGAATGCTTGGGGCTACAACTTTATTTAAATTAAAAAATCTCTTGATTTTTGTGCGAAAGTTTGCTACAAACATAGATTAAAGGAGAGTGGATGCCGAAAAAAGAAAGATTCTTAAAGATATCCAGCGTGATCACCAAGATCGCCGCCTGGATTTTTTTGTTATTCGGCATCTTCAGCGCGGTCTCAATGGCGATGAATAGCCAAATGCCGATTAATCTGCGGGTGGTAACTGCCCTTATATTTTCTATAAATAGTTTTTTTATTTTCTTTTTCTTGTGGTTTGTGACTAAGATCGCCGATGCAGTAGTTAATCTTCTACAAAAGGAGTCAAAATGATTCTCGGAAAGTTTTTTGTTCTTATCGTAGGATTTATTGTAGTGATTTCTTTTGTAGGTTGCGAACAGCCGCGGCCACGCAGCAGGACCCGCGCGCAGATTACGCAAGAGTCGCCCGAAGCGGAGGCTATGCCCGCGGTGCAAGGGACCATGATTGCCAAGGTGAATAATTTGGTCGTTACCCTTGAGGAGATGGATGATGAGATTAAGATAGTGAATAGCAGCCTTACGGCGATGGGGCGTGATGGGGAGAAACTGGATACCCGCGATAAGAAGATCGAGTATTTGAAAAAAGTGATGGTTCCCCGTCTTCTCTATTACCAGGCATCGCTCGATAGGGGGTTAGATCGCAGCGAAGAGGTGCAGAAAGAACTCCGCCGCTACCGCGTTGAATTACTGGGGACAGAATTTCTTCGGGGAGAGCTTGAGAAAATTGAGGTAGACCAGAAGGCTTTGGAGGATTACTATAACCAGAACAAGGAACAGTTTCGGACTCCGGAAGAACGCAGTATCCGTGAAATCGTGGTCTCTACCGAGCAGGAGGCGCGCGATATTATGATTCAGTTGTTGCAAGGGATGGATTTTGCGACTGTTGCCCGGGAAAAATCGCGGGCCGCCAGCAACGTCAATGGAGGGGATTTAGGGTTTATTAGGTTTGGAGAAAGAGACATTGGTTTTGACTCTGTGGCATTTTCGGAGACCTTGGAAGTCGGCAAGACCAGCAATATTTTTAAGGTCCCGGAAGGATACGGCATCCTTAAGCTTGAAGGAAAACGTGAAGGTCGACAGATGAGACTTGAAGAACTTACTGCGGAACAGAAACAAAGATTTACCGAATTTTTACTGAACCAGGAGCAGACGAAGCGCTTAGAGGAACTTAACGCGCGGTTCACCAGAGATTACAAAATCGAGTATTACGAAGGAGAGATACGCTAATGCAACGACAAAAGTTATTCTTGATTGTGGGGGTTGTATTGTTCCTGGTCGCGGTGTTTATGTTGAGCATGCATCAGGAAGAGCAGCGTAAGGTTACCCAACGGGCTAACGTCGCAAAAGGCGAGCAGACGAAGGTGCGTAAAGCCAAGATTCTTATTGCGCGCAGGGATCTTCCTCCAGGTATTCAGATTGACGAGCGTCTGGCGGTTTTTGAAGCAGTACCCGAACCGTATATTCAACCTGGCGCCGTCACTTCATTCGAGAGAATCGCAGGATTAGTGACAGTTTCCCGTATCGCGCAAGGAGAGCAGATTACTTTGAGCAGGCTTGCCTTGCCGTCCGTCGGTAATTTATCGTCTGTCACTCCTTCTGGGAAACGCGCGATTTCGATTCCGGTTGATGCGATTTCTTCCGTCGGCGGAATGATTAAGCCGGGTGATTATGTTGATGTCATCGCGACTTTAGCAATTCCTATGACGGGTCCAGAGGGGAAACCCATTGCACAGGCGCAGGTAGTTCCGCTCTTTCAGAATATACAAGTCCTTGCGGTCGGTCAGGAGATTGATATCCCCAAGGAGAAAAAGGAGAAGGGCCGCTATCAGCAAGAAGAGGGCAGAAAAGATAATCTCCCGCTTATTACTCTGGCCATGACTCCACAGCAGGCCAACCTCATCTCCTTTGTCCAGGAACAGGGAAGATTAAGATTAATACTTCGTTCTCCAGGAGATAGTGAAATAAGAGCGGTTCCCCTGGCGAGTTGGGATGCCCTCTTTCAATATATTATACCGCAACTGCCCCAGCCGTCCGTAGAGGAGATGCAGGCGATCCAGGAGAAACCGGAAAGAAAGAACGAATACGTCGAGGTATACCGCGGGCTTCATAAAGAAGAGATTGTACTCGGCAAATAACCTACGAAGGATTAACATGACAAAAATTATGGTAAAAAATTTTCTTCGCGTAATCTTCTTGACCGTTTTTCTTTTTCAAGGCGCTGCGGTGGCGTATGCAGTGACGGGCCCTTTGCCCTCACCGTCAGAGCAGGAGATACTGAAACTTTATATTGGAGAGAATAAAGTGCTCCCCGTAAGGAATCCCACTCGGGTAGCCATAGGAAATCCCGATGTCGCCGACGTAGGAGCCGTATCTAATCAAGAACTCACCCTTGTCCCGAAATCACCGGGAAGCACGACCTTAGTATTTTGGGATAATTACGGAGAGCAGGCCTATCAGATAAGGGTTTTTAATGAGAATATGGACGTGATCAAGGGGCGGGTTGATTCTCTCTTGGCAACGCTTAATGTGCCTAAGGTTTACACACAGGCCATGGAAGATGAGGAGCGCGTACTGGTCCTAGGTACTGTGAGTACCCCACAAATTAAGGAACGAATCTCTACGGCATTGGAGACTCTGAAGAAAAAGATCGTAGATTTAATCGTCGTTAAAGAATCGGAAGCCACCGTCGAGATCGATGTGCAGATTTTGGAATTAAACAGAGATGCCACCGATACCTTAGGGTTTACCTGGCCGGGCAGTACCGGGTATTTTAATATCACCGATTCCTCTATCGGAACCACTTCGGCAGGGAATTTTGCGAAGCTCTTTAATGTTGATAAATTTACCCGTAGTTCATTTTCCTTCTCCTGGAAGCTTGATCTTTTGGTCCAGGAGGGCAAAGCACGGATTCTCTCACAGCCACGCCTTGCCTGTCAAAGCGGCAAGGAAGCCCAGTTGCATGTGGGAGGGGAGAAGCCGATCTTTACTACTTCCGTCGGTGACGGAGGAGGAGAAGGTACTGAAGTTGAATATAAGGAATATGGGATTAAACTTAAAGTGAAACCAGTCGTTTCTGAGGACCGTAGGATAAGATTGGCTTTAGAGGTCGAGGTAAGCGATGTGGGAACTGCCGAATATATCGGTGCCTCCACCGTGAGATCTGCCCAGGCATATCCGCTTTCAAAGCGTAGCGCATCCACAGAACTCTTTATGAGAGACGGAGACACCATGTCTATCGGAGGGCTTATAAAACAGAAGTCAGAGGAAGACTTGCGCAAATTCCCTTGGCTTGCTGATGTTCCGGTCTTGGGGATGTTTTTCAGGCAGAGGGTAAGTAGGGAGGGCGGAGGTTCTGGCGAAAGGGGCAATACCGAGCTTTTTATCGCGCTTACTCCTAAGATAATTTCCATGGATGTGGAAAAAAATGCCACTGAGCAAGCCGTTGCGCAGGTTGCCGCGCCTGCACGCGTGGAAGTGCTTCCGCGGGTACGTGCGAAAATGCAGTATATCGAGGAAAAACCTTCTTTTCCTGAGGCAACTGTCTCCGCGGGAGATTACGCCCAACTGATACAACAGCAGATAGAGAGGAAGCTTTCTTATCCGCCAGAAGCGAAAAAAACAGGTTTCCACGGGACGGTTAAATTATGGATGCATATTTCTTACAGGGGAGAGCTTCTTGAAATAGGGATAAAACGTTCTTCGGGGTTCCAGGTACTTGATTTCCATGCGGTTGCGATTGCCAGAAGTATTTCTCCCTATCCTCCTTTTCCTCCTTCTTTGTCGCAGGAAGATATCTGGGTTGATATCCCTGTAACCTACAGCCTCAATTAGAGGATGGCCAAGACAATTGTTATATTCAGTTCTAAAGGTGGCGTCGGTCGGACTCTCTTCGCTACTAATCTCGGAGTCAGCCTGGCGCAGGAAGAGCAGAAGAAAGTCTGTCTTATTGACCTGCATATTCAGGGCACAGGAGATATGGCTCGCATGCTGCACAACCTTCAGCCGCAGAAATCCTTAGTTGACCTAGCATCCTTTCTGCAGAATAACCCTGGGAGCCCCTTTCAGAAAAATGAATTCTTTTCTACTCAGAGCGACTTAAAGATTGATTTTATCCCTGCGGTATTACAGGCGCAGCAATCTATTGTGCTGAAAGCCGATGCCATCCGGCAGGTCCTGGCGGCAATAGACAAACAGTATGATTTTATTATCATTGATGCCGGGGGGAACTTTAATAACTATGTCTTGGAGGTCTTAAACCAGGCTAGTCTTATTCTTCTGGTGATGACCCCGGATGTGAATTCGGTCTTCCAGGTGCAATGGACATTAGGAGTTCTCCAGTCGTTATTCTTTCCTTTACCCATGGTCAAGGTGGTATTGAATCGTGCGGAGGCAGCTTCCAGTTTAAGTTGGCAGGAAGTAAAAGTAAGTCTTCCCGTTGAAATCGTTACCCGCATTCCTTCCGACGGTAGAGCCGCAGGAGATTCCGTAAACCGGCTTATTCCGGCGGTCTTGGATAACCCCAAATCAAAACTGGCGTTGGCGATTAAAAACTTTTCCCAGCAGCTTGTCACTGACGCAAACCTTTATATTGAACGCCAGCCTTTGGAACATCTTGCGCTTAAAGGGGCGGTCTCCGAAGATGCCGGTGAATTCTGGAAGGAGCGGGGATTGGCTCAGGAGCCACCCAAGGCTGCCACGGAACAAAAAGAGGAATTTGATCGAGTAACGTTTTTGAAACAACGTATCCACCAGCGGCTTATCTCGGAGCTTAATTTGAAACGCCTTGATGCACAGACCTTCACTGACACGAAAAAAACCCAAGATTTGCGTGAGAAGGCCCAGGGGATGGTCTCTAATTTTCTCGCCGAAGAATCAGGGAATTTTATCCCTTCTCAGGAAATACGCAACCAGCTTGTAAAGGAAATTCTTGACGAGGCCCTGGGGTACGGTTGCCTAGAAGATTTGCTTGAGGATGATTCGATAACCGACATCATGGTGAACAATAAGAATCAGGTTTACATCGAGCGCAAAGGAAAAATCCTGCTTACTGATAAGCGGTTTACCTCCAATGACCAGGTTAAGATAGTCATCGAGCGTATTATTGCCCCTATCGGTCGGCGCATTGATGAAGCGGTCCCCATGGTGGATGCCCGTCTTCCCGACGGTTCACGCGTCAACGCCATTATCCCGCCGCTTGCTCTTTCCGGCCCGGCAGTGACCATAAGAAAATTCCGCCACGAGGTCTTTACCGCCGAAGAGATTATTACTTTTAACAGTCTTAGCCGAGAGATGGCAGATTTCATTAAAGCAAGCGTCTTATGCCGTAAGAATATCATTGTTTCTGGTGGGACCGGCAGCGGAAAGACTACTTTTTTGAATATCCTCTCCGCATTTATTCACGAAGGAGAGAGGATTCTGACTATCGAAGACGCGGCGGAACTCAGACTTCACCAACGTCATTGGATACGCCTGGAATCCAAACCTCCGACTATCGAAGGCAAGGGTGCGGTGACTATCCGCGACCTTTTCAGGAATACTTTGAGGATGCGTCCGGATAGGATTATTATCGGAGAATGTCGCGGACTTGAGACATTGGATATGCTTCAGGCAATGAATACAGGGCACGATGGTTCCATGACTACCATTCATGCCAACTCTACGCAGGATGTCTTGGCCAGGCTTGATTCGATGATATTGATGTCCGGGGTCGATCTTCCTATCCGCGCCATCAGGGAGATGATCTCTTCGGCGATAGATTTGATCGTTCACTCCGCCCGTCTTCCCGACGGGACAAGGAAGATCGTACAGATAAGCGAGCTTACCGGTATGAAAGATGATTTACATATAGAACTGCAGGATATCTTTACCTTTAAACAGACCGGTCTTGATGCCGAAGGTAATGTGCTCGGTTGTTTCCAGCCGAAAGGAAATATTCCTACTTTTATGGATGAAATAAAGATCCACGGGCTAAAACTGCCAGAATCTATATTCAAACCGGTCTCTGAAACGCCCAAGATACGTCCTCCTGCGAGTCGTTCGCAGCCTCCCTCTGCGGATGTCGATACGTAATGCTACCCGGAATACCTCTATTGCCCATCACGCACGAATTGCCCGATCACTATCGGCGCGCCTTAAAGGATTACTCGGAGAAGAGGCCATTTACGAAAATCAGGCCCTGATCCTTCGGCCCTGTAATTCTGTACACACGTTCTTTATGCGTTTCCCCATTGATGTCATCTTTGTCGATCACGCAGACAGAGTGGTCAAGACCATATCGTGCTTGCGGCCTTTCCGTATGACCGGTATTTATTTTTCTGCTGCCTATGCCATAGAATTACCTCCGGGAACGATTGCTTCTACGTGTACGGAGCTTCACGATATTCTCACCATTGAGAAATAGCTTCCGATAAATGTCCAATCTTATTTTATTTCCTTGCAATTTCAGTAAAAATCTTTATAATAAATGTCCAGAAGGAGAACTTAACCTCTGATGGGAATTATCTATAAGATAAATCCTGAAATTGAGAATTATATTATCGAGATAAGGAAGAAATATCCTGCCTTAAGCTGCCGTAAAATAGCGAATCTTATTCATAAAGAACGCCACCTCCAGATCTCTAAATCTAGCATTAGTGTAATTATTAAGAAGGCCGGGCTAAGTATGTCGGTAGGAAGAAAACCTAAGGAAACGCAAAATTCTTCAAGACCTCAGGCGACTAATACTCCTGAAAAAATCTTGCCGCAACCTTTATTATTATCCCCGCCTTCTATTGAAAGATCCTCGCAAGAAACCGCTTCTCCTATAGAAGAAGAAACCCCCGCGCCTCCATTTCTTTTGCCGGCTGAAGATATCGTTGAAGAAAGTCCTATTTTTATTCAAGAAATTCCAGCCGTCGAACAAAAGCCTTCTACGCCAGTGCCTGAGCCCGTGCAAAAAGAATTACCACTTCCTTTCCTCACATGTGGTGTAGTTTTATTGAAGATAGCAGATTCGCTTATCGGAGGTATTCAACATCTCTCGAGGGTCATTGAGGAAAAAGGCCTCTATGCAGGGCAGGATTGTTTTCAGTTAACCGAGGCGTTAATATATTCTTCCTTTTTCCGTGATGCCCCGGGAGGCCCCTATCGCGATGATTCGGAGTTGTGGCCGCTTATCGGAAAGCGTATTTCTGCTCGAGAGATTCAAGGATTTCAGGAATCCCTTTTAAGAGAAACGGCTCTTTCCCAAGACCTGCTTTTTGCGATCGCGCCATACATCCCCGCGGTCCGCGGGATTACTATGGGCTTTAAAAAAGGAGGAAGTTTCTCCTTCGATGCGCAATTCCATACTGTCTGGACGAAACAGGAAGTCCCTTCTTCCTTCGTTGCCCCCCTGCAGACCATGAAAGAATTCTTTTCTTCTCGGACGCAAGAGAGGGGTTCTCCAATCGTGCTTTCAGGCGCCCCGGGCAAAGATTTCCCTCCGACGGTGTTCTTCGATTTTCTCAATGCCCTACAAGGGGAAAACGAGATTGCTTCTCTGAGAGGGTTTAGTAGCGATGAGAAGGAGGTGTGTTTCCATGAACCGTTGCCTGCACAAAAAGAATATTTCATCTTTTCTCTCTGGCCATGGCAATACCGCCGCTTCCGCAAAGTAAGGCTTGGTGTAGAATTTAGGCCTTATGCGCTTACGTCCGCCAAGAAGTCGATCTATATCGCAGAGGCGGATATTATCTTTGTTAATCCTCAGTCGCAAGAAGAAGTCATACTTGCCGGATGTGCCGTAAAGGAAGCAGACAGTGAAAAAACAAAGTTGGTGATTTTGAGCAATTTCACCCGGGAAGAGGCTTCGCTTGAAGAACTTGCCGAGTTCTATTTTTCGCATTGGCCTTTTCCTCAGGAGGCTTTTGAGGATAGGGAGACGCCGTACCGTCTGAAAGCTCCTGCCGCCCTTGCGTTAGTAAACGAGGGGAACGTTTCTGATAGTACCCATATATTTTCTTTTTATCTTCGTCTTTTGGATTATTGGGTGCGCCAGTTCTTTTTCCCGGCCTCCTACGCAGAAGAGGATTTTCCCTCCATGCAGAGAAAGTTTTATCAGCTCGATGTGACGATCACCAACCACAAGGAGGATAGTATTGCTGAATTTTCTCTGCCCGAAGGATTTGCCTATGGCGATGATTTAAGATATGCGTTGCGAAGGATAAAAGAAAGCAAATTTTTGCGTACTGAGCACAGACGGCTCTCTGTGTCTTATAAGTAAAGGCGGTATCGGAAGGAAAGAAAGCGCTTTCTTTTGTGGGGCGCTTGACCTTGACACCAAGAGAAGAGAATGATATATTTTTATTGCACTATTGATTCGGGTGGAATTAAGCCATACCAAATACTTGGTAGGCAAGAATATGGGAACGTAAGGCCACGGAGTATGCTTGGTGCAGACAGTAAGCGTGGCTCGGTAGGTCCGAGAACATGCGCTTTTGCCGGGTTATTTGCACAAGCCAAGAGGGCTTTGTGCAGTAACGCGGTTTTTTAGTGGTTAGGCGGGAATGATGCGCAAGGAACAAAGAGCTCAGGTTACCGTAGAGTATTTTATCATCTTTGCGCTTATTGCCGTTGTTACTCTGCTTATACTGCATACGATGCGGGTGGGGGGAGATAGTGGTTTTCAGAGCGGCCCAGAGGCTTTCTTTCAGGAGGTAGCAAGGAAACTAAAGGCGCAATGAGGGGTAGAATGAGACGGGCATGCCGAAGGGCGCAGAGTATCTTGGAGTACGCGTTGATTCTTGCCGTCGTATCCGCGGCATTGAGCGCGATGAGCATCTATGTCCAGCGCGCGGTGCAGGCAAATATTAAGGTGATAGAAGAGCAGACGAATGCCAAGGCAGTGGAGGTTGATATAGAGGAAGAACCAATAGATGCGCATGATGACATTGATCCCGGAGAGATGGGGGAAGAGTCAGGTGCGACTTCCGCAAAGGATAGAGTTACTCGTTAAGATAGAGAGGAGGTGAGTTATGCGTATAAGGAGAAAAGGGCAGGGGACATTGGAATACATTACCGTATTTGCCGCTATCGTGGCGGCAATCCTTATCTTTGCCTATGCAAAGCTTAAGCCGGCGGTAGAAACAGTCATGGATTCTTCTGCAGATAAGATAACTACTGCGGCGGAAACTTTTAGAACCAGTGAGATTGAATGATTTGCGAAAGGGGGTGAAGATGATGTTACGCGTGCTAAGGGATAAAAGAGCCCAAAATACTATGGAATACGCATTAATGATTGCGATTGTTATCGGCGCGTTTGCCGCTATGCAGCTCTATTTAAAAAGAGGAATGCAGGCGCGTATCAAGGGCGGGGTGGATAATGTCGCGGATGCGGTTTTAACGCAGGCAGCGGAGGATGATACCAAAGGCGTGACTACAGACCTTTTCGGCACCGATACGCAATATGAGCCCTACTATCAAGGGGCATCGACTTTTACGACCACCAGTAGTGAAGGAACCAGTTCCGGTTATTCGAGTGAAGCTGGAGGAGCCAGTTCACTTGGTGATGCAACCTCTACGCGTACGGGTCAGTCGACGACCAAGAGCTATAAGGATGCGGAAGAAGAATAGAGGGATCCGCTTTTCTTAAGGAGAGAATATTGACGCGGCTTGTGATAAGGAGGTGAAGGAAGATGTTTCTTAAAAAAAGAGGTCAGTCTACATTAGAGTATTCTATTGTTATCGCGGTGGTCATTGCCGCACTCTTAGCGCTGAATGTGTATCTGAAAAGAGGGGTGCAGGGTAAACTGAAGGATTCTGCGGATCAGATCGGCAGCCAATTCGAACCGACGTCCTACAATAGTTCTTGGTCGACCACAAGTTCTGGAGAAACGAAAAGTTCTGAAACTCGCAGTGTTACAGGCGAGATTACTTCTGAGATTGAGGAGGGAGAGACTATTACCCGTAGTCAAAATGAAACGTGGAGTGAGTCTGCATTTTAGCAAGAGAGGAAAACGGGTACTCCTGCGTCGAGGGCAGAGTTTGGCTGAATTTGCGCTGTATTTTACGGTGATTATAGGAGCGATAATTGCGATGTCGCTCTATGTCAGGCGTAACCTCCAAGCCCGCTACAAAAGCGGCGCGGACTTTGCGATCACCCAGATTCGCCAGGGGCTTCCTGATTCTGCGGGCCTGGGCAGGCAGTATGATCCGTATTACCAGACGTCGAATTATACGACGAACACGACGACTACGGTAGTAGGCGGCTTTCCGGAATCCTCGGTAGATTCCGAGAGTATTTCGTGGGGGAGGCAGGGAATCGATACCGTACTGTATGCCGATGATTAGAAAGAAAAGTGGGCTTGCACAGAGCATGATGGAGTATGCGATCGTATTAGGGCTTATCAGCGCCGCATTGGCTGCGATGCAGGTATATTTTCGCCGCAATATCCAGTCAGTGGTGAAGTTTGCATCGGACCAGTTAGGGGACCAGCGTAAAGGCGGGGTTGAGTATGATTATCGCTATGAAATGAAGCCGCGGGAAGGCAGCAACGTCAGTGCCACGACCTTTGGGACGAAGGCCGCGACGATTCATCAGAGAGGGGGAGTAACCTACGACGAGGATGAGACTACGACGCAAGAAGGAGTCCTTTTTAAAGGGACCATGTGGCCGGAGGATTAATACCAGAAGTATATACGCACAGTCTTCCTTTGAATACGCGTTGGCGATTACCTGTATTGTGGCGGCACTTATTGCCATGCAGGGATATTTACGCCGTTCCATCCAAGGCAGGCTTCGTTCTGTGGCGGATGAAATAGGGCAGCAATATGAGCCTCGTGCCACTACGGGGACCTCGTCTTCTTCCTACTCCAGCTTCTCGTATTTTAATACCTCTATCGTGACTGAAGAGGATGTGGGAAAAGATATGAATAATGATAATAGGACCAAAAAAGATACCTACGGGACCAAGCAGGAATCAATCCTGGTATCTTCCCGCAGCACGCAGAATAGCAGCGAGCACATTGGAGCATTACCTTAAGCAGAGAGCCAATTATAAAAGATCACTATGCGCCAGGAGAGATTTCGAGAAGAAGGCCAGGCATTATTGGAACTATCAATATTCGGCTCGATACTCTTAATGCTTCTGGGAGTATTGCTTCAGTACGGGTTACGTTTTAATTACCAGCAGCAACTTGACCAAGAGACCTTTCGCAAGGCAATGGCGCAGGCACGGTGGTCGCGCGGCGAAGGACATCCTACCTCAGTTGATTATATGGTTATCCGAGATGAGCATATCCCTGACCCTTCCAGCCCCTGGGGAGTTGGCCAGATGAGCGCCTTACAGGCATATGTCCCCAGCATCAAAGCAACTTATGAATTAGATCAAGAGAGCATTTCCGCCGATACTCCGAATGAATATCCCCAGCTTATTATTGATATAAACGGCAGGGAGATGAGTTTCTCGACTTCTGCCTGGCATTACCAGACTGAGATCGATGCGAATATGATTGACCGGTACAATCAGCTCTTTGGGTATATTGAGGGATGTAAGCGTCTTGAAGAAGGTTCTACCACAGTCTGTCGGCAGAGGGATGGCTGGAAGCAATTGGAAGAACGTAACGATGTCTTTTCGGTTGCCTATACCTGTGTCGAGACAGTCATTGATTACTATTCAGGAGTGCCTGATTGTATACGAGGCGCGGCTAGCCTGGTCCGTTTTATGGACCCCAATGCAGGCCAGATCGTTCCCTATGATAATGCGCGTCTAACCTGCCAGGACATTTTCGACCGCGATAAATGCGAAGAGATGCATTGTGAGGATATCAAAGATGATGATAAGAAGCGCGATTGTATCCGGACGTGCGGCAAGACAATAAAGATCCCGTGGTATTGCGAAGGGGGCGTCCTTCAAGATGGAGAGTGGCAGTTCCCGGTGATAGATGCGATGTTTGACGGCACTGCTCAGTCAATGGGCTTGCAGCCGCAGAACAGCCGCGAGATCTTTATGGATAACCGCCTGGAGAAAACAGAGGATAGTGAGGGTATCCGTACCGTCGATACCCTGCGTTGGCATGAAAGGACTAGTCGTTCTGTTATCTATCATGATACGGCACAGCCGGGGATAAGCCCTAACACGATCAATGAGATGACTATAGAGACCACCTCAGGACAAAATGAAGAAAAACGTGCATCGACTTCCTGGTAAAAAAGCGCAAGTTTCATTAGAACTCTGTGTTGCCGTTGCCTGCGTTCTCATTATTTTCTCGGCGATCTATAAAATATTCTTGTGGGTGAACAGCCAGATGCTCATGCGTCAGGAGGTCTATGAGATGAGCCGGATAGAGGCGGGAACACACGATAGTTTACATGCGGTCCTGATTGATGAGACGCAGCTTCCCCGTTTGGGTATTTTCTCAGACCAACCTGTCTATCGAACCTGGAGTGAGGCTCCGATTCAGCGGCGCCAGGCGATTATCCCATCATGGCAGAGGCCGCAGATCCCGGTCAAGGGGCCTGCCCCGGCTGCGGTGGTTGTTGAGTCCGGGGGGGGGCGAGATTAATAAAAAAGAAAGGCCCGATTTTTCTCACAAATGCTAAGATTTCTTTCTAAAAAAACATCACTTCGTAACCTCTCTCATTGCCACAGCATCTCAGGCCAGATCGCCACCCTCTTCATAGTCCTTATTGCCGCAGCACTAATTTTTATATTAGTAACGGTCAACATCGGCCAACTGATAGATACCTCCACAAAGCTCTCTAATGCGGTAGATTCCGGCGCACTCTATTTAGGTTCTGAATTAGCCACGAAAACAAAGATAATGGGGGATTCATTAGCGGAGGATGAAGATGATCCGCCAAGATACAGAACGTGCCATTGGGGTGGGTGGGTGTTTACTGCTCTGTCTTTGACGGGAGTCGGCTGGTTCCTTGGGAAAATCATCCAAGGAGCGCTTAATGCGCGAGAACAAGGCAAAAGCATGTGGAGTGGAGGTTTCTCAGGTTTCTTAGAAGGCCTTGAGGCTGCGGCTGCGGTTGCCGGAGGGTTTATTGCCGGTGGCCCGGTGGGAGCAGTAATTGCAGGAGGAGCGGTAATGGTTAATGATGTTTTAGCGGAGAGAAACTTAAATAATGTCATGTCGTCTTTAGTGAAAGGGATGCATGATCTTTCCGAAGAAGAGAGGATCCGCGAGCAGGTCTTCTTGAAAGTCTTAAGCCAAGTAGTAGATGATCCTACCCAGGTCTCCGACACCAATGATATTGATGATGACGAGGATACCACAGAAAAGATCCTGCAATTTGAATCGTGGTGGGACCAGAGGATAGAGTCTTTGGCCAGCCAGTCTGATTTTGATGAACTAGAAGGGGATGCCCAGGAGTTTGTAGAAGGGCCTTTACAGGAGTTCCGCCAGTATTGCGCCGGTACGCAGACCATTGAATATACCTCTGAAGATTACACGCCTCCTGACGGGAGCGAGCTTTTCTCTGAAATGAGCGGACTGGAAGGAGCATCGATTATTGGGCAGCAGAGAGAAAGGCACTATAGTGAGTGGTTTGCGCAACAAACCAGTCGGCCCCTGGAAGGATATCCTGAGATAACCGAAGGGATAATCGGTTCACTCTTTGCGCGCCAGGAAGTCGAAGGTACAGATGGAGAATTTATTGCCTTTCTCCGGCAGCTTGATGACGCCCAATATGATAACGGCCAGGATATCACAATTCCTTTCTGGAGTCCCGGACCGGATAAAGAGGCCCTGGTATCCTTAATGACTGAGTGCGATGAGGATTGCATTCCCCCTGCTTCCTTTGATGCAGTCGATCAATCGATCGGCTTTCTCCATGATATTATTTATTTTGCGGACAGGACTCATCATGAAGAGAGGAATTGGGGGACCGGGTTTGTCCGAAGGCAATTTTACCGGGAAGTAAAGAATGCTCTTTATCGGAGTGGACGGGCAAGCGAAGGCGCGGCGAATGATTACTATGATGAATTAGGCGATATGGTAAACGGGAATCTTTGGCAAACCCAAGGGGTATTGCAGTGGAAACAGGATATTAATCTTATCCGGCAGCAGCTTCCCCAGTGCGGGTATGGAGAAACAGAGGCAGAGGCGTGCGTTGCCTGCGAAGAGGGGCATACCTGTGCGCGTACCTGCGTGGCAAATCCTCCCTGCCAGGACGGGGCGTTTGGTTCGATGGATACTGATACCGATGATGAGTTCTTTGAAATGAATAATGCGCTTCAGGCATTTATCGATAGGGTCAATACTCTCCGCGACCTTATTGCGGTCATGGCCGGTTCATCAGAGCGGACGGGTTCGATAAACAGTGTTACCTATGACTGGAATGATACGCGGGGGTACCATAGAGTGGTCGTAGAGATTAACGACTTTGCGGTCCCTGATATCCGCAAAAGATCGAGAAATTGGGGTACAAGAAAGTGTTGGTCTATTGATCCTCCTAGCGCCGAGTCGTGGGTGCGCGTTACCCGCAGCGATAGCGCGAATGTGAGGATGGGGCTATTAGGAAAGTGGAATCCATTTGACCTTGACGGCGATGGGTTGTTGACTCTTTCCCGTACTGCCAAGGTGCGGCACGGGGCTTGGGGTGACCATGACGTAATTCGCTATTTCAGGGTAGAGCTTATCTCAGATACTTCAGAGTAGAGCTTTTTCCGTAATTCGAGTATGGTAGAGAAAAAGAAAACTTTAGTTTCTTACCGTTATTTTTTTGCTGCGAGCGCTCTCTTCCTAGCTTCGGTGGCGATTGTTTTCTTTCTGCAACAGAGCGAGGTGCGTTTTTGCCGTGATGTTTTTACTCGTCTTATGAAGGGAGACTACAGCGTTGCCCGCTATATCCGTTGGGAAGAGTTTCAGGCAATGCACCGTGATGTGGGGAAGACCTATAATGCGCTCTTTTCCGAGCAGCAGAAGAAACGCTACCAGCGGAGTTTTATTGAAGGGTTCTCTCTGGGATTAAAACGGGCAGGGGTGCGTCTGAAGTTATTCGGGAAGTGGCGCCTGTACAGCCAAGATGAGGAGAAAGTTGTTGTGGCTGCGGAAGTCTTGCGCTATAATAAAATCCTGCTTTTTACGGTGAAGCGGGATGATCCCCGCAGCCTGGTAGGAATGCAATGGCAAGAAGATTCGTAAATAAGTTTATACGAAGTAGTGGTTTTGCGACGCTGGAGTACGCGATCTTGATCTTTGTGGCGGTTGCGGCGATGGTGGCGATGACCGCCTATATCAGGCGCTCACTCAATGCCAAATACCGCGAGAGCGCAGATACCTTCGGCTACGGCCGTCAGTATGAACCGGGAGTAACCAGAGGACAATGAGCAAGTTATTAATTCTCCTTTTCTTAAGCGGGGCAGTTGTTTTAATCCTCAGCCAGCTTTTCCCTTTACTGTGGGCAAAATTCGGTAAGCCTTTCGAGAAGAAGGCGACGGAAGCGGAAAAAGATCTTGATAACATCTTTGTGCATGTGGAGAAGAAAAATCTTCTGTATGCATATCTCTTTGCCCCTATTGCGGTCGGCGCGGTGGCATTCATTTTGTTAAACAACGTGATTTTCATCTTTTTAGGGCTGGTAGTGGGATTTTCGCTGCCGACAATGGTAATCAAAATAATGCAAGCGAAGCGCAGGGCAGATTTTGAGGCACAGCTTCTCGATGCCATCCAGGTGATGATCTCTTCTCTTAAGGGAGGGCTATCGTTTCAGCAGGCTATTGAAGTGATGGTCGAGGAGTTACCTGCGCCCATGTCTCAAGAATTCGGCCTGGTGCTCAAAGAGACCAAGATGGGGATTACTCTTGAACAGAGTCTTAAGCACCTGAGCGAACGCATGAAGATGAGCGATCTTAATCTCTTGGTGAATGCGATTTCAGTGGCGAAAGAGACGGGAGGGGATCTTACGCGGGTTCTGCACCGGCTGTCTTTGACGATACGCGATAACCGTAAACTTAAAGAAAGTGTTTCTACCCTTACTCTGCAAGGAAGAATCCAGGGGGTAATCATGTCAATACTTCCTTTTATCTTTACGGGAAGCGTCTTAAGCTTTAACCGGGAGCATTTTGATATCATGCTTAAGTCCGATACCGGCAAGATTCTCCTGGGGGTCGCAGTCGTATTGCAGATGGTGGGTGTATTATTAATCCATAGATTCAGTAAGGTGGAGATATAGATGATAGTGATTGCCCTGATTTTTATTGCTGCCGCTGTCTTTTTGATCGTCATGGGCCTGCGTGGCTCTTCCGGTAAGAGTGCGCATGTTAAGTTACCTTCTGCATTGCCCAATTGGCAGAGGCCTCCCGCGTACTCTTTCCTTGATTGTCTTTCATTCTTTACCAGGCCGCTTCTGGAGAAAACAAAATTACATGGCCGCATTCAAGCCAGACTTGATACTGCCCGAATCAAACTGACCGCAGAAGAATTTTTTAACTTAAAGATCATTCTGGTAGGGATTGTACTCTTTCTTGGCAATCTCTTTGTTTCTTCTTTCGATATGCGAGGGGTGTTGTTTTGTTTGGCATTCGGGCTTATCTTTCCGGAAATAATACTGCATAAGCGTATTGCCAAGCGCAAGCATGAAATTGTGCGCTATCTGCCTGAAGTGGTGGACCTTTTGGGGCTCTGCGTAGAGGTAGGTCTTGATTTTACTACTGCGTTGCGTTGGGTCCTTGACCGCGTGCCGATGAATGCCACCTTAGAGGAGTTCTCTGGCGTCCTTGAAGAGATCAAGTGGGGGAAGTCGCGCAACCAGGCGCTGAAGGACATGGCGAAGAGAGTAATGATTCCGGAGATCACTTCTTTTGTGCAGCTGCTTTCACAATCAGAGAAGATGGGGACATCGGTCGCTGATTCCTTTATGATTCTTGCCGAAGACTCGCGTATGAAACGCCTGCGCCGCGGCGAACGCTTAGCAATACAAGCACCTATGAAGATACTTATCCCGCTTATCTTCTGTATTCTTCCTGTTATTGGTATTATCATCGGTGGTCCAATCTTCCTACAGTTCATGCAGGGTGGAATAATGGGTGGTTTTAAATAGTCCAATCTGAATTGTCCAATCTCTAAAATTGTCCAATCTCGAGTTTTATTTCTTTAATTTCCTCATTAAGTGCCATCCTTGATATCTTGATCCTTTGAGTAAGTCCTTCCTAAAGTTTTCGACCTGATCTTCGCGTAGATTTAACTTCAGAATCTTTGGGCGTTAGTCCGAATAACTTCATTTACCTATGTTATATCCTGTGGAAAGAAAGCGCTTTCTTTCTTAAGGCGTTTCCCCTTGAAATCTATCTTTTTTTGTGTTATGCTTTTTATGCAAATGATAATATGGAAGTTTTCGTGGTAAGGTAAGATAACGAAAATTTCTCTTTGAAATATATAACAGTAGTCAGCGAAAGGGTAAACTCCGAGTAATCGGAGGGCGCAAAACTACGGGTCCTTATGCATCGATTTCATTGCTGCATAAGGATAGCCGAGTTGCCGAACGATGTGCTGTATTTTTTTAACGGCCGATTTTGCCAGATACCCTTTTGTGAAGGTGTCACGCAGAATCGGCCGTTTTATTTTGTACCAGTTTCAAGAAAAGCCATGAGAAAAGAAGCGGACCCTGAACCAAGAAACAAATACACTGAACCACAGCCTCCACGGTTCCATTCTCATTTCAAACCATGGGTGAGAACGGTAGCGTTGGCAGTGGCAGTGATGTTTATTCCGGAGCAATTTGCGCACGCGATAGGCTTTGACGCGCAGGTACTCTGGAAGGTTCCGGAAGTCTATGTGCCAATAATCCCGCAAGAAAGTCCTAAAGGAAATCTTCCCGGAAGAATAAAGAATCTTCTTTCTGACTTAAGTGTCCAACAAAAAACCAGTATAACACTTTCGCCTTCAGTAACATTAAAATTACAAAAGCCGCTTTCGCTTTCAAAGGAGCGTATTGCAGAGATCATGCGCTGGCTCCAGGGCAGGCCCTGCGGCACCAAGGCCCTGATAGATCTCTTGCGGTATTATCAGATCCCTTTCGCAGAAGAAGAAGTTGCGGCCTTAGCCCTTGCAGTAGATATCTTCCACGGCATTACCATCTTACAGGGAGATCCTTCTCAGATTAAGACTTCACTCTACGCCCTTGGGCAGGCAGCGGATTTCTTCGGACTGAAGCTTTCCCCTGTCAAAATCGGGCTTTCTCCAAATATCCTGCAAAAATGTCCAATTCCCTTTATCGCACACCTTAAAAACGACCATTATATTTTAGTTACTGAAGCTAAAGAAGAGACCGTCACCTTTCTTGATGAGCATCTCAAGACACAGATGAGTATGGAAAAGTTCCTTGCGGAATTTTCCGGCTATACCTTGGTGCGCACTCATCACACAAAGGATTCTTTTGCAGAATTCCTTACAGATGATCACGCAAGATCTATCATGGGTGCCAGGACAAACAGGATTCAACATGCCCACGTGGGTGGAATATTCAAACAGAGATCCTGGAAAGAAGCGGCAATAGGGATCGGGATAAGTGCGGCGACTTCATTGATTGGAGGCGCAAGCAGCTTAAAAGCGGTTGCAACGGCTTATGCCACTTCCCAGTTTGCCTCGACTGTAGCTCAGACAGGGACCAATATCGGAGTACAGATGGGGATGAGCCGTGGTACAGCCCAGGTTCTTGGATATGCCGTGCAAGGGGCGGTCGGAGGATTGAATCCTGATGCGGGATTTAAAGACAATCTGAAGAATATGGGAAGAGGAGCAGCGCGGGGAACGACTATGGGTACTGCCAAGCTTGGCACGTACAAGATGGTCAAGAGCACCGGTCTCTATAAATATAACAGTATGTTAGCCAATCAAGTAACTTCCCTTGCTGCCGTAGGAATGGGCAGTTTGGCCTATGGTGCTTTGAGTTCGTCAGCCTCTGCCCGATTTGGAGGGAGTTCTGAGGGTGGTTTCGTACAAGGGTTAAAAGATACATTTGGAAGCGAAGGATTTAAAAGTTATATGGTAAGTACCGGGGTAAATATCGGTACACAATTGGGTGCGCAAGCACTGGGGTTAGGCAGGTTTGGCGAATATTCAGCGGTGATCGGTCATACGCTCGGACAGGCGGCAGGAGATAGATTCGTCGCGCAAACAGGTTCAGATATGTCGGTGCAACAAGGAAGTAAGTGGGGGCAGTTTGCCAAGGCAACAAGAAGAGGCCTTACCACTGCGGCTATAGATATGGGACTAAGCAAAGCCAGTAAACGATTCACCAAGAATCTACAGACCCGGGCAGCGATTGAGTTTGCGGGAGCGACTTTAGCTGCTGCCGGATGGGGCGCATTGACCCAGAGCAAGAGCCCGGATGGCTCCGTCGGTTTACATGGAGAGACAACAGATAAATCCCGCGCGCAGGTCTTCAAAGACCAGTTTCGTTCTCGTGCTCGGGAGTACTCAGCGCGCTTGGCGGATAATCTCCAGGTTCAGGGTGATACGCAAGGATGGAACGCAATGGCGCGCATTGAAAAGACCGCGCAGTTCACCGGCGTGGCGGATTACAAATTCAAGGCAGACCAGATGATGTCTGCCTCCGGACAGAGTTGGAAACAGTTAGTCAAGAGCGGCCAGGCAGTTTCGCTATTGCCTACTGCATCAACATCAATAGTAGGGATTACCACCCAGAGCATGCATGCGTCAGCAACCCAATCAGTGCAAGATATCGGCCAAGATGTGTATATGCGTAATATCGGGCAGGTGATTAAGACAAGAGAGGATTTAGGAGCTGGTTTTTCTAAGGAGGAGAAGATACGGATCAAAAGAAGGGGAGATTCATTTATGTCCGATGAACTCAATCCCTTCCGTAGAGTGACCATTGATAGGACAATTCGCGGCAAGGTCGGCACACAAGAAGAGTTTGTCTCTCAGTTGCTGACGATTGATGATGCGAATCAAGGGGTCCGCGATATGTCAATAGACGCAACAATTCTCCAGCGGCCGGGAGCGAATATAGAATTTACTGATTCTCAGACCATGAAAATACATGTAGAGAATGCAAGAGCAGATATTGGCGTACAAGCCATGGCAGATGGCAGTTATCGGACCCAGATGAGAGATTTTGATGTGCGTGATACTGCAAGTGAATATGAGAGCATGTTTGGTGATGGAAGCGGTACTTCAGGAGGAAGCGGTTCTGGCGTAGGAGGGGCTGCAGGGAAGCCTGTCAGCGGAGAAGGAGTTCATCTTGCCGCGACAACGTTAGGTACAAGCGGAAATACCTTTTTAGGTGGGCAGAATGTCTGGGTGCATCAGCCAGGAGGAGGAGTGGATACCAGATCCGCCGCATTCGGAGAAGGGGCAACATGGGGAGTTTCACAGTATCAGATCGTCGGTAAAGACCAGAAGACAAGCGATGATTACGGCGCAGTCAGAGAATCAGGAGTCGCCTTGAGACACGATATCACAGTTGGTAATATTGCCGGTCATACTGGGACTCTTGTCTTTGGTAAAAGAGGAAGTATCGGCGCAGGAAGCGATATTGCCGCAGTGAGGGGTTACGCGGTCAATGGGCCCATTGAGATCGCGCCGACCAGTGGTGATAGTCGGATGCCGTCACATGGAGGGACACTTGATCGTCTGGATGTACTTACTATCCATTCCGGCGGACAGAGTAGTGTAGATTGGGATTTAAGCAGGGCGCACGGAACCATGACCCAGGAATTCCAAGGGGCAGCTCCTTCCACAAGCGAGATCACCGATCTCTATGCGACGACATTTGACGACGGAAGTAAACAGGCAACTTTTAATATCAAAACAGGTAAAAATTTTCTGATTGCCGCAGAGCGGACCACAGAGGCTGCGCCGGCTTCTCCTTTTCAAATTAGGCAGACGAAACCTGTCGGCATGAATAGTTTGCCTAAGAGAACGCAGGAGGGAATGCAGCTTATTACGACACCTGTAGGGATAGACGCGCAGACTGCAAATATCCCAACTGCGCCGAGCCCTCGACGCGGGGAAATCGAAGATACCGGGAGAAATGTGGATCTAACGCTTGAGAGTTCAAACCAGGAGTTAGGCGTTAATTTAGTGCAACAAGGAAGTACGACTGGAGCGCTGGCAAATATTAATTTAGCTACCGGCGCCACAAGCATTACCGATACCAGCAGTGTTGCCTTCAGCAATGTTGCGAATTGGAACGGTTTGCAGAAGACAAGAGATATTACAAGGGATCAGGAAGGTAAGATTACTTCACTAACTGTTGACAATACCGATAAGTTATTGGTACGTAATATTCATACGATGAGAGATGGCACTAAAGTTACCGGTTTACTCGGCCAGCAGGGTGATACCACGGGGCCGATGAGGCTTTCTGCAAATAATGCATTCCGTCTTGAACATACCGTTATGCCGCAGATGAGGGGTATGACTATTGAGACTCAATCAGGCGGAACCCAGGAACTCGCCACGCAAGAAGCATGGAGGTATACGGCGCAGGATCAGACGGTACAACAGGGTCAGGTTTCAGGCTTCAATTTACCTGATGCGCAGAGGGTGAATTTCGGCGCAGGGATAGATTGGACATTAAGAGAACGGGTTAATGTGGCAGATGGGGGGACTTGGCAGGACAAAAAAATAGCGTTTCAGAGCACAAGGGCAACTGAGACAGTTGGTGGACAGACTACTCAAGTGCTCCATTACGGGATAAGAGGGCTCTCTATTACGCCGGAAGGGATGATGAAGCGTCCGCAAGGTGGAGATGCTTCACTTGACGCAAGTGCGCAGGCAGGAGCAGCAGCAGCGCCCCAGTTAAATTTAATGGATCAGAATGTCATTACGCTGGATATGTCCAAGAGACAGGCGGATCAAAAAGGCATTATCGGCGTTACCGATGATTCCATCGTCGGGGTTGAATTGAGTCTTGGAGAGACATTAGGGGTGCGTTCCCTTGCGGAGGCAGGAGGCAATACCTGGGTAGGTGCCAAACTAAGCGACAGCAATAATAAGGTAAGCAGGGATTGGGGGCAAGAAGGGTATGCGGTGCAGTTAAGCAGCTCAGAGCAGGGCGGGGATGTGACTGATCTTTTTGTCGGAGGAGAACGAGGGTCAAATCAGATCGTCTTTAAAGGAGGCGGAGTTATTGAAGGTCTAGGCTTGCGAGAGAGTTCGCGTGCTGACGGAGGATATTTCTCCGGGCAGCTTGACGGGCAAGAAGATATGTTGATACAGACGCAGAGATTAGGCGAGGTTGTCCGTCAGGATGAACAAGGACAATGGCAGGAGACCGCGAAAGGCACGTATGACATTCAGGCGCTGGGATATCAATTAGAAGAAATAATAGGAGGCACCGCCCCTCAGAAGAGGAGTATCACATATCAAAGTACTGAGGCAACAAAACGCAGCCAAGATCTTGATGCGCAAGGAAAGGGAATTGGCGACGTAAGAGTGGAAACAGATATTTTACATTACGGAGTTGAGGGCCTTTCCTTTAAGACCGCAGGGCATATGGCAGGTTCTGGCCCGTCGGATACCGCCAGCAAATATGATCTTGGGTATGACCAGACTATCGGCATCACCGGGCAAGATCAGGAAAGCGGGATTATCTCGCATACAGGCGCCTTGCCGGTGATCCTGCAAACTGGCCAGGGAGGAATCCTTTCAGGCCAGAGTTTAGGAGAAGCAGGCGGGATGAGTTGGGAGGCTACGCGTTTGACGCAAGGAGGGGGAGTCAATAAGCAATGGGATGACGGGATTGCCATTCATTATGGGAAGACAGAAACAGGAGAAATAGTTACTGATCGCTGGATTGGTGGCGACGAAAGTAATGTGATAGATTTCAGAAGAGGCGGCGTACATTCAAGTATGGATGGTGTCGGGCTTACAGAGACACGCCATAGAGATAAAGAAAAGTATCTTGAAGCAGGAACTCAGAATAAAGTAGATACCCGCACAAAAGTCCTGCCGCTCATGGAAAGACAAGATGAGAGCGGTACCTGGGGTGTTGCTGAGGGAAGCTTCTTCTTCAATAGCGAACTTGGGTATACCGTTCAACAGAATACCGGTCAAGGATTCCAAGATAAACGGATTCTTACCCAGAGCACGAAACTTGCGCAAGGTGATGAAACAGGCATTTTGCATTATGGAATAGGTGATATGGTCGTCGGTGATGCCACAGGAAGGGAGGGAACTGCTCCTGATCAGCCATCAGGAGAACCTGCTCCGTACCGTTTAACTGATGGCGCCAGCGCCAGGACAACAGCCCGCCGAGAAGGAGATTTTACTACCTACGGGTTCGGTATGGCAACAATGGGAGTTGATGCGTCAAAAGCAACTCTTTCATTCAATCCTATCGCTCAAGCAGAAGGTTATAGAGTAAATATGGCTCGCCCTGCTTTACCAGAACAGTCATCTGGTGACAAAGTTATCGGATGGGGGGGGAAGTTCTTGAATACTCAAGCCGCTTCAGCCACATTCATCAGTGGATGGGGAGCCAAGGGGCTTTCGCATGTAGTTGGTTTAGTCTCTGATAGCGGAAAAGAGAGTTTACAACAATTTGGAGATGAAACCCTGGTTAGATCAGATATTTTTAACCTGCATGGGATGTACGGATCTCTGGTAAGTCAGTCTGCTATCAACCGTCGCAGCGCCGTATGGGCACAAAGAGGCGTTCAGGTAAACAGAGCCGGTAGGTCAGTAAGAGATTGGCAATTTACTTTTCGCGATGGAAGCCAGTCTAGTTTTCAAGAGCAAAGTTTGGGGTCAACCTATGTAGGAGAAAGTACGATTGATTTCAGCAAAGGAATGGCAGGAGCGGTGATAAATACGGCAGTAGCTTTGCAAGAACTGACCGCCAATCGGAATGATCCGCTCTATCAAATGTATATCGGGGATAAGTACTTTGGAGGGGCGATTTCATATATTACCGGAACCGAGCGTCCTCCTCAAGTGTGGCGGGATGTTATGCAAGAGCGGCATGCAAGCCCAATTCTTACGAAAGTTGAGGGGTATGCGAATCGGATATCCGATGAAGCATTTACCCGTTCCCGCTATGCTGCATTTGCAGGTTCTCTGGCCCCTGATATTGCTGCGTTGATATTGCTGAGGAAGATGCCTACTACTTCAATACAGAATGTCTCTCGTTTAAGCAGGGCGTATAGTCAGGGACAATTATTGGCTCGCGCCAGTGCCGCCGCAGGGAGAGCAAGCAGGGTAGTAAGTGGCGCGGGAAGAGCGATAGCTCAAACACAGGCAGCAAGGACTGCGGTTCAGTTCGGAGGAAGGGCATTGGTCAGAAGCGGTAGTGTTGCAAGGCAGGTGGGGAGTGTGGCAAGAGGAACAGGAAGAGCACTCGCGCAGACTCGGGGAGTTACTGCTGCGATTCGTGCAGGAAGTGCAACAGCTCAGGCAACAAGGATTGTTTCTCAGGCCGGTGGGAGAGCAGCGGCTTCAATAAGTAATGCAGCAAGTCGGACAGGAGTAAGGGCATTGTCTGGTGCAGTACGCAGCGCAGAAGCAATAGCGCATTCCGGAGTCAGGGGAGCAGGATATGTCGGAAGAAAATTAGCTCAGACGCGAGGTGGAAGCGCTGTTATCCAAGCAGGAAGGGTAGTAGGTCAGGTTGGTAGACCAGTTGGTGGTCTTGGAGGCAGAGCTTTTACACAGGCAAGTGGCGTAACAGCTCGGTTAGGAAGATCCGCAGTTCAAACAGGAAGAGTTATTAGTAAGGGAAGCAGAACAGCCTTGCAGTCAATGCATCCGGCTGCCAGGTCTTTAGTAAGGACCGCAGGAATGAGTGCAGGGGCTTCTGGTGCAACGGGAGTCGGAACTATTGGGTATAATCTTGCCACTGGCAAGAGTTGGGATGAGAATTTAGGCCGTAATATGCTTATTGGCGCAGCCGCTCCTGTTGCGTTGCAAGGATTACGAGGTACAGGAAGAGCGCTTTCTTGGAGCGCACGTACCATCGGAGAAAAAGGGATTGCGAGGGGATTGCAGGTTGTGAATCCGCGTCTTGCCGGAGTAGCGGCAAAGCATCCGATTCTGGCAACGATGACGACCTATACTGCAGGTAGCACACGTTTTGCCGCGTACGAAATGAACCATGGCGCAGGCGCGTATCAATCTGATTCTCTTTCCGGCTCAATATTCCATAACATAGCTGCGTACGGCGGAAGAAAAATATTAGGGGCCTTTGGTAATGAGGCGGCGAGAACCGCAGATGCGCAGGAAACAAGATACATATTAGACTCATTAGGGCAACGGACGGGATTAGGCGGAGAGGCCTTTGCAGGTGCTGCAGCATATGCGTTTGGCGCCACTAAATTTTATCTCGGGGGTATGGGGGCAGTCGCTGATACCTTCTCTCGCCCGAAAGAGATATTGAATGAATTTAAGGATATGATTGGTGATACTCTCGGCATTGCAGCAGGAACAGTTTCCACTGATGAGATACATCTTGCGTCAATGGCCGATTGGGGATATGCCTTGGGAGGTTTGACAGGCGCAGGGCGCGGATTTAAGGACCTTGGTGCAGGCATTGGAGCGCTTTCCACCACAAGCAGAGTTGGCAAGGCAGTTATCCAGTTCGCAAGTTCTACCTTAGAGAGTAATGCAAAATATACATATTTTAATGCAGGACTCCAACTTGCCGCGCCGGTTGCCAAAGGTGGAAGTTGGGAAGGATTCAGTCAGTCAGGAAGAAACCTTGCAAATAATTTAGATACCGTGGTAGCTTCTTCATTAGGTATGAATGCGGCATTCAAATTGGTGGGTGCAGGATTTGGTGTTGCAAAGAATCTTTATGGGGCAAGCCGTCTTGGACAGGCAGCTGCGCAGGGTACTCTCAGATCACAGATGGTTGGTTTGGGAATAGGCGCAGGAGGCCTGGGTGCATATGCGGCAGGTACTCAACTCGATGGCCTTAAAGGAACGCGCGCAGGAAGGATCATCGCGAATGTCGGGCTTATTGCAGCCGGCGCAGGATTAGGTCATTTCTTGCGCGGCGTGCGGGCTCGTTTAGCTCCGACGAAGGTACCTGGTATGGTCAAATACGGCGTCAGCGCGACAGTCGGTTCCGCAGCAGCTGGCTCTGCGTGGTACGGCGCGCGTAATTTAGCAACGGATTTTACCCCTGATTTAGGAAGGGATTGGAAGTATGTCATGATGACCGGCGCGCTCGCTGCTGCCGGCGCAAGCGTGGCGTCGAAATTCAAGAAGGCATATACGCGCGAAGCATTCTCCAAGAATAATTTAGGGAAGTCTGTGTTGGGTAAGACGGTGGAGCCCTTTAGGACCAACTATACTGCAGCCAGCGGATTGATAAAGAGAATGGGGGGGTCTGTAGCATCGCAGAGGGCTTTTGGAGCAGCATATTCGGGGATCAAGACCGTTGGGTGGGATATGGGAGTACGCGGCACCGTCGGGAATCTGTTATTTACCGTGGCACCCTTAGGGATTGCCACGGAAAGC
>Ga0180007_10001724_pt1 | contig 28047 bp, 16 predicted proteins | sample MM_PC_MetaG_FD_121122 | JGI IMG/M metagenome (GOLD analysis project Ga0180007, IMG submission 121122) | Groundwater microbial communities from the Aspo Hard Rock Laboratory (HRL) deep subsurface site, Sweden - MM_PC_MetaG | ecosystem: Environmental > Aquatic > Deep subsurface > Groundwater... | reverse complement strand
TGCCGCTTGCTTCCATTTTTTCCCCCGGTCCGTTGGGTTTCGCCCGACGGATTCTTGAGCCAAGGGAGCCTTGACCATTGAGCCGTCGATGCTTTGCCACTTCCAGGCGACGCCTTCCATGTCATCGCACTCTGCTAGCCCAGCTCGCCAGAGCTGCAAGAAAAATCCGGCCTTGAGCCACTCGCGGAAGTATTTGTGCACCGAACTTGCGCTGCCAAACCGCTCCTTCGGAAGAGCTTTCCACTGGCAGCCTGTGCGAAGCACGAACACGATGCCCTCAAATGTTTTGCGGGGATCCATCGGCTTTCTTCCCCCACCTGGCCTGCGCTTGTAGCGCCCTCGTCCGGACGCTTACGAGCTGGTATCAGCGGTTCAACACGGCCCCAGAACTCATTAGGCACCTCCCAAGAACGGACTTTTCCCATGATGCACCTCCGTGCTGAACCATAAGAAAAAATTGAAGAAAGTGTCAATTAATTACGGATAAGTTTTTATTCTCACTTAGCCCGAAGATCATCAATCCTCTTTTGACAGCGCTTTAAATCTTGACTCCAGACTGGCAAATCGATAATTGACTTAATTCAATAATGAATCATAAATTCATTTGAGATACCCTGGTTTAATTACAATAAGATTGAGGATTCAAATATCGTGAAGATAGCTATCATCGGCGCCTCTGTGCGTCTTCCCGGCGGGATAAACTCGCTGAATACGTATTGGGATGTGCTTGCAGGTGGACGCGATGTCGTCACCAAAATCGGACCGGAGCGTTGGGGCACTGAGTTTTATCAGCACCCGGACGTGAAGGCACGCGGTCGCAGCTATACCTTTGCCGCTGGTGTGATCGATGATGTCGCCACCTTCGATCCCGGCTTCTTCGGAATCTCCCCGCGTGAAGCGATCCAGATGGACCCCCAGCAGCGCCTCACTCTGAATCTAGCCTGGGAAGCTCTGGAGGACGCGGGTATCGCCCCCGGCAAGCTGCGCGGTTCACACTGCGGCGTGTTCGTCGGCGTTTCCGGCACGGACTACGCCTACAGGTACGTCTCCGATCCGTGCTCCATAAACGCCTATTACATGACTGGCAACGTCCAGAGCCTAGTCTCCAACAGAATTTCTTACGTGCTTGATCTGCACGGCCCCAGCATGTCCGTGGACACGGCCTGCTCTTCTTCCCTCGTGGCAGTGAGCGAGGCCTGCCAGACCCTGGGTGCGGGCGCCTGCTCTTTAGCGTTGGTGGGCGGCGTGAACCTGCTGCTTTCGCCGTTTCCGTTCATCGGCTTCTCTAAGGCCACCATGCTTTCGCCCACGGGTAGATGCAAAGCCTTCGACGCCTCGGCCGACGGCTACGTGCGCAGCGAAGGCGGCGGCATGCTGGTGCTTAAACGCCTGGAGGACGCCCTGCGCGACGGCGACCGCATCCGCGCGGTCATTGAAAACACGGGCGTGAACTCAGGCGGGCACACTGCGGGCATCGCCTTTCCCAACCGCGAGCAGCAGGAGGCGCTTTTGGGCGCCCTGTACGGTAACGACAGCGGCCGCATCGCCAGCCTCGCCTATATCGAAGCGCACGGGACTGGCACCATCGCTGGCGACCGTCAGGAGGGCTTCGCCCTGGGCAATGCCCTGGGCAAGCGCAGAAAACGTCCGCTGCTCATCGGATCGGCTAAGACAAACGTTGGGCACCTGGAGTCCGGCGCGGGCATCGTCGGACTGCTTAAGGGCATGCTCGTCTTGGAGCGCAAACTCGTGCCGCCCTCCCTGCACTTCAATACCCCGAGCCCCAAAATCCCTTTTGCGGACTTGAACATTGAGGTTGTCACGCAGTTGCAAGCCGTGCCGGAATCCCGCGAGCCCGTCCGCGTGGGTGTCAATTCCTTCGGCTTCGGCGGCACCAACGCGCACGTCATACTTCTGGAGCATAAGCCCGCGCGCCCAGCGCGCAAGCCTCAGGCCTCGGCCCCGGCCGTGCTGCCCCCTCTGCTGCTCTCCGCCGGATCGGAGTCGGCGTTGAAGGAGTTAGCGGAGCGCTATGCCAAGCGCCTGGACGCCGAGCCAGCCCTCTCCCAACCAGCGAACGCCTACACCATGGCCCGCGCTGCAGCCCTGGGCCGCCAGGCTCTGGACTGGCGCCTAGCCATTGTGGGCGAAAGCGCCAGCGACTGGCGTGAGGCTTTGCGCGCCTTCGACCAGGACGAGTCCAGCCCGATTCTGACGCGTTCGCGCGTGCGCGGCAAGGATTCTCTGGCCTTCATCTTCAGCGGCAACGGCGCGCAGTGGCCCGGCATGGGCCAGCAGATGCTCAAGGAAAGCGCGGTCTTCCGCAAGGCCGTGGCTAAGGTGGACACCTGTTTCAAGCCGCTGTCCGGCTGGTCCATCCTCGAAGTCATGGAGTCGCCCTCAGCCGACTGGGACCTCGCTGCGACCGAGATCGCCCAGCCTATGCTCTTCGCCGTGCAAGCTGGCATCGTTGCGGTGCTCCGCGAACAGGGCATCACGCCCGATGTAGTCCTGGGACACAGCGTTGGAGAGGTAGCCGCGGCTTACGCCTGCGGCGCGCTGGACACCAAACAGGCCGTACGCGTGCTCCACGCCCGCAGCATCGCCCAGGCCAAGACCCGCGGGGCCGGACGCATGGCCGCGGTGAATATCTCCCTTGAGCAGGCCACCTCGCTCATCGTGGAGATGGGCCTCACCCTGGAGATAGCTGGTGTCAACAGCCCCGGCTCCCTCACCCTTGCCGGCGAACTTGCCCAGCTGAAGGCTCTGGGCCAGCGCGTGGCCGAGGATCTGCACGCCCCGTTTAAGCTGCTGGACCTGGACTACGCCTTCCACAGCAAGAGCATGAACGGCATCCGCAGCCACCTGCTGGGGGCCCTCGCCGGGCTCGCCCCGGCCAAGGGCTCGGGGCGTTTCCTGTCCACGGTCACCGGCAATGATCTGGACGGCCGCAAGCTGACCCCTAACTACTGGTGGCGCAACGTTCGCCAGACCGTACAGCTTTCCTCTGTCCTGGCGACCCTGCTCCAAGAGGGCGCAGCGCTGTTCGTGGAAATTTCGCCGCACCCAATCATGCAGTCTTATGTGCGGCAGACTCAGCACCACCACAACAAGACCGGCGCGAGCATCGGCACCCTGACCCGCAACGAGGCGGGCCTGGGCAGGCTGCGCACCGCCGCAGCCCAGGCCTGGGCTTTCGGCGCGCACCTGAACCTGGAAAGCGTCTTCGCCCAGCCCGCGCCCCACATGGATCTGCCGCTTACCCCCCGGCACGGCGAGCGCTATTGGCAGGAACCCACTGTCGAAAGCGCGCAAATGCTGTACCCCGTGGTGGACTACGCGCTGCTTGGCGCGCGTGCTGGATCTGACGCAGTCGAGTGGACCAACACCCTCGACCTGGAGCGCCACCCTTGGCTTGCCGACCACCGCGTGGGCAAGGCCGTGGTGTTTCCCGCCGCGGGTTTCGCGTGCATGGCGCTGGCCGCCGGTCAGGCGCGTTGGCCCGGCCAAGCTCTGGACCTGAGCGGATTCGAGATTCACCGCCCGTTAGTGTTGGACCCCGGCCAGTCCCAAACCACGCGCTTCATTCTTTCGCCAGAGACCGGACGCTTCCGCATTTTGAGCCGCCCACGGCTGGAAGACGCCGAATGGCTGGAGCACGTGGTGGGCCGCCTGCAACCCGCCACGGCCCCGCGCATTGCCGCGTGGCAGCCGAAGGGCGGGCCGACCTCGCACATGCCTGGCGCCGACCTTTACGAACTTGCCGCGTCGCTTGGCCTCAACTACGGCCCAGCGTTTCAGAGCGTGCAAAAAGTCGCCCTCATCGGAACCAGCGAGGCCGAGGTTACGCTGCGCCTGCCGGAGCACCTCTTCGCCACGGCGGACGAGCCGCTCCACCCGGTGCTGCTGGACGGCGGCTTGCAGGCTTTGTTCAGCCTGCTCGGCATGGCCGGATCCGGCACGTCGTCCACACTGTTTCTGCCCGTGCGCCTGGAGCGCATGCGCCTGCTCGCCAGGCGCGGTCCAGCAGTTTGCTGCCGCATCCGCCTCACGCGTTCCTCCTCGCGCTCTATTCTTGCCGACCTGACCTTCCTGGACGCGGACGGCGAGCCCCTGGCCCAGATGGCCGACTGCCGCCTACGCCGGGCCGAGACCGGAAGGAAGCGCTCCAAGCCCAAGGTCTTCACCTGCCGGACTCTGCCCGCGCCCCGGCATACGCGCGGAGCTCTGGCCGCGCTGCCCGCGACGGACACGCTGCAAAAGGCCCTGGCTCGGACAACCAACACATGCAGTGAGGAATTCGTCGCCCTGCTCGACATCATGGTCTCCGCCTTCGCGCGAGAGGCCGTGACGGCAATCGGTGGCGACAACCCGGCCGGTTTCCGCGTTGAAGCGCTTTTGGCGGGTGACCTTGCACCTGAGTGCGCCTCCTTGCTGCGCTGGATTCTGGACTTGCTTGTGCGCGACGGTCTGGCCGTCGAGGCGAACGGCCTATACACCCTGGCCTCCTCCGGGGATTTGCCAGCCGCTGCCGAGGCCTGGCGGGCTGTCCTGGGCATGCGCATGGACCGTCTTCCCGAACTGCTCGCCGCTGGACGTGCGGGCAGGCACCTTGCAGATGTCTTGCGCGGCGACCTTCCCCAAGACTTCGCGGGTGCCGTCCCCCGCAACTTGCTCACGGCGGACGGCACTTCGGTTGAGGCGCTTGTGCACGCCCTGAACGCTGCCCTGGCTGCGGTCCAGCCAGGAGACCGCCCGCGCGTGCGACTTTCCGGGCTTGAGCCCGAGTTCCTGCGCACCGTGCTGCACGGGCTAGCTCCGCACCAACCGCTCATCCGCATCGCCACCAATGCCAAGGACGATCCATCTCTAGGCGGAATCCTCGGTCCCAGGAGCGAGGCCTCGCTGGAGCACTTGGACCTGGAACTAAGTCCCGAGGGTGACAACGGCATCGAATTCGACATTTACATGACCGCGGGCCTCTCCACCAAGCCAGATCTTGCCGGGGAGCTGGCCAAGGCGAGATCAGCTCTGGCTCCCGGCGGCCTGCTGCTGATTCTGGAGCCCGTACCCAGTCGCTTGCGCGATCTGGCTTATGGCCTGGACGCGACTTGGTGGCGCGAGTTGCCGGACACCGGCGAACGCCTGAGTTGTCTGCACACCGACGGGCAGTGGCGTAGCTTTTTGGCCCAGGCCGGCTTCGAAACTCCCGTGGCCTTGGCCGTCCCCGGCGACCCGCTCGGCTTTCAGCTCCTCGCGGCGCGCGCGCCGCGGCCTCCCGAGCCGCAGGCTGAACCCGCCGCCCAGCCGCGCGGCGTGCTCATTCTGGCCGCACCACAGGCCACCGATTTGGCGCAAGCCCTTGCTCCAGAACTCGAAGCCGCTGGGTTTACCGCCGTGGTTCGCCTGCTGCCGCAAGGTGAGGCTGCCGTGGTCGACATCGATGTTGCGCTTAGTTCCTGGACCGGAGAAATGACCTGCAGCGAGGTCGTGCTGCTTGCTGGAGCCGCCCTGGGCGACGCCAAGGGGCCGGCGCTCCTCGGCGCATCGGCCTTTCTGGCCGTTGTCTGCGCCGCGGCACGCATCCTTTCTGGCCGGCCGAAGCCGCCCCGGCTCTGGCTGCCCACAAGCAACGCCATGCTCGGCAGCGGTGGGGAGGGAGTAGGCACGGATCCCGCTCAATCCATGGTCTGGGGCCTTGGCCGCGTGCTCATGAACGAGCATGCGGAACTGGGCTGGCGGTTGGTGGACCTGCAGGGCGCGCCCGACGCGCGCACTGCGGCCCATTGGCTTTGCGGCGAGATCGCCCTGCCGGATGAAGAAAATGAAGTATTCCTAAATGCCCAGGGACGTTTTGCTCCGCGCCTTGTTCTCACCGCGCCCACGGTCCCGCCCCTTCTGCCAGAGCAGGAGGTCGAAGCCGTGACCAGATTGCAGTTCAAGGGTCAGGGCTCGCTTGATAACCTGTGCTGGCGCAAGGCCGTGCTGGCCAAGCCCAGCCCGGGACAGGTTGTCATCCAGGTACGGGCCACAGGCCTCAACTTCCGTGACCTCATGTGGGTCATGGGCCTTTTGCAGGATGAAGCTCTTGAGAACGGGTTTGCCGGTCCCAGTTTAGGCATGGAATGCGCAGGCGATGTGCTGGCCGTGGGCGAGGGGGTCAGCGACTTTGCTCCGGGCGACCGGGTAATTGCCTTCACCCCGGCGGGCTTTGCCGATCGCGTTGTGACCGACGCCAGTGCCTGCGCCCACATGCCCGAGACTATGACCTATGCTGCGGCGTCCACCCTGCCCACGACTTTCTTCACCGTGCACTATGCTTTCCGGCACCTGGCTCACCTTGAGCCGGGCGAACGTGTCTTAATCCACGGCGCGGCCGGCGGCGTCGGCATCGCCGCTATCCAGTGCGCCACGCTAATGGGTGCGGAGATCTACGTCACCGCCGGTTCCGAGCGCAAACGTGACTTTCTGCGCTTGCTCGGCGTGAAGCACATCTATGACTCCCGTAGCCTGTGCTTTGTGGATGATGTGTTGGAAGCCACCGGTGGCAAGGGCGTGGACGTGGTGCTGAACACGCTGGCGGGTGAGGCCGTTAACAAGGGCCTAGCGCTGCTCAGGCCTTTTGGCCGGTTCTTGGAACTTGGCAAACGCGATTTCTACAATGACAGTCTCGTGGGTGTGCGGCCTTTGCGCAACAATATCAGCTACTTTGGTGTCGACGCTGACCAGATTCTGAAGGACCGCCCAGCCCTGGGCGCGACGCTTTTCCGGGAGCTCATGGCCAACTTTGAGAACGGCATTTTGGTCCCATTACCTTACACCTTCTTTTCGGCAGAAGCCATTGTCGACGCCTTCCGCACCATGCAGCAGTCCCGTCACATCGGCAAAATCGTGGTGGGCCCGCCCTCGGCCCCGAAGCACGCCACGGCCACCTTTGTCCTCAAGGCCGAGGCTACCTACCTCATTACAGGTGGCATGAGCGGTTTCGGCCTCGCCGCCGCGTGCAGGCTCGCCGAGCGCGGCGCCAAGAATCTTGTGCTCGTCGGCCGGCGTGGCCCCGCCACGGACGAGGCGCGCGAGGCCATTGCCGCGCTTGAGGCTTCGGGAGTACGTGTGCACATCGGCAAGGCCGACGTCACCGACAGCGCGCAGTTGGCCGCCCTCCTGGACAAGGTTTCACATACCATGCCGCCCCTCTGCGGGGTTATCCACGCGGCCATGGTGCTGGACGACGGTCTAGCCCGCGACTTGACCACCGAGCGTATACGCAAAGTGCTGGCACCTAAGGTCCAGGGGGCCTGGAACCTGCACCAGCAAACCAGCGGGCTGGAATTCTTCGTATTGTTCTCCTCCGCAACGACTGTGGTGGGGAACCCCGGCCAGGCCAACTACGTGGCTGCCAACTGCTACATGGAGGCACTGGCCCGCCTACGGCACGCCGCTGGGCAGCCAGCTCTGGCCCTGGCCTGGGGCGCCATCGATGACGTGGGCTACCTGACGCGGCACAAGGAAATCAAACAGGCCTTAATCTCGCGCCTGGGCCACACGTTCACCTCCACTGAGGCCTTGGACGCCATGGAGCGGGAGCTCTGCGGCGGGTTGGCCGTGGGTGCTATTTTCGATCCCGACTGGGCCTCCTTACGCCGGTTGCTGCCGGGTATCGCCGCGCCGCGCATGGCGCACTGGGCCCGCACCCGCGGCAAGGCCGACGAGACTGAGTGCTTGGATATTCGCCAGCGGCTTTTGGGGCTTTCCCCGGCGAAAGCCTTCACAGAGGTCAAGGTCCAACTGACCCAGGTTGTGTCCAGCATCACGCGCATACCGACCGAGCAGCTAGATTCGCAGAAAAACCTGGCGGAGCTAGGCATGGACTCGCTCATGGCCGTGGAGCTCAGCCTGTCCATTGAGGACCGCTTCGGGGTGAGCATCCCGAACATCTCGCTTTCGCAGGGCGGCACCTTGAACGCGCTGGCCCAGCGCATTGCCCAAAGCTTAGCCGAGCCCAAGCCCAATGAGCAAGGCGACGTGCTACAGGAAGTGGCCGCGCGGCACTTAGGCGACGACGAACGCGCCGCGCTTGAGAAGGCCGAAACCAGCGCCGGAGATAGCAATGGGAGATAATAAGCCGCTCTTTTGCCTGTCCGAGGAGCTGAAACGGCAGGTCCAGCGCCGCAAGCAGGAAATCGACAAGGGGGATCTGACCGACGACCTTCGCCTAAAGGACGTGCGACCGCTTGTGGCGCCGGTGCCGCTACAGTATTTCGATCCCGCCCAGCTGCCGGGCATTCGCGAATACCTAGGCCTACGCCAGTCCGTGGAAATGCTTGGAGTGAAGGACCCCTTCTTCCGCGTGCACGAGGGCATCCCCGGTGCCACAACGCGCATCGGTGGCAAGGAATACCTGAATTTTTCCAACTACAATTACCTAGATTTGAACGGGCACCCCGAGGTGCAGGACGCCGCGTGCGAGGCCATCGGACGCTATGGCACCTCGGCCTCGGCCAGTCGCATGGTCTCGGGCGAGCGACCGCTTCACAGCCAGCTGGAGCACGCCCTGGCAGACTTCCTGGGCACCGAGGACTGCGTGGCCCTGGTGAGCGGGCACGCCACTAACGTCACGGTCATCGGTCACCTGTTCGGCCCGCGCGATCTCATTCTGCACGACGCCCTGGCCCACAACAGCGTGCTACAGGGCGCGCTGCTCTCCGGAGCCAAACGCCTGAGCTTCCCCCACAATGACTGGCAGGCTCTGGACGACATGCTGCGCTCCATGCGCGCCGGGTTCGAGCGCGTGCTCATCGTTGTGGAGGGGCTCTACAGCATGGACGGCGACTATCCGGACCTACCGCGCTTCGTCGAGATCCGCGAACGCTACAAGACCTTTCTGCTCATCGACGAGGCACACTCCATAGGGGTTATGGGCACCACGGGACGCGGTATCGCCGAGCATTTCGGCCTGCCGCGCAGCAGCGCCGACTTTTGGATGGGCACCATGAGCAAGACCTTCTCCGGCTGCGGCGGGTTTATCGCCGGGCAGGGACTCATAGTGGACTACCTGCGCCACACCGCGCCAGGTTTCTTATACAGCGTGGGTATGTCACCGCCGCTGGCCGCCGCGGCGCTCAAGTCCCTGGAGATCTTGCAGCGAGAGCCGGAACGCTGCCGCGCCCTACGCCGGGTCGGCAGGCAATTCTTGAAGCTGTGCAAGGCTGAGGGGCTGGACACGGGCTTGAGCGCCGGACTGTCCATCGTGCCGATCATCGTGGGCAGTTCCATGGGTGCCATGTCACTTTCTAGCAAGCTTTTCGACAGGGGCCTTAACGTGCAGCCCATCTTCGCCCCAGCCGTGGAGGAACGGCAAGCCCGCCTGCGTTTTTTCCTGTGTAGCGAACACACCGACGCCCAGCTTGAGGCCACGGTCAAGGCCGTCGCGGCCGGCCTGGCCGGATAGTCTACCGGCTTAGGTCTGTCTTTCGCCCTAAACCGTGGAGCCGAATGCGATGCCCGAGCACCCGCCTCTAAAATGGGACGTCCGAGCGCTTCTAGCGTTTTGCGCTTCCGCGTTGGTGGCGCTGTCGGCGCAGTGGCCGGGGCTCGTCAACCCATATGTCGTCAACGACGACGTGCGCCAGCAAATTTACTGGATGCAGCGCTGGCTCGACCCAACCCTCTATCCTCGGGACATTATTAACGACTACGCGAGGGCTTACGTCACCTGGGGCGTGCAAGCGCTCTACCACACGGGCGGGCTGGCCTTTCATCCTCTGTACTTCACCAAGCTGGTGGCTGTGGCCCTTTCTGCCTGGCTCGGCCTACTCTTTTTCCAGACCGGTCGAGCCCTGAAGGACGAGAGGGTGGGGCTTCTGGCGCTTGCCGTTTACTGGTTTTCCCCGGCATTCATGGAGAATATTTCCGGCGGCCTAGCCCGGGCCTTCGCTGCGCCACTCCTCATACTGTTTTTGTACGCGCTTGCGCGGCGTTCACGGCCGCTGGCCCTGGCCGCCCTGCTGGCCCAGGCTCTATTTATCCCGTACGTCGTGCTCTTATGCCTCGTAGCTGCAGGCGGGCACCTGACCCTCTGGCGGCTGGGCCTGACCAAGGAACCCCCGCTGTTACGTGGGCCTCTGGACGTGCTGACTGGCATCGCCGCCCTGGGTCTAGCTGTGGCCTGGCAGCACGGCCTGAGCGCGGAGGGCTTTGGGCCGCTGCCCTGGGCCTCGGAGATAGCCGGTCGGCCGGAATTCTACGCCAAAGGCAGGCTAGACCTGCTGCCATTCCCTTCCATTTTTTGGGAGCTGATCGCACGGCCCTGGGCAGCCTTCGTCCCGTTCCACCCAGGCACCACCGCGGCCGGGGTCGCGGCCAGTTGTCTGCTCTTGCCCGCCATGGCCCTGGGTGCGCGGCGCGTGGACTGGAAGACACTTGCGCCCCAGGCCTGGGCCTTCGGCAGCGTGTTTGCGGCATCGCTGACCATGTACGTCCTAGCGCGCGTCTTTGCGCTCAAACTGTTTGTGCCCTCGCGCTACCTGGAATACACCACCAACATTTTCCTGTGCCTGGGCGCTGCGGTGCTGCTTGACCCGCTTTTGCACGTGCTCTTCAAGCGCTGCCCACGCAGTCCTCGGGTGTTTGGCTGGGCGCTCATGTTGGCCTCTTTGCTTCTGGGCGTGGCTCGCCAGCACGGGGTGGAGTTGTATGACTATTCTGACGGACGTGCCCTATACGCCTTCGCCCGCAGCACGCCCAGTGATGCGCGCTTCGCCGGACCCCCAGAGGTCATGGACAACGTGCTGACCTTTGGCCAGCGCAACGTCTACGTCTCCTTCGAGCTGGCGCATCCCTGGAGCACCGGTTACTGGGCGGTCATCGGCCCCCGGCTGGAGAAACTAGCCAAGGCCTGCTACACCACGGCCCCGGACGAGCTGAAACGCTTCTGCCAGGACGAGGGCATCGACTTCTTCGTTGTGGACCGGCGGCGCTACACTCCAGAGTTCCTCGCCGCCACGCCGTTTTTCGAGCCTTTCGGCAGCATGATCCGCCTGCGTGCGCAGGGCGTACAGGACTTTGCCGTACTCTCCGGCCGGTTCAAGGCCACCCAGGTGGATGCAGACACCTTAGTGCTCGACATGCGCCAAAACACCGAAGTTCCGATCGCACAAGCCTCAGGCGTTAGCATACTCGGGACCAAGCAGTGAATGAGCCAAAGCAGCAGCCTCGACGCACATCTGGCATGAGGACAGGCTCCTTCGTGCTCAGCTTGCTCGTCATCGCCGGGCTTGCGCTCTGGCTGTGGCGCGCGGTTGATCTGCGCGAGCTGCTGCGCATCATCATCGCGGCGAGGCTCGACATGCTCGCCCTGACGATTCTGCTGCCTGCCGTCTCCAACACCATCCGCGCGCTGCGGCTACATGTGGTGCTGCAGAACAAGCCCGGCCTGCTGCACACTGTTCACGTGTACAACATTGGGGCCATGGTCAACTGTCTGCTGCCGCTGCGCTCCGGCGAGCTGAGCATGGCGCTGCTGCTGGGCCCGCGGCTGCCCGGCGGTAAGACCGAGGCTTTGTCCCGCCTGTTCGTGGACAGGTTCCTGGACTTGCTCGCGGTCTTGGCGCTTTTTGCCGCCACGGCGCTGCTGCTCGACCAGACCCGCATCCAGGCCATCACCCCGGGGCGAGGGCTGGGATATGTGGGGCTCGGCCTTGCTCTCACGGTCGGGACAGCGTGGATGTTGTGCTTCTGTGAACCGCTGGTGCTACGGTTGGTCCTTACCCTGGCGGGATTACTGAGCCGCGACCCCGAGCCCTGGGTCCGCCGATCGACTGCCGCCATTAGCGGCCTGCGCGCCTTGTTCCAGTGGCGCATCATGGCGCAGGCCTTGGGGCTGTCCCTGCTGGCCTGGACCAGCATCACGCTGAACTTCCATGCGGGCATGGCGGCGCTGTTCCAGCCGCAGGGCTTGGCCTATTCCATGCTGGCTGTAAGCATGACGGTGTTTGGCCTTATGGTGGCGCCCATGCCCGCAGGCATCGGCACCACGCACGGGGCCATCATACTGGCGCTCGGATTTTTTGGCGTCGGCGCGGAGCACGCTCTGGCCTTCGCCATCTTGTACCACGCGGTGAGCACGATGGTGTCCCTGCTGCTCGGCTTCATCGGCCTGCAGGCCCTGAAGCTGACACTGCGGCCGCTGTTGCGGGGCGCGCTGTCCACAAGCGCCACAAAGCAGGAGCTCTGCGGCCCGTCATGACCGCTCGTCGGGAACGCCATATCTTTTGCGGCGAGCATCGCAGAATCAATGCCGTCATTCCACTGACATTGAAGCCAAAACGCCACACCTGAGACGGCACCTAGCTCCTGGTCTACCAATGATGCGGCTACGGCAAGACCCAGAAGCCCCTTATAGGAGCAGCCACGGGACCCGATTCCCTCATCCGGACCCAAAGATGCAGTACCGTTCCGACTTCCACGGCTCGAATTTTGCAAAGATCGAAACGTATTTCTGAAGAACACATTGAAAGCTGGACGGTTGCTTTGATCGGATTGAATGACATACTGCACATCAGCGTACGACAGGTCTTCCGGCAGCGCAGACGCAGCCTGGGAGTTCTGTTTGCTGTGGCGCTGGGCACGTCGAGCCTCATCACCATGCTAACCCTGGGCGACCAGCTCAAACGAGACATGAATCGAGACCTCGACCTTTTGGGTGGAGCCACGGTCATTGTGGCCGGGTTCACCACCTCCACCGATACCACTGCTCCGCCGCAGACTTTCTTGCCAAAGACTGTGGAGCAGATACGCGCTCTGCCCGGCGTGGAGACCGCGAGCGTAGCCACGGATCATGTGGACTGGAACGTGCTGTTCTGGAAGGGCGAAAGCCTTGCCACCCCGGTGCTCGGTGTGGACGAGCACTACTGGCACACTAGCAGCATGAACGCCATTAAAGGACGGCTCTTCGGGGCCGAGGAGGTCGCCAACGGCGAACGGGTCTGCGTCCTGGGTGAGGAGCTGGCAAAAAATTTGTACGGTCAGGATGATCCCATCGGGCAATACTTGCCCATCCGCACTGAGGTCTTCCGGATCATCGGCGTCGTGGGTGGCCTACAGGTGGGTGACAGGAAAAAGTTCGCGCTGTTGCCCATAACCACGGTGGTGCGCCGCAGCGACGGACTCATGCGCGCGGATAGACTGCTCGTGCGCTGCCGCACTTGGGACGATGTGCTACCCGTGGGCGCAGCCATGCCCGGCATCGTGGCCCAGACCCAGGGCGCAAAGTTTCTGCAGATCGAGGTGGCCCGCAAGCAATTGGAGCGCGTGGTGTCCATGGTCTGGTGGATCCAGCTTTTTGTGACCATCTCCATCGTTGCCACCCTCACAGTGGGCGGCTTCGGTATTTGGAACGGCATGATGAGCTCGGTAATTTCCAGAACGCGCGAAATCGGCCTGAAAAAAGCCATGGGGGCGGAGCAGAGGGACATCCTTGCCCAGTTCCTGTGCGAGGCGCTGACCTTGAGCCTAAGTGCCGCCGCAATCGGCATTCTCATGGCCTTCGCGGTCGTGCAGGCTGCCGGCTTGTATTTGGAGGCCAAACCACCGGTTGGGCTGTTCTTCTTCAACGCGGCAATTAGCTTCGCGTTTTCCGCACTGCTCGGCGTGGGCACGGGCTTTTATCCGGCTCAGCGGGCGTCACGCATGGACGCCGTGGCGGCGATACGTTATGAATAATGAGAATCAGGCTGCAAAGATCGTGAGTATCAAAGCGCTCACCAAGACCTACAGCACAGCTGCCGGCAACTTCGACGTGCTGCGCGGCGTTAATCTGGACCTGTTCGCCGGAGAAATGGTCGCCATCATGGGGCCATCAGGCTGCGGCAAGTCGAGCCTGTTGCATATTCTTGGGCTGCTCGCGCCACCAACCACAGGCCATTTTAGCATCATGGGCTATGACATGTTCGGCCTTTCAGAGGACCGGCAGGCCGCCTTCCGGAGAGAGTATCTGGGTTTCATCCTCCAGTCCTGCAATCTGTTTGAGAACTCAAGCGTCTATGAGAACCTTGAATATCCATTGATTTACGCTAAGATGCCGGTGGCCAAACGCCGCCATGTGATCGAACAGGCACTGGGCCGGGTTAACCTGACCCACCGCATCGACTATCCGGCCAACCAGCTCTCTGGCGGCGAGCAACAGCGGGTCGCCATTGCGCGCGCGTTGGTCAACCACCCGAAAGTTCTTCTGGGTGATGAGCCGACGGGACAACTGGACAAGGCCACAAGTAATATGGTTATGGCATACTTCCAGCGTATCGTGCGTGAACGTGATACGACCATGCTTATCGTGACGCATGATCCGGCTGTGGCTAAAAAGTGCACCAGGGTCTACACCATGCATGAAGGTCAGCTTGTACTGCAGCCGTAAGAGAGAAAAACAGATGCCAATAGTACGTTATCGGAACATAAGCGCGGTTGTCGCTATCTTGGTACTCCTTTTGTGCGTCTTCGGCTTTGCGCCGGGCGCCAGCGCAGCAGATTCCACAATAGTTCTCAAGAGCCAGGGGTCCGCCCCGGTGGACATGAGCGCGCCACTGGGCTTCGCCGAGGCCGTGAAAATCGCCCTTGCCCGCTCTGAGTCCCTGCGCTCCACCAAAATCGACATTGAAGTGGGCAAGCTGGGCGAAAAAGACGCCTGGTACCGCATGTTCCCGAAGCTCATCCTCGTGGCGAACTACGATGTTCCGGTCATTCAGGATAAGACCCGCGGGACCGTGTACAAGGAAAGCATCAACGTCAGCTTCTCCACCGGCTCCTATGACCCAATCTCCGCGTACATCAGTCACGATGCGAGCAAGGTCTTTATCAAACTTTCGGAAATGCTCCACGTCATCGCCATCGAGGAGATGCTGGAAAAGATAGGTCTGGCCTTCATCGACATCAACACTGCGGACGCGAGCATCGCTTGCCGCCGCGAGCTCGTGAATGAGTTGGAGTCGCTTGAGAAGTACGCAGCAAAGAAGCTGGCCGCGGGCTCCATCTCCTCCCTTGAGCACAGGGTGGTGCAGCAGCGTCTTGGCCTGGCTCGGCTGGAGCTGGTCAAGACCATCCGCAAGCAGGCCCTGACGCGTAGAAGCCTGAAGCAACTCATCGGCCTGGACACCCAGGACAACGTGGTCTTCAACTCAGCCAATGCCACGGATACGTTTGCAAACGTTGCCGACCTCCAGCATTCGCTTTCCCCGGAGATGCTGCAAAAAAGCAATCTGAGGCTGCAGGTTCAGGTCTTGAAGGAGAAGCTCCAAGGCTTCAACATTCGGCTCGCCCAGGCGGAGCACATCCCCAAATTTTCCTTTGGGTTCCGCACCCCGGACCCCATGTCCAACCAGGGCGGCAACCTGCCCTATTACGCCAGCGCCGCGGCCTCAGTGCCCATCTGGTCCTGGGGCGAGAGCATGCGCGGAGTTGAACGCGCGGAGTTGAAGCTTCAAGATTCCAAGCTTCAGGGCAAGCTGATGCTCCAGAAGATCCAGCAGACCGCGGACGACCTGCGGGTGTCCATGGAAACCACCGAGGAGACCGCATCCATTGCGAAGACTAAGGCGGAATTGCAAAAGCTGGAGGCTTTACGCAAAGAAATCGGCTACAACGCGAACTCGGTGCCGTATGACGCGTTGATTGCCTCGCGGGAGCAAGCCATCATAAGCCAGCTGGACGCCATTAGGGCGCAGCAGGCCCTGGATGAAGCCCGCCTGAATATGGAAGTAATCACGGGGCGCATGATTTCACAATATGTCCGGGTGAACTATGGCGAATTGGAAAAGTATTAGTATTGCCTGTGCGATAGTGCTGGCCGCTGGGGTTTGCGCTGCCGTGTACCTGCGCCCGCGGGCCGCCGTAGCCCCGCCCCCACAGACGGCTCCGCAGCCCATGGCTGAGAAGGACGTGGTGCTGCAAGGACGCGCCTATTGCTCTCTCACCGTTCCCCTCATGGCGCCCATCGCTGGCAGGGTGACCGAGGTGCGAGCGCAGGTTGGGCAGGCCGTGAAAAAGGATGACCCACTGGTCAAGCTGGAGCTACTCCCCAATGACGTGGCCGCCCTGACCTTGCGTGCCAACAAGGCTCCTGCCATCCACTCCCAGGAACTGATGATCCAGCAGATCGAACTCAAGCTCAGCCAGCTGGAGCGCAGCATCGAGGAAACGCAGAAGCTGGCGGCTGTGAATTTGGCCCCACGCAACGCCCTGCCGGAGCTCATGGAGCAGAAGGCTCTGGGCCTCAAGCAGCTGGAGAACGCCCGTTACGCCCTGGCCGACACCAGACGCGCAGCGGCCGAAGACCTGCGGGTGATGAGCGACCAGCTGGGCCAGGCTGTCGCTTCCGGCTCCATGCCGCGCTTCCTGTACGTGCGCGCCCCGCAGGACGGTTACATCATCGGCATCGAGGCGGCGGTGGTCCCGGGGGCCATCGTGGGAGGAAAGATCTGCACGCTTGGCGTCATGGACCCTATGGTCATCCGCGGGCAGGTGCATGAGAGCGAGAGAGATAAGCTCAAGGCCGGCGAAACAGCCAAGATTACTCTGGACTCGTCCAAGGGCGAAGTGATGGAGGCCAAGCTGACCTCCGTTTCCTGGGCCGCCCAGGACAGCAGCCTAGCCGCGCCGTCCTATTATCTGTTCGAACTCACAGTGTCCAATGTCGACCTCAAGATCCGGGACGGCAACAAGGTGCAGGTTACATTCAAGGCCCAGACCGCCGCCGCTCCGAATCCAGCCGCCCCGCAAGCGGTCGCGCCCGCACCGTCGCAGGGGAACGCACAGCCGCAGGCCGTCCAGCCCGTCGCCAAGCCACAGGCACGGCAAACTGTCAAGCAGGTTGACAAACCGCCTATCCCATCTGCCGGGCAGCCGGTAGGCCCGTCCGTTGGCCAGCCTGTGAACCAGCATTCAGCCAACGCTACAGGCAGGCAGCCCGTGCCAGCGCAGGGCGCTGTCACCGGGTTTAGCCCCCCGCAATAAACGATTGGAAAGTAGCAAGCACCTCGGCGTTGCCGTAAACGTCGACGCCTGCCAGATTGGCGGCGAATTCGTCCAGCCGCGCCTCGAACTCCGGCACCAGTTTGTCCACCGAACGCTCCACGTGCCCGCTCTCGCCGCAACCCATCAGCCGCAGATTCCAGGCGTTCACGTCTTGCTCGAAGAACATTGGAGCGGGCGCAAGCACTGGCTTTTTCAGATGCATGGCCTCGCAGATGAGGTTGTGCCCGCCGGTTGAGACCACATAGGCGCAACCAGCTAACTCCTCTAGAAACGCCGTGCGGTCCGTGGCGTAAAACCGCACCCCGCCCTGACCGGGCTTTGCCCCCTGGCCGAACACCGTCACCTCACGGCCCGTTTTCCATAGGGCCTCAAGTAATCCGGCCGGAATGCCCGCGCGGAAGTACGCAAGCACCTTTTCCCCGGCATGGGGCGACAGCGAGGCCACATCCGGCCGCAGGATGGGCGGCAATATCGTGGTGTCCGCGGATTTGGGCGGGGCCTTGAAAAAGGACAGGACAAAGTAGCGTTCCGGAACGCTGAACAGCCCGCTGACTACGCTGCGCATGGTAAAGCCGGGCAGAGCGAGGCCGGGCGGGTTCTCCACGCGACACTTGGTCAGCACATGCTGGTGGTCGAAGCTTACGCACGGTAGGCCCATGGCCCGCGCCGCGCGCGGCAGGAAGTACTCGTAGTCGCTCACAGCGCAGTCCGCGCCAAAAGCCTCCAGTTCTCGGATGATGCGCCCGCGCACAAACTTCTCACCCAAAATACCGCCCAGGCACTGGCTTGCCGTGGCGGCCAGACGCACGCGGCCGTTGCGGATATAGGTGGTGAGCATGGGCACTTGGAGCACCCGGTGGCCCAGGGCGGCAAGCTCTTCCACGCAGCCGCCGCCCACAAAAAGTAACTCGTGCCCCTTCAAGGCCTCGGCCATGACAAGAGCGCGGGTCAAATGCCCGCGCGAGTCCCCCATGATGCCCCAGGCGATGCGCGCCATTTTTGATTAGTACCCCATGAGTCCGCAGCAACGGGTGCAGGCGGGCATGAGCCCCTCACGCGTCAGGTTGTCGCGGAAGGCCTTGTACCGGGGCGAATTCCACAGCTCCAGCACCGTGTGGTCCTTCACGTTGCCCACGATGTAGTCGTGGTAGTCGCGGCAGGGCGACATGTCACCGTTGCTGTCGATCTCAACCGCCTGATAGATGGAGATGCAGCGATTGAAACCAAAGGTATTGTCGTGGTCGGTGTAGTAGGCTCGCAGGTTGTCCTGCCCCTGCACCGAAGGAATGATGATAGCCGGCGGAAGGCCCTTTTTGATGGAGCGGACTTGCAGCTCCTTCAACTGTGCGTCGATGACGGCGTAGTCGTTAGGCCGCCAGCCGCCTATCCAACCGCGGTGCAGGGTGGGCTTGGCCCCGAAGCGGCGCTCGTAGTCCATCTCGTGGGCGGTGGCGCTTTTCTCGTCGATCCACCAGGACAGGTAGAACACCAGCAGGTCCGCGTGGGGCGAAATGCGTTCGTAGATGTCCACTAGATGCTGGTGGTTCTCGCGAGAGATGGTGGTGAGGGAGGCCACGATGGGCAGCCCGCCACCGGTGCGCGCGCGCGCCTCGTGCACAGCTTCAAGCCCGGTCATTATTTCGCCAAAGGTATCGCTACCGCTGGGGCTGCGGCGGATGGCGTTGTGCAGGGCGGAGTTGTGACCGTCGATTGAGACCTGCATGAGGTAGAGCGGGGCCTGGGCGAAGGCATCGGCCGCGGCGGAAAGCTTGGTGCCGTTGGTGGCGATAGCCGAAGGCATCCCAAGTTTGCTTGCGTGGCGTATGATGTCGAGGGTACCGGGATAGAGCATGGGCTCACCACCCCAGATGTAGACCGTGGGCGTATGACCGTGGCGTTTCAGGTCGTCCAGCAGCTCGATGTAGCGCTCGGGCTTGACCTCGTTCTTCTTGAGCTCAGCGATGTTGCTGTTGGCCAGAAAGCCGTTCTCCCCCCACTGCCCGCACATGATGCAGCGTAGGTTGCACACGTCGGTGATGCGCATGCTGAACTGACGGATGCGGTCGGCCTCTCCGCCCACGCCGCCGGGACCGAAAACGTTGAACTTCCACTTCTCGCTCTGCAAGGCAGCCAAGCGGCGAGCGATCCAGGGGTGGCGCGCATGTTTCCAGAATAGCTTCATCATGGCGACCGGGGAGATCGCGCTCGTCTTGTTCATTCCGTCCGTCCTTGCCAAAGTTAACGCGGAGTGGGGTGCAGCGCGCTCTGGGGCCGAAGGGGCCGACAGAGGATGTTGTGCCCGCGGCCTGGACCATGGACCAGAACCGGGTTGTGCCCTGATGTCCCGCTGTGCGCACGCCTTGGCGCTTTACACAGCGATTGAATAATATTAATGAGCGCATACCTTTTGCCCGCCCTGAACGCAACAGCGATCTTATCCGCAGGGCGATCGATCGCGCAGCTTGAACCGGGATAGGCAATGAACACGTTTCAAAGAGTACTTCAATCACGGGCGGCCCTTTTCGCGCCGCCGCTTCTCCTCATGGCCTGTCTCTGCCTCTGGGCCGTGGATGTGCTCAACTGGGACGAATGGCTCATATGGGCTACCGCGCTTGAGAAACTGCGCGCAGGCGGCCTCACTTTCTCCGACATTATTCTGCAGAACAACGAGCAGCGTAGCGCTATTGTGCGCCTCGTCGGCCTTGGCTTCTTCCCGCTGTTCCGGCTGGCTCGCTGGCCTGAGTTGGCGACCATCATGATCATGGCCGGAGGTTGTGTGCTGCTGGCCGGAAGGCTCTTCCGCCTCACCATTTCCGACGCTACGGGCCAAGCGTCTGTACCAGACAGGCGACTTTTACTGGTGTTCTCGCTGCTGGGCTTCTCGCTTTTGCAATGGGAGACCTTCAGCGTGGGCATCAACACCTCAGTCATCCTGCCGGTGCTTGGCCTTTGGACCGGGGTGTGCTTAGTTTGGGGTTGCCGACGCCTAGGCCTAGCTCGCCTGTGCGGGCTTTTCCTAGTGGGTCTGCTGCCCTCGTTCAGCTTTGCCAACGCGCTGTTCTATTGGCTATGTCTGGCCCCACTGGTGGCGCTTCGTGCGGGCCCAGGCCGCCGCATCGCCCTCACGGGGCTATGGCTGGCCCTGGGCGCACTAGTCTGGGCTGGATATTTCCACGGATACGTCAAGCCAGGGCACCACCCGTCCATCCTGCTGGCCCTGCTTTCGCCGCACATCCTTGCGGGCTATTTCACCACCTATCTGGGCGGGGCGCTGGTGGGCGACCGCAATTTGCTACCCCTGGCGTTTTTTTCTGGGGCCATCGGGCTCATTGCGCTTGCGACTCTGACCCGCGCCGCATGGCGGGCCGGAACCGAGGCGCGGGCGACTTTGTGGCCGTGGCTCTGCGTCGTCTGCTTCACCCTGCTGACCGCCGCCGCCACGGCCGTCGCACGCGGCGGTTTCGGCCTGGGCCAGGCCCAGGAGAGCCGCTACGCCACCTTCAGCACCCCGCTCTGGATGGCTCTCGCCGCGCTGGCCTTTCTGCACTGGCAAAAGCTCACGTCCATGGAACGGCGCTGGCTCGGGCGGGGTTTCGCCCTGTGCGCCGTGTTCTTCGCGCTCTCCACTGTGTTGGCCGCCGTGGTGCTTTACCACCGCGCGCCCCGGCTGGAACTGGCCCGGAAGGAGCTCTACAGCCTCACTCAGCCTGCGAATCTGCTGGAGGTCTTCCCAGACCCGGCCTTCGTCCTCGCCAACATGCCACTCTTTCTTAAAATGCGCGCGGGCATCTACCGCGATCTGCGGCCGCTGTCGGACTACCGCACAGGAACGCGGGCCGAGGGCGCATTCCGAGTCATCCCCTGGATTGAAGTCTCGGGCCGAGTGCCGGGCTTTCTGCTGCTGGGTCAATCACCGGGCCAAGCGGACCGAAAGGTCCTGGTCCGCACCGGGGAATCCGACGGCGGCCGCATCGTCGGCCTGGGAGTGACAGACGCCACAGGCCGCCTAGAGCTCTTCCTGCCGGAGAACGCCCTACCCAAGGGACCGCAGCGGCTCTTCGCCGCCGTGTTGGACAGGGACGGCCGTACCTTGCATCCGCTGAGGTCACAAGATTTGGAAGACGGCGCGGCTGTAGAGAACGCGGGACGCAAGGTGATGCGCTTCGATCTGGACCGCCACTTTTACATCCCCGGTGCCCCCCAGGCTCCCTGACGCCAACGCCGCGCGTCAGTTCCGCGGGCCGGCCCCTGACCCAGACGAGGCATCCAAGGATAAAGGCTGGCGTTCAGCCCAAGCACCATGTATATAAGCGCCCGCGCGGAAATCTGGCCGTAACGGCGATCCCGAAGGCAAAAGCCTGCGTTGGAGGAACAGAAGTGATCGGCGACAAGAAGATCGTGCTCGTCATGCCTGCGTATAATGCGGCCAAGACCGTGAGCCGGACGTACGCGGAAATTCCCCACGAGATAGTGGACGAGGTTGTGCTGGTGGACGACGCCAGCCACGACGAGACTGTGGCCGTGGCCAAGAGCCTGGGCATCCGCACCTTCCTGCACGAGAAGAACACCGGCTACGGCGGCAACCAGAAGACCTGTTACCAAGTCGCCTTGGACCTCGGCGCGGACATCGTCATCATGCTGCACCCAGACTACCAGTACACCCCGCTGTTGGTGGAGGCCATGGTTTCGCCCATAGCGCGCGGGGTGTTCGACTGCATGCTGGGCTCGCGCATCCTATCTAACGGAGCGCTTCTGGGCGGCATGCCGCTTTACAAATACGCCAGCAACCGCGCGCTGACCCTGTTGCAGAACCTTCTGGGCGGGCATAAGCTCTCGGAATACCACACCGGTTACCGGGCCTATTCGCGCCAAGTGCTGGAAGGCATTCCCTTCCGCGAGAACAGCGACAATTTCATCTTCGATAACCAGTTCCTGGCACAGATCCTACACTCTGGCTTCCGCGTGGGCGAGATAACCTGCCCCACGCGCTATGAGGCTGACTCCTCATCCATCAATTTCAGCAACTCCGTGCGCTACGGCCTCGGCGTGCTGGGGGTTTCCCTGGCGCTGTGCCTGCACCGCACGGGAATCAAGGCGCATCCGCTCTTCACCCCGCTGACCAAGGCCCGCGAGCGGCTGCCCCGGACCGGAGGCCGCTAGGCCATGGCTACGTTTCGACCCTTTGCGGGGCGCGCCAAGTCCGGGAGAGCGCCGCATGGCCGGTGAGCGCGGAAATAAGGTTCTGCGCCTCCTCGACAGGTTCATCGGCATCCCCCTGGTGCGGGGGGGGGGCCTTGTGCGCCGCCGCCGCACGCCGCCGCGCGCGCTTGCACGCGTGGGCGTGCTGTGCCTGGGCTGCATCGGCGATCTGGTCATCCTCTCCGGCCCGCTGTCGGACCTCGCCGCCGCGCATCCCGCTTGCCGCATCACCCTGTTCTGTAGCCAGGCTAACGCCGAGCTGGCGCACCTGCTGCCCGTGGCGGCGGATATCGTGGTGCTGTCGCTCAAGAATCCCCTGCGCGCCGCCGCGCTCATCCGCGCCCAAGGCAATTACGACGCATGGATCGACTCCAGCCAGTGGCCACGCATCGGCGCGGTGCTCACCCTCGCCGCGTGCGCGGGCTACACCGTTGGATTCGCCTCCCCCGGCCAGCACCGGCACCACGTATACGACACGGTCGTTCCCCATCTAGCCACCCGGCACGAACTGGAGAATTTTCGTGCCCAGTTCGCGCGACTGGGCGTCAGCGGGCAAAGCATGCCCAGCCTCACGACTGCGCTCGCGCCGGATTCCTCGGCCAAACCCTTTGTGGCAAGGCCCCTTGCAGTGCTGCACATGTTTCCCGGCGGTGCGCGCGCGCACCTCAAACAATGGCCGAGCGACCGCTGGGCTGTGCTTGCGCGCGAACTTACCAGCCGGGGTCTAGACGTGCTCTTTTCCGGCGCGCCAGCAGACAAGGAGCAGAGCGAAGCCCTCGTGGCCGAGATCAACGATGAGCGCGTGCGTAGCCTAGCTGGGGCCAGTCTTGAGATCGCGGCGCGCGCCCTCAAGGCTGCGGCAGTGGTCGTCAGTGTGAACACGGGCATTATGCACATGGCCGCGGCCCTAAATACCCCTCTGGTGGCGCTCAACGGCCCCACGTCCGTGGCCCGCTGGGGTCCGGTGGCGGCAAACGGCCGCGCCGTGGCGCTCAACTCCGCACGGGCCTGCGCGCCCTGCCTGCACCTAGGCTTCGAATACGCCTGCGCCGAGGGAGGCTGCATGGCCGACATCACCGTCGAGGCCGTGATTGCTGCTGTAGACGCATTGCTTGCCGGAGAGACACAGTGAACGCGCCGTTGAGCCAGGGCATCCTGCGCCGGGTGGCGACGCTCTTGGCCGCGCAGTGGCTGGGCGACGGACTACAGGCCGTGTTTTTGCTGCTTCTGGCCCGCAGCGCGGTGGACGCCTACGGCAACGTCATGCTGGCCATGAGCATGGGCCAGATCCTGCTGTTCTGCGCGGAGTTCGGCATCAACCAGCATTTCATGCTGCTTTTGGTGAAACGTAGCGCCACTCCTAGCGCCGTGTTCCGGCAGATCACCGTGCTCAAGGGCGCGCTTCTGCTGCTGGGTAGCGGGTGCATGGCTGCCTTCTGCCTGTGGCAGGGTTACAACCCGCAGCTACTGGTTCTCGTGCTCATCATCGGCCTATCCTTCGGGCTCGACGCCCTGGTGAACTCCTATTACGTCATTTGCCAGTCCCTGGGCCGGCAGGACATGGAAGGCCGCTTGCGAGGCGTAGCGGCGCTCATGGGCTATGGCTTCGGCATCGTAGCGCTAATGGCCGGGGCCAGCCCGGTGGTAGCCGCACTGTTCAAGCCCGTGGAGACCCTGGTGGGCCTCGCAGTGTCTCTCAAGTTGCTGCGGCGTAGCTGGAAGATTTCTACGCTGCCCTTGTGGCGTAGCGTGCGCGACACCTGGAACGAAACCAAGGTCTTCACTCTCATGGCCCTGGCCGCCATCTTGTACAACAAGATCAACATCTTTTTTTTGCAGCGCCACGGCGGGGCTTGGGCCGTGGCCCAGTACAGTGCCACTTGGCAGTTGGTGGACGGCATCGCGGCCCTGGCCTCGAACATCCTGCTAGGGCGCGTGCTCTTCCCCCTCTTCGCCAAACTGTGGGTCACAGCGCCGGAACAGTTCGCCAGCAAAGCCAAGGAGCAGGCAGTGCTCATGGCCGCCTTGGCCCTGCCGGTAATGTTCGTGCTCATGGCGGGCAGCGGGTTCATCATCCCGCTGGTCTACGGCAACCAGTACGCAGAGGCCGTGCGTGTCCAGCCCTGGCTGGCGCTGTGCCTACTCCTCTCCTTCATGCATAATCTGGCCTATTACCTGCTGCTCAGCATGGGCCGGCAGAAACTCGTGCTTGGCTTCTTCGTGGCCGGACTGGCGTTGAATGCGACACTGTGCGCGTGGCTCATCCCGCTGACCCTGCTCGACGGCGCGGTGGCGGCCATCGTCATCACCAAGGCCTTTGTAGCCCTGCTGACTGTTGGAGCCTGCCAGCGCTTCCTGGGCTTGCTCACCTGGAAGGGCCTGCGGCCCATGCTCTTGTCCATGGCCGGAGCCGCCACCCTCACCGTGGGTGGGTCGCTCCTGGGTCAAGCCCTGCCGGGGCAGATCTTGGCCCTGCTGCTTTTGCTGGCGCACCTCTGGCGTAGCTGGCGCACGGCAAATCCCACTGAGGCCTGCTGATGCCAGACGGACTCCTCTCCTTAAGCCTAGCGATCGGCGCGACGGTCCACCTCCTGGCGCTGCTGCTGCTCTACCTGGCGGCCGCGCCCGCCATTCACGCGGGCAGGCAAACCTGGATTGAGCGCCGGGCACTCCTCGGCCCGCACAATCTGCCGCCCCTGGCCCTCATCATCCCGCTTTCGGGAGACAGCCCAGCCATTCGCAAGAGCCTAGCCACCTTGCTTCATCAGCCCGGTGTGGACTTCTCCGCCTGGCTGGTGGTGCGCGATGCGGAAGACACGGCCGTGGCGGCTGTGCAGGAACTGGCCGAACGCTTCCCCCACGCGCAACTGGTGGTGGCGGGCGCGGCCACGCGCTGCTGTCAAAAGAACCATAGCCTGCTCGCGGGCATCAAGGCCGCCGGGGACGCGCCGGAGATCCTTATCTTCTGCGACAGCAGCCACGAGGCCGCGCCGGACTTCCTGGCTCGACTGGCCGCCCCAGTGGCCAGAGGTGAGGCAGCGCTTTCCACCACCTACCACCGCATCCTGCCGCAAAATCCGTGCTTGCCTAGCCTGTGCCACTTCTTCTCTGCCCAGTTCATCCACCTGCTGCAAAACCTGCCCTGCTTCCGCCTGCCCTGGGGCGGGGCCACGGCCATCCGGCGCACGGTATTTTTTCGCCAAGGCATTGATGCCATCTGGGCCAGGGGCGTGGTGGACGACTTCACCATGGGGCCTTACCTACAGGCGCGCGGCATCCGCGCGGCCGCCGTGCCCGAAGCCTCCCTGCTCACCCGACTAGGCCCGCAAACATGGAGCGGCTGGTGTTCCTGGTGGTTCCGGCAACTACTCTACCTTAAGTTCTGTATGCCCGGCACCTGGCTGGCGGCCACCTTGGCCCCGCTGGGCGGGGGTGTGTTGCTCGGCCTTGCCGTATGGGACATGCTGCGCGGCGGCTGGCTGGGGTTCGCCTATCTGGCTGCGCTGGGCTGCGTGGGCGCGTTGTACGGCGGACTGTGCCAACTGCGCCTGCCCATGTGGCGCCGAGCGCTGGGCTTTTTCGCCATGCAGGTGCTCACCGTGCCGTGTTTTCTGGCCACCTGGGCCACCAACACGCTGCGCTGGCGCGGCATCGCCTACCGGGCTAGGCTCGATGGCACCGTGGCCGCGATTATCAACCGTGATGACTACAGCGTAGGCCAGAGCACCGCTGACCTGCGTCCCGCCGGTCCGCTGCGGCTGGCCGTGTTGCTCCAGGACCTGGAGTTCGGCGGTACCCAGCGCTATGCCCTGCAGATCTTGCGCGGTCTTGACCGCTCGCTGTTTACACCTGAGCTTTGGGTGCTTAACTCCGGCTCCGACCTGGAGGCCGAGGCGCGTACTACCGGTGTCCCTCTGGTGCGCATCAGCAACCGGCCGCCCGGCAGCCCGCTGGGCCCACTGCTCTTGGCCGTACAATTCGCCCGCTCTCGTCCGGACATTCTCTACACCCTCACCGTGGTGCCAAATATCTGGGGCCGGCTTTTAGGACGGGTGTTTAGCGTACCTGCTATCGTCACGGGATTCCGCGAACTGCGGCCCAAACAGTGGGAACCGCTGCTCTGGCGTTTTACCGACCGGCTCATCTGCAACGCAGAGATACTGCGCACGCGTGCGGTGAACGAGCTTGGCGTGCCGCCGGAGCGCGTGACCGTGGTGCCCAATTGCGTGGACACGAAACGTTTCCGACCTGCCGCTGCCCCCGACTGCAATTGTACGGATGAGCAAAACCACCCGCCCAGCATCGTCAGTGTGGCCCGACTGGTACGTGATAAGTCGCCTCTGGCTATGGTGGAGGCCTTTGCCTTGGTGTGCCAAGAGGTGCCCGAGGCCCGGCTGACCATCGTGGGCGACGGCCCCCTGCGGCCCCAGGCTGAGGCGCGCCTAGCCGAGCTTGGGCTAACGCACGCGGTGCAAATCATCACCGGCTGCGGCGAGGTTCGCCCGCACCTGGCTCAGGCCGACGTCTTCGCCCTGGCCTCCCGGCGCGAGGGCTCGCCCAACGTTGTACTGGAGGCCATGGCCAGCGGGTTGCCCGTTGTGGCCTCACGCACGGGCGGCATCCCTGACCTCGTGGAACACGGCCGCACCGGACTTTTGACTGTGCCTGAAGACCCGGACGACATCGCTCGTGCGCTCATCCTCCTGCTGACCGACCGTGAACTACGCACCTCAATGGGCGCGGCCGGGCGCGATAAGGCCGTGCACAAGTATTCACCCGAGGCCATGCTTCGCGCGACGGAGGCTGTACTGCTCGAGGCTTGGTACGGGAGGCGTTCATGAGCGACGTGCGTGTGGTTATTAGCGTGGACGTGGAGGAGGAGGGGCTATTCTCCGGTCGATACGCACCCGTGGCGGCCGGCGTCACAAACGTGGAGTGCCTGCGCCGCCTGGAGTTCGTCACGCGCGAATTCGGCCTACCGGTGACGCTCTTGTGTACCTGGCCCGTGCTGAACAACGGCAGTTGCCGCGCCACCCTACGCCGTTGGCAGGACGAGCTGGGTGCGGAGGTGGGCGCACATTTGCATCCTTGGAATACCCCGCCGCTGGAGCGCATGGTAAACAGCGACGACAAGTGGACCCCGTCTGAGCAAATGCCCGTGGAGCTGCTAGACGCCAAGCTGGCCGAGCTAGTGCGTAGCTGCCGCGAGGCCACAGGTCGCGCGCCGGTGTCGTTCCGCATGGGCCGCTTTGACCTGGGGCCCAAGGTGCGCGACCTTTTGCTTGGGCATGGCCTGCACGTTGATTCGAGTCTGGTGCCCGCCACTTGGTGCGCCGCTTCGCCGGAATGTTTCCTTTCCCCAACGGACCCCTACCCGCTGCTGAAGGACGAAGCCGGTCGCACGCGGCTCTTGGAAGTGCCCATCACCCTAGTGCCGCTGTTGCCCATCCTGCGCGAAATCGCTTGGCACGCAACCGGGTTCCTCAGCCCGGGCTCGAGTGCACGGCTACTGCGGCAGTTTCAGGCCGTGGCTGCTGCGGGAGCCATCCCGGCATGGTATCCGCTACCCTCTATGAAGCTCGGCACGCGGCTGCACCTTTCGCGCGGGGGACGCGTGGTCAATATTTTCCTCCACTCCTCGGAGCTAATGCCCGGGGCCTCCGGCCACGTGCCGGACGAGGCCGCGGTGGTTCGCTTGCTTTCGCGCCTGCGCGCCTTCATCCACTGGCTGCAAATCCGCGCCAAGCCCCTTGGAGGGCTGCGCGGCACAACCCTAGCTGGGTTGCTGCCCCAACGTCAGGAGAATCGCTCATGAGGCTGCCG
>Ga0180007_10001723_pt1 | contig 28054 bp, 28 predicted proteins | sample MM_PC_MetaG_FD_121122 | JGI IMG/M metagenome (GOLD analysis project Ga0180007, IMG submission 121122) | Groundwater microbial communities from the Aspo Hard Rock Laboratory (HRL) deep subsurface site, Sweden - MM_PC_MetaG | ecosystem: Environmental > Aquatic > Deep subsurface > Groundwater... | reverse complement strand
TGGAAACAATACAAGTTGTGCTCTGTTTTTCCCAGTAATATACTTCATCTTATCCCATTTATTGACTATGCTAAGATAAGCATTTATAGGAAATTATGAATGGTTTTTAGACAGTCTGACGTTGTGCGTCATTTAAAATCAAACTAAATAATTAGGAAAACAATGAAATTAACAAATGGGAAGGTTTTGATACTTATAGGAACTGTGCATATCATATTTGGGATATCCCCATATGCTTTTGGAAAACAGTTTTTAAGTTTTACAAACAACTATTTTTTTAGAATAAGTGAAGGTCTTTCAGAATTTCCATTATTAAATGGAATTATGAATTATGAAAATTTTGCTTCGTTTTGGTTTGTTTATTTTGGAATTTTATTTATTCCATTGGGTTTTCTTCTCGATTATGTTGAAATAAACGATAAAAAAATTCCAAAAAAATTCGTTTGGTCATATTTTATATTTAATTTAATAGGAAGTTATATGATTCCCTTTTCTGGAATGACATTTATAACTTTGCCACATTCAGTTTTTATATTAATTAAATACAGTAAAAAAACAACAGATGAACACAATACTTGAAAGCATACTAATTATTATTTTTTTGATAATTTCTATAATCCATTTCTATTGGGTTTTTGGTGGATTAAAAGGATTAAACAAAGCAATACCAACGGATGAAAAAGGAAAACGAGTAATAAATCCTGGGAAAATTGAAACTTCAATTGTTGGTTTGGGCTTATTATTGTTTGCATTTTACTACTTCACAAAAATTGTAATATTTGAAATAGAATTACCCAAATTGATAGTTAGTTATAGCGGTTGGATAATTTCAGCAATTTTCATTCTTCGTGCAGTTGGAGACTTTAAATATGTTGGTTTCTTTAAGAAAATAAAAAACACCGAATTTGGAAAGTTTGATTCGAAATATTTTTCTATTTTATCTTTAACGATAGGCATAATTGGAATTTTAATAGAAATATTATAAAATAATAATGAAAGCACAACATATTTATTGACCTATTATATTTATTTCAATTAAAAACATATGATGAACGAAATATTATCTAAAGCACTTAAAATGAAAGTTAAACTATAAAATATATGTAGCTAATAAACCGAAAAATTAGTGGATAAAAACCGCTGTTGCATTTATACTAGACAGTTAGGCATTGACAACATTAAAATTACATGGAGGACTAATTTCTCCACCCTCCTTTCAACCCTCATTCCACCTCATTAAATTTGGACAAAGAAACACTCCGAAAGTAAATTTGCATATCGATTTACAAAAACTAAAAGGATAGATATGAACAAAATACTTTCAACTTCAGGACTTGTGTTCTGCTTAACAATTTTTATTGGACTTATGCCATTAGCATTTACGTTTTCAAAAAACGGAACACAATTATTACTTGAAACATCGCTTAATTATTTAGTATGGAGCGGACAGGCAATTATTTTGCTTCTACTACTAGTAACAAAACCAAATTTTAGCAAAAATCAACTGATTGGGTTAGCAGCTCTTTTTATGCTTGTGCCATTTGCGTTTACTTTTAACGAAAACGAGGCTTACTTTTTGATTTTGAACAAATACACAAGTTCTATTCTTTCTTGGGTGATTTCAAGTGTATTTCTTAGTAAATTGTTATTCTCAGAAAAATTGAAAGTAAATTCTAATATTTAAATTATTATGAAAGCAAAACACAAACAAGAATTACTAATTGCATTGAGCATTTTCTTAACATTTTGCTCAGTAGGATTTTCTTTTGAAGGGACTTCTTTCTTATGGTTTTGGCAGAAGTACCCTATTATTCCTTTTCTTTTGCTGTTGTTTGGTTTTTTTGCTGTTCGTTATTGGTTAAAACTTGAAATAGGAAAAGAACGTCAACTTATTCTTTCCGAGTACAAACAAAGCATAGAAACAAAAAAACAAGCGGATTTTAGAAGCATACTTTCACAAAGAGAAATTGGAGTGTTAGAGCTAATTAATAATGGATTGAGTAACAAGGAAATTGCAGATAAACTATTCATATCTTTATCAACTGTTAAGACACATATAAACAATATATACAAAATTTTGGACGTGAAAAGCAGACGGGAAGCAATTGAAAAAATCAATAAAAAATGAAAAGCCCTATTCACTAACAGCGTTAGTTGTTATTTTATAAACAGCAACTTCAAAAATTAGCAGACTGAAAAACGTGAATGAAAAATTAGTACAAATTAGCACAGATAGATTATCAAAAATTTCAATTGTAAAAATTCTTACTACTATTGGGAGTATTATTTCGATAGGATTTGGAATATGGCACTTTTTTATACCTGGCATTTGGGATTGGTATTCACATTTTGACAAAGCCGCAACTGAACTTGTTATTGCTGTTCGTGCAATAAATATATTTTTTTCACTTCTGCTTGTTCTGCTTGGAATAGCTAATATTCTTATTGTATTCAAAATACCTCTCGAAAGATTTTCCGCCATTGTGATACTTTCCATATCAACAGTCTTATGGACAACTCGATTAGTTCTTCAGATTATTTATCCGCAAGGTTCACAAAATCCAGTTATTCAATACAGTATGTTATCTGTATTTATTTTGGTATTTATTTGCTTTTCAATTTCATTATTACTCATATTTACAAGTCACAACCACAAGCTTGATCCAAAAGAATTAAATTACTACTAAAGCATTGGTAAACATGGACATTTCAAAAAATACTATTCTCGAAAAATATGGCAATTGTGATACTTCACTTCAACTTAGAGTACTTAATGACAATGGAATAATGCTTTCCAAAGAGGAAGCCATTAGCGAATTGATGCAATCAAAAATCATTAACAGATTGACGAATGAGATAATTGAAAAACCTTTATTTTATGTTTGGCGCTTAATTGCTCTTAGCGAAATTCCGCATACCATTCATTTGGACTATACTAAAAATCTGATTGATAGAATTTATAACAGATTATCGACGCCTTATGGGTTTTCTTTAAGTGGTAATGAGAAAATGTTTTTGCCATGTTACAATGCAATGATAGTGTCAGCATTATCCCGATTAGGCAGGTCGGATGATATTGAAGTTAAACATGCAGTTGATTGGATTATGATATACCAACCAATGGAGCGTGGAGTTCAAGTATCACTACCAAAACTTAAATTCGATAAATATGGCGGCTGTTTTAATAATACCCCATGCTATATTGGATTAGCAAAATCTGTTATGGCATTAATTGAGTATAAAAAGGATAGCCTAAACACTGATGTAAATGATAAAATAACAAAGGGTGTAGATTACATTTTAACGCATAATTTGTTTAAGCGCAAAAAAAGCGGAAAACCTATTACTGATCGGATTTTGGATATATCATTTCCAGAATCATATCATCTTAATATTGTTGAGCTGGTTCGGATAATAAAGGAAGCAAAGTACATGAATGACGAACGAACAGGTGAAGCCGTTGCTTTTTTATTAAGCCAAAGACAAAAGGATGGAAAGTGGAGAATAAATTACAGGTACAAAGCTGATGGTTATTTGGTTTTTGACCAAGGTTCAAAATCGGGTGACTGGGTTTCATACATTATTAATCAGGCAATAGAAAAACACAATGATATAAATAACTGTTAATATTCACGAAAAAGGTACCTGCAAATAGACAATAGAGTTGCAATTCTTCTTAAGGGAAAAAACATTTTCCAAAAAGATTTGACTGAAATAATTGGAGTTAATTTTCAAACAATTGGGAATCTGGAACGTGAAGAATATAACACAAATTTAGACTTAACTTTTTCCAAATACAGAATTTGTACAACCTATGCAAAATTTGCAGAATGTTGAAGATATATCCATCTGGAATAAAACCTAAAACTGTTGCTGAATAGCTTGGAAATTTGAGTATTAATAATTTTATTTAATCAATTTTTTTAACTTTTCAATTTCATCACGCATAAAAGCAGCTTTTTCAAATTCTAAATCCTTGGCTGCTTGTTTCATTTCGGAAGTCATTTCCTCAATTAAATCCTGACGTTGCGAGTTTGACATATACTTAATAATTGGTTCTGCAACTTTCGTGAATGATGCTTCTTCACCCTTATCCTTATTTCGCATATCAGCAATTGAAGTTGATTGCATAATTTCTTCGCGACTTTTGAAGATTGTTTTCGGAGTAATATCATGTTCATCATTATATTCATTTTGAATTTTTCTTCTTCGGTTTGTTTCATCTATTGTTTTTTTCATTGAGCGGGTAATTTTATCGGCATACATAATAACTAATCCATCAGAATTTCTTGCTGTTCTGCCGGCAGTTTGCATAAGCGAGCGTTCACTTCGCAAAAACCCTTCTTTATCAGCATCTATAATTGCTACCAGAGAAACTTCGGGTAAATCCAAGCCTTCTCGTAAAAGATTTACACCTACCAAAACATCAAAATCACCAATTCTTAAATTTCTAATTATTTCAACACGTTCAAGTGAATCAATATCGCTGTGGATATATTTTACTCTAACAGCTAAGTTTTCTAAATAGTCTGTCAAATCTTCTGCCATTTTTTTTGTAAGGGTTGTAACAAGAACGCGCTCCTTTTTTTGCGCACGAATTCTTATTTCACCAAGTAAATCATCAATTTGAGTTTTTACTGGACGAACAATAATTTCTGGGTCAAGCAAGCCAGTTGGACGAATAATTTGTTCAATGTAAAATCCACCAGTTTTTTCAAGTTCATAATCGCCAGGGGTTGCCGAAACATAAACTACTTGATTTGTAAGGTTTTCATACTCATCAAATTTTAGTGGACGATTATCCAAAGCTGAAGGTAAACGGAAACCATATTCAACTAAATTCATTTTTCGTGAGCGGTCGCCATTATACATTCCACGAATTTGTGAAGCGGTAACGTGCGATTCGTCAATTATAAGCAAATAATCTTTTGGAAAATAATCAAAAAGGCACGATGGGCGAGAACCTTCTGGACGACCATCCATATGACGAGAGTAATTTTCAATTCCGGAACAATAGCCAATTTCGCGCATCATTTCTATATCGTAACGAGTTCTTTGTTCCAGACGTTGAGCTTCAACATATTTTTCATCATCCCAAAATTCTTGTAGGCGTACTTTCAATTCTGCTTCAATTGTTTTAATTCCAGCATTAACTTGCTCTTTTGTAGTAACAAAATATTTTGCGGGATAAATAGCAGCAGTTTCCACTTCTTTAAGAAATTCACCAGTTAATGCATCTATTATTGAAATCCGTTCAATTTCATCATCCCAAAACTCAACACGAATTGCTTCTTCATACTGATATGCGGGAATTATTTCAATAACATCGCCTCTAGCTCGGAAAGTGCCGCGTGTAAACTCAACATCGTTACGTGTGTAATAAATATCAATTAATGCGCGCATAAAATCTTTTCTATCAATAACAGCACCTTTTCGGACAAATGTAATTTGCTTTGCATATTGGTCAGGCGCGCCAATTCCATAGATACAACTAACGCTTGCAATAATTATTACATCGCGTCTGCCTTCAATTAATGATGTTGTAGCTTTTAAACGAAGCCTATCAATCTCTTCATTTACAGAAAAATCCTTTTCAATATATAAATCGCGTTTAACAACGTAGGCTTCGGGTTGATAGTAATCGTAGTAGCTTATAAAAAACTCAACAGCATTATTTGGAAAGAATGCTTTAAACTCAGAATAAAGCTGTGCGGCAAGTGTTTTGTTGTGCGAGATAATTAAAGTCGGTTTGTTAACATTTGCAATTACATTGCTAATCGTAAATGTTTTGCCACTTCCGGTAACTCCAAGCAAAACTTGATGTTTTTCACCATCCTCAATTCCTTTTGTGAGTTCTTTAATTGCTTGAGGTTGATCGCCAGATGGTTTATAGCTTGAAACTAATTCAAAATTTTTCATGTTGTAAAATAAGATTGAATAAGGTGACATTCAATTGGTAAAAACAAATAACAATTTTTAAATATTTTGAAAGACTTTTCATTTTCTATATTTTTAACATTAAAATATATTTTACAACTAATCTAAAATATTTTCAATGAATTTAAATTTTGATTTAAGTAAATCGGAAAACTATAAAAGTAATTCGCAAATTGCTCGTGTTTTAACAGAAAGCTGGGTTAAATCAAACAGTTATTGCCCTAATTGTGGTGAGAACCATTTAACTGAATTTAGAAATAATAAGCCAGTTGCAGATTTTTATTGTATAAATTGCGCTTCACAGTATGAATTAAAAAGCAAAAATGCAGTGAAGATTGGAAACAGTATTGTTGATGGAGCATATTCAACAATGATTGGCAGAATAACTTCAGAAGAGAATCCGCACTTCTTTTTTTTAACATATGATAAGGCAAAATGGCAAGTAAACAATTTCTTAATTATTCCTAAGTATTATTTCATTTCTGATATTATCGAGAAACGCAAACCATTAAGCCCAAATGCTAGAAGAGCTGGGTGGGTTGGATGCAATATTAATATAAAAAGAGTACCTGAAAATGGCAGGATTTTTCTTGTTGAAAATTCGAAAATTATTTCTAAAGAAAAAGTACAAGATAAATGGAAAAAGACTGACTTTCTTAAAACAAAAAAAGGTGAGAGCAAAGGTTGGATTTTAGATATTATGAATTGTGTTGATGCTATAAAAAATGACACCTTTACATTAAAGGAAATGTACAAATTTGAAGAACAATTGAAGATTAAATACCCAAACAACAATTTTATTAAAGATAAAATAAGACAGCAATTACAATTTTTAAGAGATAAAGGATTGATAGAGTTCATGCACAATGGAATTTATAGGAAGGTTAATTATGAAAACATTTAAATATGAAATACAAGAAACTCTATCAAGGATTATTGAAGTAGAGGCACAAACTGAAGATGAAGCATATTTAATAATTAAAGAAATGTATTCAAATGAAGAAATTGTTCTTGATAGTTCTGATTATATTGATACTGAAATAAAGGAATTTGAGGATGAATAAACTACAAGACAATTCGTCCAGTTTTATTTTATATACTTCTAACACTGGAGATATAAAAGTAAATGTATTCTTAGAAAACGAAACCATTTGGCTGACGCAAAAATCTATTGGAGAATTATTTGGAAAATCAAAATCTACTATTAGTGAACATTTAAAGAATGTATTTAGAGAAGAAGAATTAGATGAAACTTCAACTGTTCGGAAATTCCGAACAGTTCAAATTGAAGGAGACCGTGAAGTAGAAAGAGAATTAGAGTTTTTTAATTTAGATGCAATTATTTCAGTTGGTTATCGCGTAAACTCAAAGCAAGCTACACAATTTAGAATTTGGGCAACAAAAACACTTAAAGAGTTTATAGTTAAAGGTTTTGTCTTGGATGATGAAAGGCTAAAACAAGGGAATCAAGTTTTTGGTAAAGATTATTTTGATGAATTACTTGAAAGAATTCGAGAAATACGTGCATCTGAAAGGCGTTTTTATCAAAAAATTACTGATATTTATGCTCAATGTAGTATTGATTATAATCCGAAATCAGAAACAACAATTACTTTTTATAAAACAGTTCAGAATAAATTGCATTGGGCAATTACTGGTAATACCGCAAGTGAAATAGTTGCCTATCGTGCTAATGCCGAAAAAGATAATATGGGATTGACAACTTGGAAAAACTCACCAAAAGGTAAAATATTAAAGTCAGATATTTCTATAGCAAAGAATTATTTATCAGAAAAAGAAGTTTCAGAATTAAACAGATTAGTTGAACTTTATCTAAATTTTGCTGAACTTCAAGCAGAACGTAATATTCCTATGAAAATGCGAGAGTGGTCAGAAATATTAGATAGTTTTTTAAAAATAAATCGCTATGAAATTCTTGCAAATGCAGGAAGTATTTCTCATCAGATAGCTATAGAAAAATCAACAAAAGAATACCAAAAATTTAGAATAAAACAAGATGAAAATTATGTATCAGATTTTGATAATGAAATAAAAAAGGTTAAGAAATGATAGACCCAAGAGAAAAATTAGTTCTTGAATTGTTAAAGTTAGGATTAAACAAACAATTATCTTTAACAATAGCATTAGATGCGGCTCATCTCAATGTGTTGTAAATAGAGAATATTTAATGGAAGTAAAAATCCCAAAAGAAATTTTTACTAAAGTCTATCAAAAAGTGGTGAAATTTTATAGTGGTGAATTTGCTTAGGAATAAAACTTCTATCTCCTAAATGGAGATTCAACGGAACTATTGCCAAAGTTTAACCACAAATTTGATATGGTTTTTGCAGACCCGCCTTATTTTTTATCTAACGATGGCTTATCAATTCAAAGTGGACAAATTGTTTCAGTAAATAAAGGTAAGTGGGATAAATCAAAAGGGTTTGAGTTCATAAATGATTTTAATCGTAAATGGTTGCAACTTGCTAGAGATAAAATGAAAGATGATGCCACAATTTGGATTAGTGGCACAATGCATAATATTTTCAGCATAGGTCAAATTTTAACAGAATTAGATTTTAAAATATTAAATATTATAACTTGGCAAAAAACAAATCCACCACCAAATTTTTCTTGCCGTTATTTTACACATTCAACAGAACAAATTATTTGGGCAAGAAAAGAAAAAAAGACACCTCATTTTTATAATTATGAATTAATGAAAGAATTAAATGATAATAAACAAATGAAAGATGTTTGGACTTTACCAGCTATTGCACCATGGGAAAAATCTTGCACAAAACATCCAACTCAAAAGCCATTATCTGTTCTAACAAGATTAATACTTGCATCTACTAAAAAAGGAGCTTGGATTTTAGACCCTTTTACAGGAAGTAGCACAACAGGAATAGCTGCAAATCTATTGGAAAGGCGTTTTTTAGGAATTGACCTTGAAGAAGAGTATTTAGAAATTAGCAAACTCCGCAAACTTGAAATAGAAGAAGATAAGATAGCAAATGAATACAAAGAAAAAATTAAAGGTTTTAAAACAAATGACCAACTAAAACTGTTTATTATAAATGAACCTAAAGTTGATTATAAAACTGACTTAAAATTGTAATTTTTATAATTTGATAATAGGTGCCGAGATCTAAAAATTATAAGCAAATCCAATCCAAGAAATTAAAACCAAATCATTTTTATTCACTATTGGAACGGCGAGGGTAAAATCAATTAATAGTGTTTACCCAAAAAATATAAATCTAAAAATGTAAAATATTCAATTCTGTTTCTTCAAAAACAGCCATAAATATTCATTTAGTATTTGTTAGTATAAATGGATAATAGTTAAAAAAACTTTATTTAGTTTTGAAATATAATAATATTTTTATATCTTTTTTATCAAATAAAACAACTAATAACAAACCCGAGGGGTTTTATGAAGCACTCAATATTTTCATTTATCGTTGTAGTTTCTATCCTTTTATTAAACGCATGTGGTGGTACAAAAGAACTAACAAAAACAGATAGTGGTGATATTCCAGATTGGTATTTAAATACGCCAACAGAACCTGACTATATTTTTGCAGCATCTTCGGCTACTTCGCGCGATATGGATCTTGCTATTACAAAAGCATCAACAGAAGCACGAGCTGGAATTGCGAGAAACATTGAAATTAAAATTAATTCCATGCAAAAAAAGTTTGAAGAAGAAGTTGGACAAGGTGAAAGTTCAGAATTTTTATCTCAATTTACACAAGCAACAAAAACTGTTGTGTCAAAAGAATTAAGCGGCAGCCAAATTACCCAAAAGAAACTTGAAAAAGATGGAAGTATTTGGAGAGCTTACGTTTTAGCTAAATATCCAATTGGTGCTGCTCAAAAGGCATTCTTAAGACAAATTTCTGACAACAATAATCTTTACACTCGTGTAAGATCAACAGAGGCATTTAAGGAATTGGAGAATGAAGTAAGCAAGTACGAAAATCCTAATCAAATTGACAATACTCCAAAGGAAGAAATAAAAAACGAGGGAGTAAACCAGATTAAAGAAGAAGCACAAGAAGTAGTGAAAAAAGAAACTCCAATGGCAGAAGTTGAAACTAAAAACCAAATAATCACTATTGATAATTTCACATTTGAATTAATTGGTTGCAAAATTGAGAATAGAAAAATTACTGCCAGCCTTGTTATAAAGAATACTTCCGAAAATGATCTTGAATTAGTAATTGGTATTCCTAACTCCAAAATTTTTGATGAAGCAGGAAATGAATACACAACAAGTATTGTAAAATTAGCTAATTCATCATCAAAAAGTGGTTGGTCACGGTTAGAAAAACAGACAGTTCCTGGAATTCCAACTCCAGCTGAATTTGTTTTTGAAAATATATCATCAAAAACTACTCAAATTTCTCTATTAAGTATTGATGTTGCAAGTGCTAAAGAAATAGTAAAATTCCGAGATATAGATTTAATAAATGTAAACTAAAAAATATAAATATTATAAATAGATATAACTTTAGAAGTTCAAATGCATGTTTCATTTATTAATCTTAGGAGAAAAAAATGCGAAAGAATTCATTACTTGTTGTTTTTATACTTTTATTATTTTCATGTTTAACAATTTATGCGCAAGTAGAACCAACTGAAACCTCATCTGGCGGGGGAATTGATTGGTTTGAGTTGATAATAATTACAGGTTATTTACTTGGCGTTTTTATTTTATTACCCATTGTTGTTTATACAAACCTAAAAGAAAAACTATTTTCACCCACTAATGAAAACAGTGAAGAAGTTCAAATAATTGAAAATTTGAGCGAAGAAGAAAGAAATAACCGAGCTGTTTCTATTCTGGAAAAGATTGAAGAAAAACTAACTCCATTTACAGCCGATAATGGCGAAAATATGATTACAATTACCAGCGGAAAACAAGCACGATTTGTTAAAGAAGGTTTGGATTATATAAATAAGCAATTGGTTCCAACGAATGCTGATGTTATTGCACGAGTTGAAGAATTTTCAACAGTTTATGCCGATAGAACCCAAAGAGCATTTACCGGCTCAAATTGGGTAATTGGATGCTCTTTAGGCGTTGGAATTTTATTTTTTATGACGGCTGGAATTAGCACTTTCATATTTATTCATTTCTTGGGATTAGTTTTCTACTTTTTATCAAGCCGAACAACAATGTACACTCTTGAAAAAAGAATGAAAATTCTTGGAAGATCTGGTGGAATGATTAGCTCAATTTTGAGTGGACTTTTTATTGGAAACGGAGTGAAGTATTACGTAAAAAATAGTAGCGGTTATGTATCAAGAGATTGGGAAACTGAAGGACAAATGGCAATAATTGGACTTGTTATTTTATTAATTGCTGCTATGATTTTGGGATTTTTTGCTGCCTTTTTAGGAGTTATAAATGCTCTTTTAAATTACTCTACTTCTTATTTGCTTCCTATTAAACCAAAAGGTGATTGGTTTGAAACCAATATTTCTTTAAGTTAATTTTTATGTTGCCTCAATTTTTAAATTATTAATTGAGGCAACTTATTTTAGTTAACTTTAAACTAAGTGCTAGAGGAGTTAAGATGATTTCAAAAATGAGAAACATTATTTTTATCTACAGTATTATCCTATTTTTTATTTCTTCAAATATTTTTCCACAGAATAGCGCTGATTTGCAAAAAGGACTTCTAGGCTATTATTCATTTAGTGATAATGATGCTGCCGATGAAAGTGGAAATGGAAACAACGGCGAAATTGATGGTGTAAATCTAGAAAAAGATGTAAGTGGAGAAAGAAACGGAAGTTATAAGTGGAATGATGAAGATGATAAAATTAAAATACCAATTAATATTAGCGCAACGGAGTTACCCAAAGTAACGCTTTGTGCTTGGGTTTATCCAATAAGATATGGAGAATTAGTTGTAATTTCTAATGACGATCGCGGTGGAGATAGAAAAATATTTTCAAGAAAGTGGGATAGAAAATATATCTGGAGCATCTCGGACGGAAAAGGCGGTTCAATTGGAAAAACCAAATTAGAATTCAGAAAATGGACTTTTGTTGTTGCCACTTATGATGAACCAAATAAAACAGCTTCCATTTATGTTGATGGAGAGAAAACGACTGGTAAAACTAGAATGGATATGTCTTCGGATTTTACATTGATTGGTGCAAGTCCTCATGGAAATAATGATTTTGAAGCTTTAATTGATGAAGTTAGAATTTACGACCGTATTTTATCAAAAAGTGAAATAAATGCATTACGGGAACTAAAACCGAAAATTGATAATTTTGAGAAGAAGAAAAAAACTAAAATTTATATACCGAAACAGAATAATTTAATTGTCCGAGCAGAGCCATCAGTTGAGGCAAGTATTATAGGCAAACTTTCCATTCAAGATACTCTTAAATCTGAAATTCAAGTTCCTTCAAAGGGTGGAAAATGGAATGAATGGTTAAAAATTGACCTCGCTGGCAAAGTTGGATATGTGCAACTTTCCTATTTAAATGCAACATCAATTGAAGAAGAAAACCTATCCGACTTTGAAAAAATGATGAAAGAATATACAAATTGGAGTAGTTGGAAATTTTGGGTAATGATGATTCTCTTTTTAACTATTGGTTTGGGTGGCAGTTTTAAATTTGAAGCCATTGATGGATTTTTAGATAAAATTACCAAAAGTGATTATGAAGGAAATCTTGCATATTTTCCAATTGTTGCCGGATTTAGCGGTTTTGCTTTCGCATTTTTAATTTTATTTTGGCAAGATTCGATAGAATACTATCTTAGCGATAATTTTACAATCTGGCCTGCTGGCTATGGATTTGGAGTGTGGTTAGTCTGGATTGTTTTAGCCATTAATTTAGTAGTTTTTTTAATACTGTTATTTGAAAGTCTCACCTGTGGAAGTGTTTTTCATGGAATTTTGAGAATAGTAATCCAAATTGTTTTTGCTTTTTTTGCTCTTTATTCAGTATTTTCAATAACAATTGCTGTAATTCTTATTGCTTTTATTTTACTTGTCGTCTCCATTTTATTGGGAGGTTTGGCTGTTCGGTATGTTAGGGTAAGATAAAACTTAGTAAATTTATACAATTTATAAATAGGATAATTCAATTTATTATGATAGCTGATGTTATTTCATCAGCTATTTAACTTTTACTTGCCAATTTATAATTATTTAGTAATCATTTAAATAATATGATGTTAATTAATTTTACTTATCTATTGGTAAACTAAAAATGAATGTACTACCTTTACCTACTTCACTTTCTACCCATATTTTTCCGTTATGCTTTTCAACAAATTCTTTACACAAAATTAATCCTAAACCAGTGCCAGTTTCGTTTTCAGTGCCAGATGTTGATTGTGTGCTTTCAAGTTTAAAAAGTTTCGCAACTGTTTCACCATTCATTCCAACACCTGAATCTATAATCTTAACCTCTACTGTGCCATTATTAAAACTGGATTCAACAGAGATTACACCGCCTATATTTGTAAATTTTATTGCATTAGTTAAAAGATTTCGGACCACAGTATTTATCATATCTTCATCAGCATTAATATTTAAATCACTTAAAACTCTATTAAAAAGCGTAATTTCTTTTTTTTCTGCGGATTTTTTTACTAGCAAAATATTTTGCTGAACAATATTGAATAAATTTAGAGTACTTGGATGGAACTCAATTTTTCCAGTTTGAGAACGCGACCATTGCAACAAGTTTTGGAGCAAATTAAAGGATAAATCTGCTGTGTTCTTCATCTCATTTATAAAATATAAAACTTCATCACTTTGTAACTCTTTATACTCAGATAGTAAAATTTCTGAAAACCCAAGTAGTGTAACAAATGGATTTTTAAGGTCATGAGCTATAATAGAAAAGAATTTATCCTTAGTTTGATTTAATTCATTTAATTCTGTTACATACTTTTGCACTTCTTCAGCATTTCTTTTTCTTGCAATTGCCAAAGCAATTTGTTCGGAAATAAAAACAAGTAGCTGCAATTCATCCTTTCCATAAGCTGATGGATTTTCATAGTCTTGAAGAACAATAACACCCGAAACTTTATTGTTTTCTTTTAAAGGAACACCTAACCAAATTGCAGCTGGTGTACCAATAAGGTTTACTTCCCCTGCTTCACATAATTCTAAATCTTTTTTCGCATCAATTAATGCTGGTTCGCCTGTTCTAATAATGTATTCAGTAAGTCCTTTCCCAAAAGATTTTGGAGCATATGGTTCATCATATTCATCAACCATATATGGAAAAGATATAATTTTTTTATTTTCATCATATAGGGCAATATAAAAATTCTTTGCTGGCATTAGATTTGCGACAGCATGATGAATTTTTTTGTAAAGCATTGTCATATCAAGTGTTGTTAAAACAGATTCTGAAATTTCATAAAGAGTTTCTCTAATAAGCTCGTTCTTTTTGCGAGTTGTAATGTTTCGCCCAACGCCAACTATGCCTGAAATATTTCCATTTTTATCAATTAAAGGAATTTTTGTAGTTAGTATCCAATTTTTACGCCCATTTTTGTCTATTAAATTTTCTTCTCTGTCAATAACAGAATTGCCAGTTTCAACTACAGTTTTATCATCATTGTAAGCTACTAAAGCAGATTCCTCAGAAAAAAACTCAAAATCAGTTTTGCCAATTGCTTCTGCTTCAGATATACAACCCATGTTACTTAAATCGGCTTTATTAGCAAGTGTTTTTCTAAACTTAAGATCTTTTGCATAAATTGCATCTGGAAGATTATCAATAATTGTGCGTAAAATTATTCTTTCTTCATTTAAAACTTCCTCAGTTCTCTTTTGTTCTGTAACATCTCTAAAACGCCAAATACGACCAATTATTTGTTCATCTGTTTTATAAGGATATGAATATGTCTTATAAATTCTGCCATCCTTCAATTTTAGAATATCCATATTTTGCTCGCTTGGGTGTTCTTTTTGCTTTTGAATTATTTCCAAAAACAATTTCGGCATAGATAGCTGATCTAAAATGAAATCGGTTATTTTTTCATTGCTGTTACTATTAAAAATGTTATCTGGAATGTCCCATTGTTCTTGAAATTTGGTATTGGTTTTTAATATATCCCCACTAATTGAAACAACTAAAATTCCATCGGTTGTTGATTCAATTATTGAATTTAGCATTGAGACGATATGTCGATTATCATTAAAAAGATTCATTTGGTTCTACTCCTACTTAGCGAAGAACAGATAGAAATTTCTATTTTAGAAAAGTATAATCATCTGTGTAAATAACAATTAATTTTAATCTAAAAATAAAGTTTAATAGTTTACTTAAACCATTCATTGTGTGCAATATTGAGATGATTTAAAAATATACTATATAAGTTTATTACTTCAAGAAAACTTATAAATGATTTGTAATTCCTAAATTTATAAAAACAGTAAAAAAAAAGATGCCTTATTTCAGAATCTGTGTTCTAATTGTTTGTTTGTTCTAAACAATTTTCAATTTCATTTTTTAGAAAAGCTGAATTAACGGGTTTACTTACAAATTTAGTTACTCCCGCTTCCTTTGCTCTTTCTCTATCAATAAAAGTTACATGAGCAGTAACGCAAATTATAGGTAAATCTTTATACAAATAATTGTCTCTAATTTCTTTTGTTAAATCTAACCCATTAACAGCATTTTTAATTGCAATATCAATCAAGATAATATCTACAATATATTTTTTAACAGCATCTCTAAAATCATTCGGGGTTTTTACACCAATAAAGTTATATTCTGATCTAAAATATCGCTCATAAAAACTAAGAGTTAATTCATCATCTTCAAGATATAGCAGAGTTGGCTTTTTTTTATAAACCATAATTAACTCAAAAATTAATGATTAAAATTTCTAATTTTCAAGACTTCACTTTTCCATTAAATAATTTCTTTTAAGATACATTCAATTAGGCGTCAATTTTAAGCCAAAATTACCAAATTACATTTCAAATAGCAACAAATAAAGAGAAATACATCTAGTTATATAAGCATTTTAATAACTATTGAGACGTTAAGGTTTAAATACATTTCCTTATATTTGAATTAATAATAAATTGAAATTTAGGTTAAAAAAAACTATTGTCACTATGTTTTACTTAAAACTGTTTTCTTTTAGTCATTATTACTTATTGAATCATAGGAATAAATTGAAAATATTTATAGCATTTTCTACTTTAATAATTTTGTTTGGTTGCTCTTCATTACCAAGATTTTATTTGAAAGAGTTAGTAAAATCTGAAAAAGGTAATAGTACAGTTATAAGTTCAAACGAAAGCAAAATAGAAACATTTAACAATTTGCCAAATTCTGTTGAGTCAGTAACTGGAGTAGCTTCTTTTTACTCAGATGCATTTGATGGAAAGAAGACAGCAAATGGCGAAACCTACAATATGCTTGAGCTTACGGCTGCACACCGTACTTATCCTTTCAATACAATGATTCGTGTGATAAATCTTGCGAACAATAAATCTGTAATTGTTAGAATTAATGATAGAGGTCCAGTACCGGAAGATAGAATTATTGATTTATCTCTTGGAGCTGCAATTCAATTAGGAATGGATAAAACAGGTTTGCAAGAAGTTAGACTTGAAGTGATAGAAATAGGAATAAATTAATAATTGTCATTATAATATTATTCCAAGAGAATTAAATATCTATACAATATGTAAATTTCATGAGAAATATATTATCTGTTTCAGTTTTTCAGAGATTAGAGAAATCATTACTTAAATTCAATCAACCTAGATTTTCATAATTGGCTCTAGCATTTGTCCAAACAAATTACAAAATTGAACCTGGCAATAGTTCGTATTTAAAGACAAGATATGCTCTAAAGGATTTAAAATTAAAACTGATATTTTCAAAACTAAAATTTGACTTTCCACTTCCATCGGTGACAACATTATATTCATTATTTGCCGAATCGTTGACAATACTAGAACCATTTTCGCCTTCGTCAGGATTCTTTTGTGTGAAATCGTCAATAAAGGATTTATCATTAAGTGGTTCGTAAAAAACTCCACTAAAAATTAGCGGTGAGGTTAAATGGTGTTTTGTGCATGTTAAACAATTTTGTTTGTATTTATTTAGCAATTTTAAATACTTTGGAATAAAATTAATATTAGATAAATTTACAACTGTAAATCCAAATTACTTGAACTTATCTATAAATAGAGAGTTACTAGTAGAAAAGGAAGAACTTCTTTTAGGACTTGATTGAAATAACAGGTACCTATTGCTTCAGCACATAAATAGTTTTAATGTTCGCAATAGTTTTCAATCATCTAAATGCTAAAGTTAAATTAACTTGGAGAGAAGATGACAAACATAGAGCAATTCAAAAAAATGCAAACCAATGGACAAAAAATTTCTGTTGTTACTTGCTACGATTTTTGGAGTGCCAAAATAATTGATCAATCCAATGTTGATGCCGTTCTTGTCGGAGACAGCTCAGCAATGGTTATGCACGGTTTTAAAACCACAACTAATGCAACTCTTGAAATGATGGAACTGCATGTTGCTGCTGTTTGCAGAGGAATTAAAAATAAATTTATAATTGCCGATTTACCATTTCTTGCTCATCGCAAAGGCAAAAAATGGTTAATGAATGGCGTTGATAGATTGATTAAAGCTGGGGCAAATGCAGTAAAAATTGAAGGTGCTGGCGATAATTTAAAAATGATTTCGCATGTTGTTAATTCAGGAATTCCAGTAATGGGGCATATTGGATTAACTCCTCAAAGCGTTAATCAGCTAGGTGGTTTTAAAGTTCAGGGCAAAGAGGATAAAAGTTCAGAAAAACTATTACAAGATGCAAAGGATTTAGAAAAAGCTGGCGTGTTCGCAATTGTCCTCGAATTGGTTCCTGAAGTACTTGCAGAAAAAATTACAGAAGCAATTAATATACCCACAATAGGAATCGGTGCGGGTAATAAAACTTCTGGACAAGTTCTTGTTTTGCAAGATTTACTTGGAATGGATAATGAGTTTAATCCAAAATTTTTAAGAAAATATCTTGCTGGATTTTCGTTAATTACCGAAGCGTTAAATAATTATGATTCTGATGTTAAATCGAAATCATTTCCATCAATAACAGAGAGTTACTAATGACACAAATTATTAAAACAGTTGCAGAATTTCTAATTATTCGTGAATCTGAAAATTATGAGAATGATTCGGTTGGCTTTGTTCCAACTATGGGTGCTTTGCACAAAGGACATTTATCATTAATTAATAAATCCAAAGATGAAAACGATATAACCGTTGTTTCAATATTTGTTAATCCAACACAGTTTAATGATAAATCCGATTTCGAAAATTATCCCAATACATTAGAGAATGATTTGCAAAAGCTTAATGAAGCTGAAGTAGATTTCTTGTTTCTGCCAAATTATGCTGAATTGTATTCTGATAATTATAAATACAATGTAACTGAAAATGAATTAAGTAAAAAACTGTGTGGCGCTTATCGTCCCGGGCATTTTGATGGTGTGCTAACGGTTGTAATGAAGCTGCTTAATATTGTTCGTGCGGATTGTGCATACTTTGGCGAAAAAGATTATCAACAATTTTTGCTGATTAAAGGAATGACAGAAGCACTTTTTATTGATACAGAAATAATTAGTGTTCCAACTATACGTGATGAAGATGGTTTAGCCCTTAGTTCCAGAAATGTGAGATTATCTAAAGAGGATAGAGAAAAAGCAACTCTTTTTCCTCAACTATTAAAATATGATACAGATTCTGAAAAAATTAAAGCCATGTTGGAAGAAGATGGATTTAAAGTAGATTACATAGAAACAATAGGTGGCAGACGTTTCGGTGCAGTTCATTTAGGCGGTGTGAGGTTAATAGACAATGTCAAAATATAAAGTATTACTAAAAATAACAGGTTCAATTGCTGCCTATAAATCAGCTTACTTAACTTCTAAGCTAGTGCAAAATGGATATGAAGTTAAGGTTGTTATGAGTAAATCGGCACAGAAATTTATTAATGCCACAACATTTGAAGCCCTCTCAGGTAATCAAGTTTATACTGATATGTTTGCGCAAAGAGAAGCATTAAGTCATATTAGTTTAGTAAAGTGGGCTGATTTAGTAATTGTAGCCCCAGCAACAGCAAATACAATTAATCGATTTGCTTCGGGTGATGGAAATAGTTTAATTTCCGCACTCTTCTTGGCGCACGATTTTACAAAACCATATTTAATTGCACCAGCAATGAATACTAAAATGTACTTACATCCAGCAACGCAAAAATCATTAAAAGCATTGAAAGAATGGGGCGTAAAAATTCTGGATTCTGACAGCGGATATTTAGCTTGCGGTGATGAGGGAGTGGGAAAACTTCTGAACCCAGATATTATTTTTGCGGAAATTGAAAAAGCATTAAAACCACAAAAGAAAAACATTTCTGTGCTTATTACTTCTGGTGGGACAAAGGAAAACATTGATGATATTCGTTTCATTGCAAATATGAGCACTGGCAACACTGGAGCATCTATTGCTAATTATTTAATGTCGGATGGTTTTGATGTTACATTTTTGCACGCAAAAGATTCCGCTTTGCCAAATGCTGATTGCAGCAAATTTGAATATGTAAGTTTCAATGATTTAAATAATGAATTGGTGCGACTCCTATCGCAAAGTAATTTTGATGCTGTTATTCATCTTGCTGCTGTAAGTGATTATTCAGTTTCAGAAATTAGAACATCAAATGAAAATTACACTTTACCCTTAACGAAAAAGATGAAATCGGATGAAGAAACTATTAATCTAAAATTGAAAAAGAATTTTAAAATAATTGAGAGAATTAAATCCTACTCGGTTAATAAAAATATTATCCTTTTTGGATTTAAGCTAGTTAGCGGAAATAGTGATTCAGAAAAAATTAGTTCTATAAATTCTCTTTTTGATAGAGCAGAAGCGGATTTTATAGTTTTAAACGATTTTTTAAACAGAAACCAATCAGTGCAAAGTAACTTTAGAATTTTCACAAACGAAAAAGAGTTGGCAAAGGTAGAATCATCATTAGAATTGGCGAAAACAATTAGTGATTTAATATTAAATAAAAAAGGAGCAAAATAAATGCTATTAACAATTGATTTAGGAAACTCCCAATTGTATGGTGGAGTTTACGATGAAGATAATTTAATATTTCAATTCAGAAAATTTAATCGTCAGCAAACATCTTCTGATGAAGTCGGAATTTTCTTAATTTCTGTTTTGCGAGAAAGTAAAATTGATCCAGCAAATATTAATGAAATATCAATTTGTAGCGTTGTGCCGCAAGCAAATCACGCTGTTATAAATGGATGTAGAAAATATTTTAATGTTGAGCCATTTTTTCTAAAACCTGGAGCCAAAACTGGCTTGCAAATTAAATACAAAAATCCAGCAGAAGTTGGTGCCGATAGAATTATTAATGCAATTGCTGGATATAATTTATTTCCAAACAAAAATTTAATTATTGTCGATTTTGGAACAGCAACAACTTTTTGTGTTATCACAAAAGCAAAAGAATATCTTGGCGGAGTTATTTTGCCAGGAATTAATATTCAAATGGAATCGCTTGAAAGAAATGCCGCTCAATTACCAAAGGTTGAAATTAAGGAAATGAATACTGTAATTGGAAAAACCACTCAAGAAAGTATTCAAAGCGGTTTATATTTTGGCCAAATTGGAATGGTTAAAGAAATTAAATCCCGAATAATTAAGGAAGCATTTAAAGACGAAAAGCCCATTATTATTGGAACTGGTGGATTTTCAAGTATGTTCAAAGATGCTGGTTTGTTTGATGAAATAATTCCAACACTTGTTTTACAAGGACTTAAATACGCAATTAAATTAAATAAATAGGATTTATTATGACACGTAGAATGTTAAAATCAAAAATACATCGCGCAACTGTTACAGATGCGGACTTAAATTACGTTGGTTCAATTGGAATTGATCCAAAACTTTGTGAAGCTGCGGATATGCTGGAGTTTGAAAAAGTAGACATTTACAATATCACAAATGGAGAGCGGTTTTCCACTTATGTTATTTATGCGAACGAGGGAGATATTACGCTTAACGGTGCAGCCGCGCGCAGAGTTCAAAAAGGTGATTTAATAATTATTGCAAGTTACTCGCATTATAACGAAGAAGAATTAGAAAAGTTCAAACCAAAATTGGTGTTTGTGGATAATAAAAATATTCAAACAAATTAAAACTATTTGTAACTAACTTTTAATCATAAATTATTTTACTTGTGCAGTTGTGAACATTTTTTAATTGCAATTGTATATGCTACATTCCAAAAATAAAATAGGTGATTAAAATGAACTCGAAATTATTTAATGCAGTATTTTTTTTACTACCATTTCTATTAATGTTTGGTCAGGAGAGCAATCAGAAATCAGTTGCAATTACAGTCTACAACAACAATCTTGGAGTTGTAAAAGATGTGCGAACACTTGATATTACATCTGGAATATCAACAATAAAACTTACCGATGTTGCGCAATATATTGATCCCACCAGCGTTCATATTGGAATTGAAGGTGAAGTTCTTGAACAGAACTTTCAATATGATTTAGTAAGCATGGATAAAATATTAAATAAATATCTTGATAAAAGCATTCAACTGGTAAATCAAAAAGGTGAATTGATTGAAGGTATTTTGCTAACCTCTAGCAGTAATAAAATTGTTTTACAAAAAAAGGATGGTGGATTGCTATTGCTATCCGATGTAAGCGATTATCAAATTTCAGTAAATGCACTTCCAGAAGGATTAATTACAAAACCAACTTTAGTTTGGATGGTCAATTCATCTAAATCTGGCAAGCAAGATGTGGAAGTTTCATACCAAACTTCTGGAATGAATTGGCACACAGAATATGTTGCGGTATTAAATAAAAATGATGATAAACTCGATTTAAATTCTTGGGTTAGTGTGGAAAATAAATCTGGAACAACTTATAAAAATGCTAAACTTAAACTTGTTGCAGGAGATGTAAACTTGGTTCAGCCTCAATATAATAATAGACGTTATAAAGGGGAAATGGTGATGGCAATGGATGCAATGCAACCACAATTTGAAGAAAAAGAGTTTTTTGAATATCACATTTATAACCTTCAAAGACAGACAACTTTAAGCAATAATGAAACAAAGCAAGTTTCACTTTTTGAGGCTAGTGATGTAAAAGCTAATAAAAAGTATTACTACAAAGGTGGAAGTTATTATGGCAACAGTGCAAATAGGAAAGTTTCTGTTATTATTGAATTTGAAAATAGTAAAGCAAACAACTTAAATGTTCCAATGCCAAAAGGAAAGGTTCGCGTTTATAAATCTGATGGAGATGCACTTGAATTTATTGGCGAAGATTTAATTGACCACACTTCGAAAAATGAAAAAGTAAAATTAAAAATTGGTGAAGCATTTGATATAGTTGTTAATGATGTTCAAACAGAAAATAAAAGAATTTCCGATAGAGTTAGTGAACAAGAATATGAAATTACAATAAAGAACAAAAAGAATGAGTCTATTGTTGTGGATGTTGAGAGAAGTCTTGGTTTGAATTGGACAGTTTTAAATTCATCATTGGATTACAAAAAAATAGACTCACAAAATATTTTGTTCAAAGTTCCAGTTAAAGCCGAAGGTGAAACAGTTTTAAAGTATAAAGTACGTTATACTAACTAAAGTAAATTTTCACAACCGGTTAAAATATTGTGAAGTTATAATTGTTGAATTATTTATTATCATTAAAAGTTATGTATTTAATGAATAATTCAACAATTCTGTTTTAGGAATTTGGTTTTAAAGTGATATCTATAAATACTATATTTATAAAACTAAAAGTTCAAATTATTATTTATGGATTAAATGCAGAAAACAATTAAATATCTTCAATACCCTGCAACCAGAGATGTTCTATTTGTCTTTGGTGCTGGAACTTCGCATCCAGATGGAGTGCCGCTTCAACGAGATATTTTACCAATGATTTTGCACGATGAGGCAATTGCAAATTCCGAAATTGGAAAAATATTTATCCAGTTTATTAAAGATAATTTTGTTTTTGATGAAGCAAGCTACGAATATCCAACACTTGAATCAGTATTTTTATTTTTAGATTATTTTATTAGACAGAATGAAAGTTTGAGCAAGACTTATCCAAATTCGACTATTCATGAAATAAAAGAATATTTAATAAAGTTAATTCATCACATTGTTAATTTGAACACGGACTTAAAAAGTTCATTTTATCATAAATTCTGGGATGCTGTTGAAAGACATAACACCAACATTTCTGTTATTACTCTTAATTATGATACTCTTTTAGAACAAGCGTTTGAACATCTGTATAAGCGGGTTGGATATATTGATTATTCGTTTCATTTAATGAATTATGAAAAATCAAAAGAACTATCATTTTTTAACTATTGGATTAATCCAAGACAGCCCATAGAAACAGATAAAAATGAAAATCCAGTTCCTATTAAAATTATTAAACTGCACGGAAGTTTGAACTGGAAATACTGCAATTGCTGTAATCAAACTCTTCTTACACCTTGGGATAGAGCAATTGATTTAAATAAAGGAAAACTTACTTGGTATTCTGAAAAATCAAATGAAAATTTTGAATATATATGCCCAATAGATGGAACTGGATTTGAGACACTGATTTTAACTCCATCTTTTACTCAAAACTTGAATCGCCAAGTTTTTACTCAGCTAATTAGCGAAGCTGGAAGAGAAATTAGATTGGCAAAAAAAATTGTTTTTATTGGATATTCACTTTCAAATGCTGATGTGCATGTGCGTGCTCTTTTCAAAAAACATTTACAGCCCAAAACAGAAGTTGTGGTTATTAATCCAAGACGAAATAAATCCCTTGAATTAAAATATCAATCCATTGCCTCAAATACAGAATTTATAAATTCATCGTTTGAAGAGTTTGTTGATAATGAAGAATTACAAAACAAGATATTTTTTAATAAATAGTTATTTCAATAATATTTTTCCTTAAATTCTTCAATCTTTTCATCCGAACCAAAAAGCACTAACAAATCATCAGATGTAAATTTATAATCCGTACTTGGAATAGTAACGCGTTCATTTGTCTCTTCTGATAAAACGGAACGTTTATGCTTAACCATTAAAATTTCAAGACCATAAGTATTTCTAAATTTTAAGTCAATTACACTTTTGCCAATAAATGCACGTGGAATTGTGTGTTCAATAATTGAATATCCATCAGCTACTTTTGATCCTTTTGATTGATTAAGAGTTCGAAGTTCAGTTGCAAAGCTATCTTTAACATTCATTTTCATTGTTGCTTTATTGTAAGCCGAAATAACATCCTGCCTTCGTATAATTCCAGAAATTTGACCATCATCCGATTTTACAGGAAATTGGTGCATACTTCCTTTTCCCATGATTTTAAAAACAAAATCGAGGTTGTCGCTTTCGCTAACAATTGTAACTTCTGAACGTGCTATGTCGTTTGCAACTAACATTTTACTAAGTGTATCATATTCAGTAATTATAGGCATAATTTCATTGTCGGTAATTACTCCAATTATTTTGTCGTTATTATCAGTAGTGTAAACAACGTTGTGTGGATTTTCAACCAACTGACTTATTAATGATGGAACTGGAAGATTAGCTTTTACCATAAAAATATCTCGTTTCATTGCTTCCGAAACTGTAAGCGACTTAAGTATTGCAGTATCTCTACCGGATGAAATTTCAAAACCTTCTTCTTCCAAGTGTTTAGCAGTAATTGTTCCTTTAAGCTTCCACTGGACAATCATTGAACTCATAACCACCGCTAACATTAGTGGAAGTATAAAAGCATAATCCTTGGTCATTTCAAAAATTATCAATATTGCCGATATTGGAATAGAGTTAATTCCACCAAGCATTGCCCCCATGCCAACTAAAACATAGGTTGTTACGTTAACATCAATTCCAAAAAAAACTTGCAGAACTACAGCAAAAAGATAACCAAACGAAGCTCCCATAAAAAGAGATGGTGCAAATATTCCTCCAAATCCACCAGAGCTTAAAATTAATGGAACAAGAATAAACTTAAGAACTAACAAGATAAGTGCAAGTTGCCATGCAGTCTGTCCATTTAATAATTTGTTAATTGTTTCATATCCAATACCAAATATTTCTGGATGAAAGAACCCAGATACTCCAACAAGTAAACCAACAACAGACATTAAAGCCCATTGAGGATATTTCGCTTTCAAATGTTTATGAAATAAATCACGAATAACTGAAGAATATCTTATGAATAAAAGAGAAAGAATTCCCGCAAGAATACCAAGAATTAAAAAAAGATAAAAGTTTTCGTAAGGACCAACGCCTGCATCTGTAAATTGAAATGCAGGAGTATTTCCTAAAAATATACGTGATATAACACTTGCTGTAACTGAAGCTAAAATAAGGGCAGAAAAAGTAGCTGTGTGAAAATCATTTAATAAAACTACTTCCAGAGCAAAAAATATTCCGCCAAGTGGAGTATTGAAAACGGCAGAAATAGCAGCACCAGCGCCGGCAGCAGTAAACATGCGTTTCCGTTGATCCGAAAGATCAAATAATTGTCCTAGTTTACTTGCAACGCCTCCACCAATTTGAGCAGCGGGACCTTCGGGACCAACAGTTCCACCAGAGCCTATTGAAATGACAGGTGCAAGTGCATGAAATAGTGTTGTTCTAAAAGGGATATAACCACCACGAGTTGAAACGGCTTTTATTACATCAATAACACCTTTGCGTTTTGCAGTTTTAGGAAAGAGATAAATCATAAGACTTTGCAAGAGCATACCAATAATTGGAATGACAATTACAACACCAATTCCAATAAAGAGAATCTCGTTAAGGATTAAATCAAAAAAGAAATATTCAAAAAATTGAATTAATTTGTGAAATAAAACCGCCGCTAATCCAACAGAAGCTCCAGTAATAATAGCTAAAATTGAAAAGATTGTATATTCTGGATATTCATTTTTAGCAAAGAAATTCTGAACAGAATATCTAAAAGAGCTAAAAAATTTACGAACTACTTTGCCACGTTGCCAAATCTTAAATTTGTCTTCAAACATGTTTTGTCTTTATTGTTTTGTAAAAACAACTTTACCGCCAACTATGGTCATTTCAACTTGAGTATTTCTCAAATTCTCATCAGCTATGGTTGTTATATCATTAGATAAAATAGTTAAATCTGCAAGTTTGCCAATTTTCAATGAACCGAGTTTATCATCTTGAAAAGAGGCATAAGCGCCATTAATTGTATATGAATTTAAAGCCTCAATTCTGGTCATTTTTTCCTCGGGGAAGAATGCAGAACTATCAGACAATTGTCTAGTAACAGATGAAAAATAGTTTTCAATTGTGTTTACTCTTTCAACAGGAGCATCTGTTCCATTACAAATAATTGCGCCGCTATCAATAAGTTTTCGCCAAACATAAGCGCCACGTTTTGCTCTTTCATGTCCAAGCCTCTTTATTACAAATGTAGCGTCGGAAGTAGCATGAACTCCTTGCATTGCAGCAATTACACCCAATTTTACAAATCTTGGAATATCTGTTCTATCAAGATGCTGTGCATGTTCAACCCTCCAGCGTAAATCTTTTTTATCGGGATTTTGCTCAAATGCTTTTTCGTAAATATTTAAGATTTCGTTATTTCCTCTATCACCAATAGCGTGCGTGCACAATTGAAATCCATTTTCAATTGCAATATTTGCTGTTTCAGTAATTGTATTTAATGAAGTTACATTTAATCCTTTGTGATTTGGTAAATCGTCATAATCTTCAAACATCCAAGCTCCTCTTGAGCCAAGAGCGCCATCAATGTATGTTTTAATTGCTCTAACTGTTAAATGATTATTTCCATAATTGATGATTTTATAATTGCTTATTTTTTCTTTGAGAGCTTCATTATCCTCATAAATCATTACGTTAAGTCTTATTGGCAACTTGCCAGAATCAACAATTTCCTTTAAAAAATCAATTTCTTCAAAAGTAGAACCAGCATCTTCAAAAGACGTAATTCCATTTTTCAAACATTCTTCAACAGCAAGATTAACAATTTTTTCTTTATAAGCTTTTATTTCTTTTGGGGACCTATGAGCTAAAGTATTATTATACACATTAGAGATAAGTGACATAGCTTCTTCCTCAAAAACGCCAATTGCATTTTTAAGCGAATCTCTTATAATTCGTCCACCAGTTGGATTTTCAGTAGAAGTATCAATTTTTGCTAAATCCATTGCGTTTAGGTTCGCAAAAAGTGCATGACCGCTTGCATGATATAACAAAACCGGATTGAAAGGTATTGCGGTGCTAAGCACAGTGTGAATTGGATAACCGTCAATATTTTTTGCGGGAATTGGATGCCACTTTTCTTGATGCCAGCCACGAGCAACAATCCATTCGCCCACGTGAGCTTTTTCGGCAGCTTGTGCAACCAGAACAATAATTTCATCCCAGTTGGTTGCTTTGCTTAAATCCAATTCCAATTTTGATTCGCCAAGAGAAAGAAAATGCGCATGACTTTCAAAAAAGCCAGGCATTACGAATTTTCCTTTTAAATCTATTACTTTTGTGTTTTTGCCTATCAAATCCTTAATCGATTTATTTGTGCCCAAATCTTGAATTGTATCTGCTTTAATTGCAATTGCTTCAACTTTAGGAATATTTTCATCCAGTGTTGCAATATTACCGTTTATTAGAACTAAGTCTGGAGATTTATCGTCTTTTGGTTCACATGCTGTTAGGATTATTAAAATAATTCCTAAAAAAGAAAATATATGTTTATTCATAATTGCATCCAAATTCTTATTATTCCAATTGTAAACTTACTCACTTAAATAAATAATTGGAATAACAATAAAAAAGCCTAACTAAAAATTAGATAGGCTTATTAATGAAAAAAATTTAGAAAGACATTAAAAAATGAAACTAACACCAAAATTGAAAGTCTCAAATGTTAAAGGAGCTTCGTTTCCGCTTGTGTTAAATGGCCAGTTCATATCCTCTTTTCTTAACAAATAATATCCATATTGATATCCAGCTTTAAGC
>Ga0180007_10001722_pt1 | contig 28064 bp, 16 predicted proteins | sample MM_PC_MetaG_FD_121122 | JGI IMG/M metagenome (GOLD analysis project Ga0180007, IMG submission 121122) | Groundwater microbial communities from the Aspo Hard Rock Laboratory (HRL) deep subsurface site, Sweden - MM_PC_MetaG | ecosystem: Environmental > Aquatic > Deep subsurface > Groundwater... | reverse complement strand
GACTCTTTATCCGCATAGATGCAGATAAGCTCGTAATCGGGGTTTTTAAAGATACTTTTAGAGAGTTCTCCAACCTGGAGTTGATAACTAGAATCCTGGTGTCCTTCGAGTGTGGATACTCTAGCATAGATAGCTACTCTTTTTGTTTTCTTAACGCCTTGAACAACAGGTATGGTAATGACATTATTCATGAAGAATCACCTTGTAATTTAATCCTTTTTTGAGTTCATAATCGATATGTAGGTTTTCTAGTAATATAGGATATTTTACAAGTTGATTTATGAGCGGAAGTAGTTCATGGGTTTCATGGGATTTAGATAACACTAAAATGAGTTCACCAGATTGATGAATGATGATGCCAAAGAAGTGTTTATAGAAAAGTGTAGGAATCTCTTGATTTGGATTGTCATACAGATTTTTAAGTGTTTTAATAGTCGATGCGTTTCTTTGAAGATGCATCATATCTTTTCTAATTTTTTGAATCTTAGTTTTAATAATTGTTTCTTCTTTATGAATCCCTTTGAGTTCATTTCCCTCGGCATTAGCCTTGATATTGTTTACTTCAATGAGTTCCTCACTTAAGTCCTCAAATCGCTTATAGAGGCTATTTAACGTGTAATTAGATGCATAGTAGTCAAGGACTCTTTGATAGGCTTTCTTCTTTGATAAGATATCCTTGATTGCTTGATCCATTGTGTCATTAACCAGGGTTTCTTCCACCCAGGATGCATCACAAGGTTTTGTATCCATTGTGGTATGTCTACAATCTAAACAGATTTTTCTCAGCTGTTTAACTTCACCTAAATGATGACGTCTTAAGGTTCTACCACAGTTCTTACAGTAAATGAGATTGGTTAATGGATATTTGGTTACAAGATTCTTTGAATAACGGACTTTATCGTTATAAATGGTTTGAGCAATCTCATAGACTGCAGAATGAATAATCACTGGATGTGCATTCTTTAAATAGTACTTATCTGCGATGTTATCATTGATAACTTGTTTATGGGTTAAATAATCAAGAGTAACCGTTTTTTGCATGATGATGTTACCAGTGTATTTCTCATTGGTTAAAATGCTTCTTACACTGGAATAACTCCATAAGGGTCTTGATGTTGCAGGGATTCCTTTTTCTTCAAGGATCTTTCTAATGTCATTGATGTTATAGCCTTCGATAAATAAAGAGTAGATGAGTTTAACGACTTCAGCTTGAGTCTCATTAATTATAAAACTACCATCCTCCATTTTGATATAGCCATAAATCTTTGGTATATGAACGATACCTGCTTTAAATCTCTTTTCTATGGACCACTTTACATTGGTTGATATACTACTAGATTCCTCTTGAGCGATAGAAGAAAGTATCGCTAAAGTGAAATCTATCTTTGGATCATCAGAATATAAGTTTTCCTTTTCGAAATAGATGATGACTCCGATTTGTCTGAGTTCTCTAACGAGTGATAAGACATCGACTGTGTTTCTTGCGAAACGTGAAATCGATTTGACAAGTATCAAATCAACTTCATTTAGTCTAGCAAGAGCAATCATCTTTAAGAACTCTGGTCTCTTCTTGGTTTGGGTACCACTGATGCCCTGATCAGCAAACATCCCTATAAATATCCAATCATCATTCTCTTGAATACGGGTTGTGTATTCATCAATTTGTGCTTTATACGAATTCAACTGGTCTTCATCATCTGTAGATACTCTAGCATACGCACAAACTCTTTTCTTGATGACCTCTTTTGTTACCTGGTTAATGTATTTATTACTTGGTTTAATGACTTCAACGGTTCTCATGGTAAATCCTCCTCAAATAGTGTTGTTTGTTATATACCTTAAAGTTCATGCTTTGTATTGCATAACTTGATTTAATCTTCATTTTACATGAGACAATTGAATACTTTGGGGGTCAAACTGAAGACTTATGAAACAAATGCGTAAAAAAGTGTACGAGTCTTCAGTTTGACCCCCAAATAAAACAAATCATCCGAGTACAATAGCAATAAAGCAACTCGAAAGGATGATAAAAACATGGATGAATTTTTGAAAGTAAACGAAGTAGCAAAACGTCTTAAGGTATCAACAAAAACAGTCTCTCGGTATATAAAAGCAGGTAAACTTAAAGCATTTTGTATTGGGACTCAATGCAGAGTCTTTGAATCAAGCTTAAATAAACTGATTGATAAGACAACAAGGAAAGGCAGTGATTCTAGTGAATGAGATTGCAGATTATCATTATATTATTGAGTTTTACTGGATGACTAAACTGGGTTTGACAACAAATGAGATGAGAGTATATGCACTGATATATTCTTATTCACAAGATGGACAAGGTAGTTATTATGGAGCAATTAGCTATATTCAAGAAAGGTTATCAATTAAGGCAAGGTCTACTGTCTTTGAGATTTTAAAAAGCTTGATTAAGAAAAATCTCATTGAAAAGAATGAAACCTATCTTAATAATCAGAAGATGATTCAATACAAAGTAATACCCAATGAATTCATGTATAGTGAAATCGAACACCCCGTCCGAAAACCGGACTCCCCCAGTTTGACTATCGAACAAGAGGGGGTCCGAAAAACGGACGGGAGTGGTACGAAAATCGGACACAATAATATATCTGATATTAAAGGGTTTATATCAAAGCCTATATCCAAGGATGTAGCAGATAAAAGAAATAGAAATGATAAAAAAGATAAAGATATATATTCACCTTTATCTAGTGACAATTCTATTCATGAAAATGAAGTCGTTAAAAATCATATCTTCACAAGATATTTGATTAACGATAAGTACTTAACTCAGCTGGATAAAAGAGAGTTCTTTAAGTATGATCGATTATTTCAGAAGATGACAGAAAACGAAGGTTGGACTCATAATGATATCAAAATCATGGTTCAGTATTTCCTTTACCACTACCATGAGAGAATGAAGGTCAAGACCTATTCAATGCCTGATGGTAGCATGAGAGAATCGACACCTACAGTAAATGAGAAAATAGAGAACAAATATGCATATTTTGTAGCTTCTATCAAAGAGGGTAAAAAAGCTATTAGCAATCAAAATTTAGGTTAGTTTAGATTAGACATCAAAAAAGGAACGATTTTTATTTCAATTGGTGATTTATCATGGTATAATTCTAATTAAGAAAGGGGTTTTAGCGATGAGTCAACGAAAAATCACGTCACAAATAAAGAAAGTTCCTTTTCATTATAATAAATCGAAATTGATTGCTAAGTGGATTGTTGAAGGTAATGATAAGCATCAAGTTTATCAAAAATGTATTATTGAGAATAAACTTCAAATAAAATCTCCAGGCAGAAGAAAAGAAATAACAAACCACCTTTATCAAAGGCTGGTTCAGCTCGATCAATTTTTGCTTAAATCATTCATTGAATCCGACATTATTACGTCTAAATATATCCTTGTGTATGCAGTAGCAAAACACGACATTCTTTTTACTGAATTTTTATCGGAAGTTTATAGAGATGCACTCTTAAGTGATAAGAAGTATATTTCTATGGATGATTTCGATAATTTTTTCATTTCAAGGAGAGAAAATAATTTAGTAGTTAATAAATGGAGCAATACTACTGTTGAATTACTTGGGAAAGCGTACAGGAAAATGTTGGTTGATTCAACACTAGGGATTAGGAAAATTAAAAACATATTTGTTAAGCAGTTAATCATTCATCCAGATATAACCAAACATATTAAACAGATTGGCGATTATAAATACCTGAAAGCCATATCGGGGGAACGTTAAATGAAACTTACTATCGGGCAAAGACTAAATGAATTTAGAAGTCAAATGAGTAGTGTTAAGAATCTGAATAAGAATAAAACTGCTGGTGATATGAAATTCTTCATTTTTGATTATGACCCAAAAGATGAGATGAGAGTCAGAGATGATGTGCATAAAGCCGTAAAGAACAATCCAGAGATAGTGGCATTTGATCTATATGAAATGATGATTGATGTTATTAAACAAAATGGTTATTTTGATACCATTAAGAATATGGAAAAAGATTATGATAAGTCACTGCTGTTACACGAGGTATTTCAACCTATGCTAGCCCTAGAACAAACCGGTAACGCAATTTTACAAAATTTTAGTGATACAGTTCCAGATGATGGTAAACATATTGTTTTAATCACAGGGGTTGGAAAATCATTTCCAGTCATCAGAAGTCATACCATACTAAATAATCTACAAAGCATATTTAAGATGAATCCAGTTGTGATGATGTATCCGGGCAGATTTTCTGTTAGAAAAGGTCATCTAAAACTGTTTGATCGATTAGATGATGATAACTACTATAGAGCATTTCCAATTATTGATAGGGGAGAGGAATAATACTATGAATATGAAGATTAAAGACTTATTTAAAAAATCCATTGATAGAAACATTGAAGGTGTTGTCACCATTGGAAACGAGATTGATGAGAAGGTTTTTCAAGAACTTGATGAATATGTTGTAACAAATGAAATTGTAAAACATTTCAGAGTATTCTTTAAAAAATACCGCGAATCTATCAATTCACCAACAAGTAAAATGGGTGTTTGGATTACAGGTTTCTTCGGATCGGGTAAATCACACTTCTTAAAGATGCTTGGCTACTTATTAGAAAATAAATCAGTTGCAGGATTAACAGCATCTGAGTTTTTTGTCGATAAGATTAAAGATGAAACCATCATTGCTGATATGAACATGGCAGCAAACTCAAATACAAAAGTAGTCATATTTAACATAGATTCAAAGGCTGGCTCAACAGCAAAAACAAAACCTCAAGCTATTATGGATGTCATGTTACGCACATTCAATGAAGCAGTTGGGCTAAGCGCAACTACACCTTGGGTTGCAGATATGGAAAGAGAACTAATTAAAGAAGCAAAATATGAAGAGTTCATGAATGTTTTCCATAAATTCTCAAATAAAGACTGGAAAAAAGATGGTAGAAACCAGGCATTTTTAAATAGAAATCATATTATTAAATCACTTATTAATGTGAGAGATATGGATGAGGAGTCAGCAAGAAAGTATTTTGATGACCAAGTCAATAACTTTTCAATGACCACTGAAAGATTCGCTAAAATTGTTGATGAATATTGTAAAACCAATAAAACTAGAGTTGCTTTTTTAATGGATGAAGTCGGTCAATTTGTAGGGTCTAATACAGAACTCATGCTTAATCTTCAAACCTGTGTTGAAGATTTAGGAAAGTACTGTAACGGAAAAGCATGGGTAGTTGTTACATCCCAGCAAGATTTAAAATCAATGATTGATAGTGGAATGGGAATAAGGGATAATTTTTCTAAAATTCAAGGTCGTTTTGACACACGCATTTTATTAAGTGGAGCAAACGCAGATGAAGTTATCAAAAAGAGAATTCTTGATAAAAAAGATGAAGTTAAGCCGACATTAGAAGCTCTCTACGAAACAAACGATGCAAGATTAGCAAATCTCATTATTTTTGATGCGAAACCAACTTGGAATGGTTATCACAGCAAAGATGATTTTAAAAATGTATACCCCTTTGTCTCATACCAGTTTGAACTACTTCAAAAAGTCTTTAATGCGATTAGAGACCATGGCATGACTGAAGGTAAGCACTTATCACAAAACGAAAGATCACTCCTTAATGCATTCCAAGAATCAAGTAAATCGTATGCAAATAGAGAACTAGGTGTTTTGGTGCCATTTGATGATTTTTACCAAACTGTCGATAACTTTATCGACTATGATGTGAAGACCGTGTTTACAAACGCAGCACAAAAACCAAGTTTGAACGAATTTGATTTACGTGTATTAAAACTGCTATTTATGATCAAATATGTCAAAGAAATGCCAGCAAATCTCGACAGACTTGCAACGATGATGGTTACAAGTATTAGCGAAGATAAAATTGCTCTTAAGATTAAGATTGAAACATCACTTAAAGCTCTAGAGGAAGAAACACTCATCCAAAAAAATGGCGATGTTTATGACTTTTTAACTAATGAAGAGCAAGATGTGAACAGACAAATAAATAATACAGCACAAGATGAAGGCGAAATCATTCGTACGATCTCACAGTTATTTTATGAACTTATTTTAGTTGATCAGAAGATAAAATATGGCAAGTATGAGTTCGCATTTAATCGTTTCATTGATTCACATAATATTGGTCAAAATAATCCTAATAATATCACTTGTAAAGTAGTTACAGGCTTTTATGGCATATCAGATCCCTATCAACTTGCAATGGATTCATCAGGTCAAGACGTATTAATAATAGACCTACAAAATGGCAACTACATAAGTGAACTTATATATGCCAGTAAGATTGCAGTTTTCAAACAAAACCATCTAGCGACCATGTCGCCGTCAATCGCAACTATTCTTGAGAAGAAATCCTTAGAGCTTTCTCACAGAAGAAAAAGAGCTGAAGATTCAATCAAATTAGCCATTAAAACAGCAAATATCTACTCAAATGGAACTATACTTGAACTAGGTTCTAAAGACGGTAAAGAGCGAGTTTTTGATGCTTTAAAGAAGATGGTTGAGTCTAAATATTATGCATTAAGCAAAGTGAAATCTCTTTTTGAATCAATTAATTCGATTCTCGATGAACTTAATTCTGATGAGGGTATGCTATCTGATTGGCAAACTTTGGATGACAACAAAGATGCATATGAAGAAATAAAATCCAAACTAAAAACGGATAAGAGTAATTCAAGGAGCAGTACAGTTAAGTCATTAATTGATTATTTTGGCAAAGCTCCTTATGGATGGAAAGAACTGGATGTTAAAGGTTTGATTGGCGTCTTATGGAAGCATAATGCGATTAAACTAGATATTCATGGAAAAGTTCTATCTATTACAAACACTTCAGATAAATATGAGTTTGCTCGTGGTAATAAAGTAGATTCTATATCTATTAAGTTACAAGAGAAAATAGATGAAGAAACACTGAATGAAGTTAAAAAAATTGTTAAATCTATTTTTAACGAGACATATCCTTTAAATGAAGAAAAAATAAGAAAAGGAATTCTTGAAATTCTGACAATAAAAGTTGAAGCACTAAAAAATATTCAAATAAAATATGAAGGTAAGTCTTATCCTGGGAAAAATAGAATTTTTGAAATACATCGAGAACTATCTTCAATTATAAAGAACGATGATTCTAGCTATGTATTTTCTCAAATTATCTCCAAAAGAACATTCCTTGAGGATAATGCCGATCATCTTGATGAAATTCTTAGTTTTTATCAACAAGGTAGCGCTCAACTGCAAAACTATAATGATGCCTCAGAAATGTACTCTTGGTACCAACAAAACAGATTATTAGAGGATTTGTCACAAGTTAATGATTTTATGGGTCAAATGATGAGCATTCTATCTGATGACCACCCATTTGGTAAGATGGTTATTTTAGGTCAACTTGTTCTAAAAACCAAGCAGATTAAAGATGCAATTCGTAAAGATAAAATAAAGAAAGCCACAGAAAAACTTGAAAAAGACTTAAGCACCATTAGACATGAAGCAGTTGAAGCAAAAGCAAAATTATTAGAGCAAGAAAAGATTGATTTAGTAGAAGACACGCTTTCAGACCTAGAAACTAGATACACTAGTCTTTTTAACACACTTAATGATGCTAAAAACCTTGATCAATATATCACGTCATCGAGTGGTAACTTAGAAGGATTTAGAAGACTCATTCAAACGTTGTTTGTTAAAGCCGAGACAGGAAGAAAGACAAAACATATTCGACTTTCTTCACTCGTAACAATCGCTAATAAAAAAATTGCATCTAAAGAAGATATAGACAAAGTTGTTGAGGAAATCAAGAAGCGTTTACTAGAAGAACTTGATGATACCGATGAAATTAGTATTGACTAAGGGGGCTCATAATGAATAAAAAAAAATTACAAGAGTTTGCCACTTGGGCAAAACTAAACCTTGAAAAGCAAATCGAAATATCGTTAAAGAAAATAGGCATTAATTCAGAAACAGATATTAAACGTTCGAGAGTTCAAGGTGATATTACTGTCATTGACGGTATTGAAACAACTTTCAAAAAGGGATTTCAATCTCTAAGAGAAGACATCGTTAATAGAATCAAATCTGATGGTTTTAGTCATACCATTGAACAATTTGCATCAACATGGTTCAATCGTATTGTCGCTTTAAGATTTATGGAAGTTCATAATTATTTGGATCATGGGTTCAAACTATTTCCAACTGAATCTAACACACTACCTGAAATTTTATCCAAATTATCCTTAGTTTCTGACGAATTAAAACTTGACATGGTTTATTGCAATCAACTATTGAGTTCAGGAAATCATAATGAAGAGTTATACCGGTATGTTCTTTTTCAACAATGTAATGAATTAGCAAAACCACTGCCAATGCTTTTTTCAGTGGGTATGAGTTATCTTGAATATTTCATACCTGCACCATTGTTATTTGGAGAAACAATTATCAATAAATTGATTGAAATTGATAAAAATGATTTTAAAGAAGATGTAGAAATCCTTGGATGGCTATATCAGTTTTACATTGCTAATAAAAAGGCTGAAGTATTTGCTGCGAAGAATATAGTAACGAAAGATACACTACCAGCAGTAACACAACTTTTTACACCTGATTGGATTGTTAAATATATGGCTGAGAACTCAATAGGTAGAATATGGTTAGAAAGTTATCCTAATTCCCCAATTAAGACAGATATGAAATATTACGTGGAAGAAGTAGAACAAGAGCCAGAAGTTGAGGAGAAATTAAAAGCGATTAAATATAAAGATGTTAATCCTGAAGATATCAAGATTATCGAACCTTGTAGTGGTTCTGGGCATATATTAGTGTATTGCTTCGATTTGTTGGTTAAGATGTATGTCGAAAAAGGATATACAAAAAGAGATATTCCACAACATGTTTTTAAGAATAATCTTGTAGGATTAGATATTGACCAAAGAGCTACCCAAATAGCTTCTTTTGCATTAGTTATGAGAGCTAGATCGATTGACAATAAATTTTTTGATGAAAACAGATATGTAAGACCAAAGGTTTTTGAAATTATCGATTCTAAAGCCATCTTGAATGCAAATTATAACGGGAAAAAATATCTCGAAATAATTAAAGAGTACAACTCTAAGCAATGGATTGGCGAAAATCAATTATCTGATGATGAGATTAAGTCGATTGAATATGTCGTAGACTTATTTGATGATGCAAAGGTTATTGGCTCATTATTAAAAGTAAAACCAGCAAAATACTTGTCTATTAGAAAAAAACTATCTATCAATGAAAAAGAGAATACCCAACCCGATATTTTCACTTCTACTTTCTTTAGTCGAGAGTTTAAAGAAGTTCTCGAAATTTTAAGAGCTTCATTTTTTCTTGCATCAAAGTATGATGTCATGATTACGAATCCACCCTATATTGGTTCAACAGGATTAGAACTAAAACCGAAAAAGTATTTCTCTGATTATTATCCTTCGAGCAAATCAGATATGTTCGCTATGTTTATGGAAACCGGATTCGTAAGTAAAAATGGATTCACAGCCATAATTAACATGCAAGCATGGATATACCAACCCACATATAGAAACTTGAGAACTAGTATTCTCAGCAATTATAAAATGGAAAGTTTTATTCATCTAGGAAGTAGAGCTTTCGAGGAAATATCTGGAGAGGTTGTACAAACAGTTACTACAGTGATTAGAAATTGCAAGATGCCTTTAGCTAGAATCAAATTCGTACGACTAACTGAACAAGTTAATAAAGAATTGATTTTTTTAGAAGCCAATAATCAAAGTTCTAATAATATTTTTATCAAAACGGCAACATTATTATCTAAAATTCCGGATAGTGTATTTGGTTATTGGATTAGCGACATTGCGATTGATTTATTCTCTAAATCCAAATTTTCTGATCATGTACAACAAAGGGTTAGAATTTCTACTGGTGATAATGATAGATTTGTCAGATATTGGCATGAAGTTGATTTTAACAAAGTATTAACAACAAAATGGTTTATATTTAATAAAGGGGGTTTATTTAGAAGATGGTATGGGAATTTAAATTTAGTAATAAATTATGAAAATAATGGCATAGAACTAAAAGATAGTCCAAAGTATCAAAAGAGTAATGAAAACTATTATTTTAAAAGTGGTATAACATATACCGATGTTTCAACTGGTAATATTTCATTTCGTTTATTGCCAGAGGGATCTATAAGCGATTCATCTGGTCCTATGTTGGAAGTGTACAATGAAAAATATATCTACTATTACTTAGGTATTGCAAACAGTAAAGTTTTTCAATTGTACGCACAATTCTTGTGTCCTGGTCTTCACTATAATTGGGGAAGTTTGGCATTAATTCCCACGATAGTTGATAATAATTTATTGGAAAGAGTTAATTACTTTGTTAAAGAAAATATCGAGTTATCAAGACAAGACTGGAATTCTTATGAGACCTCTATGGGTTTCATATGTCATAGTTTATACATTCCTGGAAGATTAAGGGATAATTATGAAAAATACTACAATCTGTGTAATGAAAGATTTGAAACATTAAAAAGAAACGAAATTGAGTTAAACAAAATGTTCATAAATACTTACGGATTCAACGATATATTAGATTTCGATATTAGTAATAATGATATAACTATTACATTGCCACAAAAAAACCTAGAAGTAAAGTCTTTAATTTCATATCTTGTAGGTATATTAATGAATAGATTTCCAGAGAGTAGTAATGAAAATAACGGGTTTAGCCATAAGAGATCAAAAGGAGCTGTTTATTATGATATCAACAGTAATGGGATATATACTTTATTTGATGATGTGAGCAATGAAAAAGGGTTAACTCAAGAAATAATTAGGCTAATAAAGAGATTTTTTGGCGTTGATTGTTATAGAAATAATATCGAATTCGTTGCTGAATCTATTGGCAAAAAAAGTAATGAAACAAACGAAGAAACTCTAAATAGATATTTAAATGATGAGTTTTATTTTGATCATTTAAAGAATTATCAGAAACGACCAATTTATTGGATGTTTTCAAGTGGTAAACAAAACGGATTTAAGTGTTTAGTTTATATGCACAAGTATAAAGATGATACTCTTGCAAAGATAAATGCCAACTATTTTCAACCAGCAACCACAATACTTCGAACAAAGATAAATGAGTTAGATCAAATTATTGGGTCCGCTCTAGACAAAGATAAAATTCAACTTGAACGGAAAAGGTTTATTATAATCGAGCAATTAACTGAAGCAATTGAATATGGTCAAGTATTGGACTATATGGCAAACAAATACATCTCAATCAATTTAGACGACGGTGTTAAAGTAAATTATGCAAAGTTCCAAGGAATAGAAATATCAACAAGTAATGGAAAGGTCAAGAAAGATCTTTTAGTTCCAATTAAGTGAGGTGCTTTATGAGTAACATTGATTACGAACTAGCAAAAAAAGAAATTGAATCTAAGTTTAATGAATATGATCATCGAATCTTTGTGTTTTGGTATGATGAAACAAAGAGTTTTCTAGATGATGTAAAGAGAGATACCTTTGAGAAAGCTAAAACGATTATATATGATAATAATGAGTTTGCAATTAAACACTTACTAGAAGTAGAGGATTTGGAATCCAATTATTTAGTGTATTTTCCTTGTGCTAGACAACAAGATAAAGAAAATTGGTTGCTAGACATTCTCTTGTATAGTGTTGAATATTACGCTGACCAAGTTGCTTTAACGATGCGAAAACTTGAACTTACAAATCCATACTTGAGAAAAGTAATGGATAAATATGCTAAGTTTTTTAAAAGTGAAGCTAGAATAAGTGATTTGAGAAGACAAGTTACAGTGAATGACAGTATTTTAGAAACTGATCTTATGAATGGCATGATTGCTGTTTTAGTGAAAGCAAAGTCTATTAAAACCGATGCTCTCTTAACAGAGTTGATTTTTGATGTTGAAACAGGAACTAAATATCAGGAAATCATCAACTATGGACTAGAAGATTATCTTTGGAATCAAATCAATGCATACACTAATTATTCTGGACAGCAATCAATTCTAACGCTAGTCAAGCAGTATATGATGACCGCACTTGTAAAAACATCTAGAATAGAAACTAATTCTCCATTTTATAAACAATTCATCATTGAAGCATCAAATCAAGCATCTAATGATGCACTTTTATTGGTTGATAACATAAAAATCGATGCTAGATACTACGATTTACAGGAATACATATCAAATTTATTACGTGTTGAAGAATTGATTCAAAATAGAGGGTTAAATGATTTAGGCAACTCAGATGTATTTGAAGTCTTTGATTCTTTCATTATAAAGTCTATTTTTGAAAGTCTTAGCAATGGGAGCTTAGATTATGATTTCTTTGAAAATATCATTAAAAACAACAGAATCAATTCCTGTTGGTACACTACGCATCAAATTGAATACGAAGCTATTGTAGAGATTATTAACTTAAAAAAATCTCTTGATACAAAAATTTATGATAATCTCACCAGTGAAGAATACATCAAACTCTATAAAAATAACCTATTTAAAATTGATTTACATCATAGACATGTTGTTTTTCTATTAAACCAAATAGATAACTTTGAGGAATATATTGAAATATTGAAAATCAATATTAACAACCAGTACGAAATGCATCTAGACAAGCTAGGTAGTTATTTCTCAAAATCACTTGAGAAAAAGAACGATTGGTCATTTATTGGCGAAACACCATTAAATCAGTTCTATTTTGAGCTACAAAGAATATCATTTAAAAAAATGTTTGTTATTATCTCTGATGCTTTACGTTACGAGGTTGCTTCAGAACTATATGATAATATATTATCTGACTCTGTCCTAAAAGGCAAAACAGAGTTGATGAACATGATAGCACCAGTACCAAGCATAACCAAAGTTGGAATGGCATCATTATTACCAAATAAAGATATCCAATATGGGAACGACATTCTAGTTGACGGCCTTGGTACAGCAACAACAGAAAATAGAAACAAAATTTTAAAAGCACGTAACTTAACATATGCTGCGATTCGATACGAGGAAATATCAAAGATGAATCGATCGGATATTAGAGAATATATGAAGGATAAGTCATTAGTTTATATTTATCATAATGCAATCGATAACGCGGGTGAGCATCAGGAAACAAAAGTTTTTGGTGCTGCTAATGTTGCGATTGAAGAAATTCTTGCACTGATTAAGAAATTGTATAATACATTGCAGATTTCGAATTTCATTGTAACTTCAGATCACGGTTTCTTATACCGTGAAGTAAAAGTAGATGAATCGTTGAAATATAATGATGTAAGCAAAATTAAACCACTTGAACTTTCAAGAAGATTTGCCATTGTAAATGATGATACTTCAGTACCTTATACACTCAAATTTAAACTGGATTATATGGGAAATAATACTCAAAGTGTCATTTTACCTTATAGTTATGATTACTTTAAATCACCGGGCGGCATCCAGTATGTCCATGGTGGAGCATCTCTACAAGAAATTATTGTTCCCTTATTAAAAATCAGCGAACTAAGAAGCGGTGCTCTCAAAGAAAACATAGGTCCTGTCGGAGTGAGAATTAAGAGTTTAAATCGGACAATTACACAAAGAAGCTTTATTGTAGATTTTGAGCAATTTGAGAAAGTTGCGGATAAAAAGATTGAAAGAAAGCTCATTATCTATTTCCTTGATGATCAGGGAAATGATGTTTCTGGCAGATACACATTTATTGCAAACTCTGAATCAGATGACTTAAGTCAAAGAATTACTAGAATTAGAGTCACACTAAACAACATTGAATTTAATCGCGATAGAAGATATATGCTTATATTAAGAGATGATAACCAAAACGAGAGTGAATACTTAGAAAAAGAAGTATTTAAAATCGATATACTTGGCTTCAAAGCCATTTTCTAGGAGGTAAACGCATGGACAGTCTTGATGTAAAAGTTTATGAACAATTTAGTGGTCGTGTTGTAAAAAAAGGGGCAACCAAGAAGATTAAAAATAGCGCAAATGTTCCAACGTATGTTTTGGAATATCTTTTAGGCACATATTGTACATCTGATGATGATGCTGAAATTGAAAAGGGCATTGTTCAAGTCAAAAAAATCCTCCAAGAAAACTATGTTCGAGCAGATGAAGCAGAACTTGTTAAATCTAAAGTAAGGGAATTACAAACCTATACAGTCATTGATGTGGTTTCTGCACGACTCGATGAAAAAAGAAACCTTTATTTAGGGAGACTACATAATCTAAATGTTACAGTCAAGGTACCAGATAGATATATTAGGGATATCGAAAAGTTACTGAGTGATGGTATTTGGTGTATTGTTACGCTTAATTACTTTTATGATGAAGATGAAGGAGGTTCTCCATTTAGACTTGAAGAACTCACACCCATTCAAATGCCAAATATCGATATCAATGAGATTAAAGATCGGAGAAAGCAATTTACAAAAGATGAATGGATTGATTTAGTCCTACGTTCAACTGGTATGGAACCTACTCAATTTAAACCTCGTGTTAAGTGGCATCTATTAGCACGTCTTATTCCACTTGTTGAAAATAATGTAAACTTGTGTGAACTAGGGCCTAGAGGAACAGGTAAGTCGCACATCTATAAAGAAATATCGCCTAACTCTATATTAATTAGTGGTGGGCAAACAACAGTAGCCAATCTATTTTTTAATTTAGCTAGAAGAACACCAGGACTTGTAAGTATGTGGGATACAGTTGCATTCGATGAAGTTGCTGGAATTTCATTTAAAGATAAAGGTGGAATTCAAATCATGAAAGACTATATGGCATCGGGATCATTTGCAAGAGGTAAGGAAATGATTCCTGCAAATGCTTCTATGGTATTTGTTGGCAACATCAACCAATCAGTTGAGTCACTATTAAAAACTTCGCATTTATTTGAGCCATTCCCAGAGGCAATGATTGATAGCGCATTCTTTGATCGTATGCATAATTACATTCCAGGTTGGGAAATGCCAAAGATGAAACCAGAGCATTTCACCGAAAATTATGGATTTATTACAGACTATTTTGCTGAAGTGTTAAGAACATTAAGGAAGACGCCACAAACAGATGCATTTGATAAATACTTTAAACTTGGGAAATGTCTTAATCAAAGAGACACGATTGCCGTAAGGAAAATCGTATCGGGGTTAGTCAAAATAATTTACCCTGATGGTGTTTATACAGAAGAAGAAATCGAAGAAATCCTTAAGTATGCACTAGAAGGTAGAAGAAGAGTGAAAGAACAATTAAAGAAGATTGGTGGTATGGAATTCTATGATACTCAATTCTCTTATATTAGATTATCAACGATGGATGAAATATATGTACCGGTTTTAGAACAAGGTGGTGGAAAAATTATCCCTGAAGGACAAATGAAAGCGGGACATATTCATACAATAGGTCAAGGATCAAATGGGATGTTGGGCATCTTTAAACTTGAGACACAGATTTCATCTGGGAATGGGAAATTTTCCGTTAGTGGACTTAATACCGGGAAAGAACCTAAAGAATCAATTGTCACTGCAGAACGCTTCTTTAAAGCAAATTCAAAGTCCATTAGCCCAAGCATTATGGTTGACACCAAAGACTATGTACTTCACATTCAAGATGTACAGGGGGTTGGTTTGGTCTCAAGTATATCTATAGCAGCTCTAGTGGCATATTGTAGTTCATCTTTAGATAAACCAGTGTTGTCACAATTTTGCGTGTTAGGTTCCTTTACAATTGGTGGAACAATACAAAAAATCGAGAATCTAGCATCATCTTTACAAGTGTGTCATGATGCTGGTGCAAAAAAAATTCTTTTACCAATTTCATCAGCCGCAGATATACCAGCAGTACCATCAGATTTATTTGCTAAATTCCAAACGTCTTTTTATAGCAGTCCAGAAGATGCTGTTATTAAGTCTTTAGGAATTGAGTAAGTCCTATTGGACCTAAACGATAAATGAATTTTGGGAGGATTATGTGAATAAAGACGAAATATATGCAGACTCAATATCAGCTTTTAACAATGAATCAAATCTATATCATTACACAACATTTGATGGACTGATGAAAATTATCATTAGTAAAAGATTTAGACTGACAAGAATTGACCATATTAGCGATAATCTTGAAGTTAATTATATAGATAGAATATGGAAAGCAAGAACCTATATTGGATGTTTTACAAATAGTAATGTTAATGAGTTAATGTGGCAACATTATACAAAAAGCAATACCGGTGTGTGCATCGATTTCGGGAAAATTGATACATTCGGTCTAAAATTTTATGATGAAGAAAACAATGAGTATAAAAGAATACCTGAGGTGGATATGACCTATTCATCTTATAATCAAACAACTGATTATAGAATACATAGTGTTTCGGGTTTAAAAGTATTATACTTAAATGATCCAGAGTATTTGGCTATACCTAATCATGAGCTAATCGATTTTTTTAAAGGTGTCCAAGATGTGAATGATAGAGATGGTTTTTATAATCATCCATTTCAAGGTTATGTAAAAGAATCTAGATTATTTAAGTTTGAGCAAGAATTTAGGATTAGAGTTTCAATATTACCGAAAGGTATGGGAACAAAGCTCACATTGAGAGGCCAAATCTATTACTCACCACCAAAAAAGTATATTTATATGGAAACTGATATAAATACCTTAAAGGTCTATGTGAAAAATGAAAATCCTTTTTTGGATGAAATAACAAGTTTTTGTAATCAAAATGGAATAGAAATATTTGTTCTGAATTTTTGAAGTACATGTAATTTTTTTACTTCATATTTTTATAAAAATATCAGAAATGTAAGATTACAACGATTGTAAATTGTGATTTTTCGAAAATCCTATCAATCAGGGAGGAAAACATGGAACTTTATCAAGGCTTGTGTAATGATTTTATTCGACAATCAACTCAAAATAGTATATCAATGATGTTATCAAATGAATTCGCTCATTATTATGGTTATCGCCCCTCACATAATGAGGTTATGAGCTGGCAGAATTCCCTAAAAGAGCTTGGCAACTTGCTTAAGACTGTTGATTTTACTAGTCAAGGAATAAAGCTTGAATATTTCATTCCACTTTCTAGTCTAAGAATCGATGTTCTTTTGACAGGTATCAATAATAATGATGAAGAACAAGCCGTTTTAATCGAGTTAAAGCAATGGCAATCATCAAAGCCTTCTCTAATGGAAAACGAGGTTAAAACAGCGGTTGGTGGTGGATTAAGAGATATATTACACCCAAGTGTGCAAGTAGATGCCTATAGGAGTTATCTCCAAGGATTTTTGGAAGTTTTTTATCAAAAATTAGGAAATATCAAATTGGATAGTTGTGTATACTTGCATAATTATGTGTTTGATATTGATGATCCCATTCTTGATTCGAAATTTGCAAATTATCTAACAAGGTCACCAATTTATTCTAAGAATGATAGAAATTCACTAGCTGATTATCTGAAAGCCAAACTTGGTAATGGAAGTGGTGAACAAGTTTTAGAGAAAATTAATAAATCTAATATTAGACCATCTAAAAAGTTACTGGATGAAGCAAGTAATATCATTAAAAACAATAATTCATATGTTTTATTAGAAGAACAAAAAATAGTTTTTGACCATGTCATGGCAATCATTAAGAATGGCTTGCATGATAATAAGAAGCAAGTCCTCATTATCAAAGGTGGACCAGGTACTGGAAAAAGTTTAATTGCAATCAACCTTCTAGCAGAACTCAGTAAATTAGGTAAATGGGCTGAGTATGTTACTGGTAGTGCTGCATTCACACAAAGCTATAAAAAAGCTATTGGTAGCGGAGCGAGTAGTTTGTTCAAATATACAAACAGCTATGTAAATACCCAAAATCAAAAACGAGACTGTTTAATTATTGATGAAGCGCATCGTATCAGAGAAAAAGCCCCTTATGGATCATATATGTCCAAAATCTATAGTGGAAAACTTCAAATTGAAGAAATTATTGAAGCATGTAATATAGCTGTTTTCTTCATCGATGATGATCAAGTTGTTTTACCGGATGAAGTTGGGAACTCAGGATACATTAAAGAACATGCTGAAAGCCTTGAGTGCGATGTTTGGGAAGAAGAACTTAGAGTTCAATTTAGATGTGCTGGTAATGATGGATTCATTAAATGGGTTGAAAATACATTAGCAATTAGAGAAACTGCCAACGTCATGCTAGAACTATCTGATTCATTTGAGTTTATGATATTTGATAATCCTGAAAGTATTGAAGATGAACTCAAAAAGAAAATAGTTCAAGGCAATACAGGCAGAATGGTTTCTGGATTTTGTTTCCCATGGTCAAAAGAAGTTGGAGCCCTAGATGTCTCTATTGGTAACTATCAAAGACCATGGAACTTAAGAGAAGCAAGAGATGGAAATCCCGCATCTAATCTATGGGCATATAATGAAAAAGGGTTTGGTCAAGTTGGCTGTGTTTACAGTGCTCAAGGATTTGAGTTTGATTATAGGCAATGATATCATTTATAATCTAAATACACAATCTTGGTTATCTATGAAAAGCAACCATAAAGGAAATATGATTAGTCAAGTAAAACTCAAAGGAATGCTTGATGAAAAATATCAAAGTATAGTGAAAAATATATATCGAGTCTTGTTATCAAGGGGCATGAAAGGTTGCTTTGTATACTTCATGGATAAAAATACAGAGAACTTTGTTAAAACAAGAATCAAGAAAAATCAGTCCAATTAAATTCTCGAGTTTTTGATATTCCGATAATGTATGTGAACGGCAACACAAACATACCTTTTGAAGGACACAGACTACCTTTTATATACCCTTTATAGGACAAAAAAGCGTTATGCCGTTCACATGGCAAAAACCACAGTGAACGGCAATAGAAAGAAGAGAATGTCTAATGGCAAAAAAACCAACCAAGAAAAACCTTATCGATTAATACTCATTAAAAAAATGTTTATGCAGCTATAAATCTGTATGGAGCCATCAAACTTGATGTCTTAATATCAGTTCCAAATTAGATGAATGAAATCTAGGGGGAGTAATATGTTTAATAACTATTTGGTTTATCAAAAAGAATGGCAGACTAAACTACAGTTAGGAGACTACTTTGTTTTATATATAGATGTACTGGGATACAAAAAATTATTAAAGAAAGATAAGGATTTTTTAGTCAAAATGAAATATCTTATGTCTGTAATTATTAAAGAGCATGTTGATAGTTATACTCTAAATGCATTTAAGTACAAAATGTTCTCCGATAACGTATTAATTTGTATTAAGCAAAATGAAAACAAATCATTAGAGAGGTTGATTAATTTTGCTTCTAGATTGCAGTCAATGGCGATGTTTCATTTTGGTTTTTTTATGCGAGGATCTATATGTAGGGGATCTCTGTATATTGATGAAGACATTGTCTATGGTGATGCACTTGTAAAAGCTTTTGAATTAGAGTCTATGTTTAGTAAAGTACCTAGGATTATAATTGATAAGAGTCTTTATGATGAAAAATATGTTAGCACTTCAAATCATAGAATATGTATGTTTGATGATAATTATAAAATTGTTAACTATCTACATTTTTACTTTGCTGAGACTCTAATTGATAAATCAAGAGAAAATCAACTTAGCGAAATATACAAATATGTTCAATCAAATTTATTGCAGACAAAAGGTAGATGCATTTTTAAGAATAGAACACACAAAAAAATTTTATGGGTAGATAAATTTAATAGATATGTTTTGGAAAAACAAGAAGTATTAAAATACTATAAATAGCGAAGTCGATAATAAAGTAGTTTTGGTTATCCAGCCGTTTATATATTTTTAAAATTAGAAAGAAGAGAATGTTAAATGGCAAATAAATCAACCAATCAAAAACCTAATCGACTTATCCTTATTAAAAGATATGCTTTTGCAGCTATCAATCTTTATGGTGTGATTAAACTAGAAGATTTCATTTCTGTCTTTAATCATTATGAAAAAGAATCCTTGTCCAAAGAAGAAGCAATCCATTTACTTGAACTTTTATCAAGTATCGATGAGATTGACTTATCCTTTAAACAAGGAATACTTGCTAATGGTTATTTCTATATAAATGACACTAAAGATGTTAGAGTGGCTAAAGACTTGCTTTTAGCACAGTCCAATAAACCACGTTATTTACCCTCTAAGGAAGAGTTTCTTAAATATGAAGATGATGAATACGTTGAACCGATGAAACCTTTATTAGACCTAGAGAAGTTCATCATAGCGAATAAATTGGTAGCGATTAAGAAACAAGATGATATACGCTATGATGTGCTAGAAATACATGATCAAATCATTATGGGCGGAAAGCCTTCTGATTATATGGGCTATATTAACAAAAGAGGTTATCAGTTTAAAGATGAAGTTCAATTAAAACTTTTTGTTGGACTCACCATGATTCTTCATAATAATACCAGGATGTATGAGAACAATGGCCATACACCTATAGAGACTAGAGAACTTTATGAAGAAATTCATAAACCAATTAATTAATGTTTGATACCCCCCCGGTCAGTTTATATTTATAAAAATATCACGACCGCAAGCCCCACATCTTAAATACGTGGCACCAGTTTTTGAAAATCATGATTTTGAAACTGATATTTATAGTAAATATCGCAATTAAGCCAAAAAGAGAGAATTTTAATATCAAACACTTTCACCCCCTACACGCGCGTGATTCAAGATTGCACAGAAAAAACATACCTTGAGATAACTGGAGAATGTTATGGAAATTGAGAATAAAACAATAGAGAATGCCAAATCGATAGAGGAAATTGCCGAAATTGAAAGATCCCTTAACCTGCAACTAAAAAATGCTGGATGGGATAGTGTTAAACGTGTGTTGAGCGACATGTATAAAGAACCATCACATTTCATTTTTGAGTTATTACAAAATGCTGAAAATGTCTTAGCAAGTAAGGTTACGATTTATTTAGAAAGTGATAAATTAATTTTCACACATAACGGAACGGCATTCTCACTAAATGACATTAAACGAATTTGTCAAGCTGGAAATGTTAATCAAGAAGACACAAGAGGGAAATTTGGAATAGGATTTAAATCTGTATACAAAATTACAGAAACACCATATATTTATTCATACGATGTGAACTATCCATCTTTTCGTATAGAAGATTACAATGTGCCGATAAGAATTGATTCAGATAATAGTCTTAATATTGGGACTAAGTTCGTTTTAGATTTTGATGCAGACATTAATATAACTAAAACTTATAAAATTGTTGAAAATGGATTAAAACTACTTAATGAAGATTCTATTATGTTTTCTGACTATATAAAAAATATAGAAATATTTATTGATGGAAAGAAGTTCAACGAAATATCAATTGTCAAGGATGTGATTGACGAAATTGATAAAACATCTTTTATTGATCTTGTAGTTAATAACAAGCAAAAAGAACAACATTTTTTGTTATTCCAGAGAGAAATCTCATATTACGATGAATACAAGAAAAAAGAATTAAAAAGAAATATTTCGATTGCATATTTAAATCCTAAATTTGATATTGAGGATAAGCAAATTAGCACGAATAAATTATCGGTTTTATTTCCTACAGAAGTTGATACACATCTAAGATTTAAAATTGATGCCCCCTTTAACACCTCATATACAAGGGAGCAGGTCTCTTTTAGTAACAATGAATTTAATGAAATAATTCTGAAGGAATCCCTGAATTTGTATGAAAATTCAATATTGACTTTAAAAAAGCACAATTTGCTGACTATAGATTTAATATATTTTCTAGCTAATTCACCAAGACCAAATCAAGACTATATCTATTCAGAATTCTATAATAAAACCATAGAAACGTTTGAAAATAACGAGTTACTTTTAAGTAATGATGGAATATATATAAAGGCTTCAATTGCTCTTCTTTGTAGAGATAACAAATTGTTCATGGAAATATTATCTGAAAACGATCTAAAAACTATGTTTGATGGTAGATATAAATGGATTGATGGTACAGGAATCAAATCGAGTAGAAACGACGAATTGCGTAAATTTTTAACAGATGGGTTAGACATAACTGACGTTGAATTTAATACATTTAATTCTAGAATAACCACCAGTTTTTTTGACGATAAAACTGATGAATGGCTTATGAAGTTTTACGATATTTGTCTTTTGAATGTTAATAACATCAGAAATAATCCAAAACCAATAATTAGAAACATTAACAATAAAATGAGAAACCCTTTGATAAAGAATATCCCCGATGTATTCTTGCCATCTGAATTTGTCAAAAGTAATGATAAAGCAATCAAGAAAACTTTTCTTAGTGATGAAACATCAATGAGTTTTTTCAAAAAGCTGGGGATAAAAGAAGCAAACGCTCTTGATTTAATCAAGGAAGAATGGATACCGGTGTTAAAATCCCTAACAGATGAAAGTGAATTAACGGAATCAATTGAAGAAATACTTAACATCATTAATGGTTGTCAAAACGAGCAAAAAGAATTAATCATCAAAGAATTAAAAGACATAGAGTTTTTCCCTTGTACGAAGGCGGGAACAAATGTCATATCGTTTCTTAAACCCAAAGACATTTATCTTAACACTGAATTTTTGCGAGATATTTTAAAAAATTCAAATGCCCATTTAATACTTTCTAAAACTCAACAAATATATGAAATTAATACTTGGTTTCACGAGCTGATTGTTAAACTAGGAATAAATTCTTTTTTAAAAATAATTCCAACTGAAAAATCTTACCATTACTTTATTCCACATAAAGTAACTAATCAAGTAAGTAATAATTTTCCGAAATATGAAATATCAACTCAAAAAACACATTCGTTTGTTGACTATAACTTAGATTTTCTTTCAATAGCTTTATCAAACCTGGTAAAAGAATCATCAAAACAATTTTGGAATTATCTTGTGAATATACCCAACAAATACTTCACATCAACTTATGAAATTTATTTTAAGCACGTAAATGAAGTTGCAAGAGGTTCTTTCCCATCAGAGTTTGTTGAACAGTTAATTAACAATGCTTGGACTCACATAGGAGATAACGTATACAAAACGTCTGATATTAGCAAAAATGAATTTAGAAACGAGTACAATGCAGCAAATAATGAACTTGAAAGATATCTAAACTTCAAACCAATAGAGGATACAAGCAATTTATCGCAAACTACTAAAGATAAAGTCGAATTGACTAGTTCAAGATCAGTAGATGAAGTGCGAGAAGCGTTAGCTTTATTGGATGATAAAAAGAAACAAGAAAGAATCGCTCAGTTAAAGGTCGAGTATTTGTATCAAATATTTGAAGATAAGTTATTAGTTACATTGACCGAAACACAAAAAAGTCAACTTGAATCAATGGATTATCACTTCTTCAATAATCTCACAAATCAAAAGATATTATTCGAGATATTACAAAAATCAAACAAGACAATAAATCAATTCAATGAACATTCTGAACTCAAATTTGACAAGAAGAACTATTTTGAAATGATACTTAAGCAAATGGTTTCAACCAATGAGGATTTGTGGATATCATCGCTATACCACAAGTACAAATCAGAGGTTTTAATGAGCAATAAATTAAAGTTTAGTGAAGATTTGATTAGATATCATCAATTTGAATTTGATTTGGCAGAGATTGAGAATAACTTAGATATTGATTTCGACCATACATCTTATTATAAGTCGATTGATTTCCTACAATTTGATCCTCAAGAGGTACAAGTCAATATAGCCAACGAGTACAATAAAAATTTGGAGTTGTTCAAGTTCAAGTTAAAAGAGTTAACTATCAGTGACAGTTCCTTGAACAGCATGCTCAATTATCCTTCACAAAAAAGTCTGATGTATCTTGGCGAATTAGATGAATTATTGAAACGATACAAGTCTTTCATCAGCATAAAAAACGAAGAAGAAAAAATGGTATTACCAGATATTAATAATATTAGTTTTAGTTCAGTAGATACTGGCAAGGTTGAAATAAGAGAAAACAACACAGATTCTACTGGAACAAAAATGGACATTCAAAAAACCGGGAACAGCAAGTCATATACTGGATTATTGGCTGAAAAGATTGTGTATAAATACTTAACCGAGAAGGCGGAGTCAGTTACTGAAGTTAGATGGGACTCAGAGAATGCAGATCCTGCTATTAATCCGAATGGTAGAGCAGGTCTAGGATATGATATAAAATATAAAAAAAATGGAATTAATTATTTTATAGAAATCAAAGGGACAAAGATATTCGGGAATAAGTTGCAATTGAATTTTTCTAAGAATGAAATTAAATTTGCACAAAGACATCATGATACTTATCAAATCTTTATTTGCAATGGAGCTACTGAAAAAAAGCCTAAAATCCAAAACATAGGTAATATTTTTGATAGTAGTGAATTTACAAAAAAAATAGAAGGTAAAGGGTATGTAGCAATACCAAGCGGCTTTGAAATCTATTTAGAAATCATAGATTGAGAAAACAAGTGTATTGTAATAATCTTATAACGCACCAGTTTGCAAAGTGTTGCACATATGCACATGACTTTAGGTTAGTTAACTTAGCGAGTCATTTATGAGACAGAGTCTGTTTATTCTTATACTTTACCACCAGTAACATATCAATAATAAGTAGTTGTTTTCCCATTAAATTTAAAGAATCGACTCATTTATTTCAAGTAATAAAATGCGAATATTTTTATAAAAGAAGATGACTTTCAACTTAATAAGTGATAAAATACATTTGCGGACGTAAACAACATGGGTGTACTCCTTCGTCCGCAAACTATAGGTGTACACCTGCCTGATTTTTCAAGGTTAAACAAATTTTTCATTTTTTGTTTGACCTTTTTATTTTTTGTGATAAAATGAAGTTGCGGACGAAGGCGCTCATCGTTATAAAAGAGCGAACACCCAAAAAGGTTATTTATTCTAGAAAAATAATCTGAGTAGGAAGGTATACCTATAGACTCACATTTAGATATGTGAAAGAACAGCGGTGAATTGCAGAGCTATAAGTGTTTGTATTTTTGCATAGGAGGGCCTAAAAATAAAAACACAAACAAACAATTTGCTGCATACTAAAAAATAAGGAGAAAGAAAATGAGTTATTATTTAGTGAAATGCAAGTTCGGACACGTTGGTAGAGACAAATATCTTCCATTAATAATCGCATTGGTTGCTGAGTCTGCAAAAGAAGCAAGTAATAGAGCCAAATACATTGGTGGTGTTAAAAGAGATCATAAAGACTGGTGTCTAGAAGGGCCTTATGAAGTTGACTATGAGAGTTTTGAAATAGCTAGAGAAGCATACAGAAATGATGTTTACTTTGAAAAACATAGCAGATCAAGACTATACTTGTTTAATGAAAGACTAGTAGATGAGCCTAACTACAGTAGAATCAATGGCATCAAGACAAATACTAAATCCTATTCTAAATTTCGTGATACAGCACTTGTTGATTTTAAGCGAAAGAAAGAAAAAGTGATTATTGAATCACTATCTAAATACCAATTTAATGAGATAACCGGTTACCATAACGGATATAGTAGGGTATAGGTGGATATATGAATAATACAGTGGATGTTATTAATTTCCATCTTACGGAAAAGTGTAATTATATGTGTGCCTACTGTTTTGCAAAATTCAACAACGAACAAGAATTTACCGTGGAGGAATGGATCAAAACAGTTGATATAGTCAATGAGTATTTTAAGAAAAATGCTATTCTTAATGGCCGTATTAATCTTGCTGGTGGTGAACCGTTAGTTGTAAACTATCTTGATGAACTTATTGATTACATAAATTCATTAGATATAAAAGTATCAATCATTACTAATATCTCTTTATTAACAAAAGAAAAAATCCGAGCTTGGATCGGAAAGGTTGACACTATAGGAATCAGCATCGATTCTTTAAATAGAGAAACTAATCTTCTAATAGGTAGACATAGCAATGGAAAAACTATCGAAATTAGTGATTTGCTTGAAATATTGAATATCGCAAAAGAGAACAATATTAAAATCAAGATTAACACCGTTGTTTCAAAATTCAATTTGCATGAAGATATATCAAGTTTATATAAGCAAATTAGATTTGATAGAATTAAGTTGCTCCAAGTTAGGTTTAATAATGATTGCAACGAATCGGCAATAAATTATGGGATTAGTTCAAATGAATTTAATGAATATTCGAGTCAACTAAAATCATATGATGGCATTATAATTGAATCAGAAGATATGATGGAGTGCTCATATGTGATTATTGATCCAAAAGGAAATTTAATATCAAACAAAGGGAATATACATAAGAAAATTGGTTCAGTCTTTGAAACAAACTTAGAAGAACTAATCGCTATAGCGGAGATTAATTATAAAACTTTCATGAAAAGATACCAAACTGAAAAAGGAGTAAATCGATGAATATACAAGTTAAATTATCCTACAATCAAACAAAGGAATCCAACGGATTAAGAGAATGGTATGAAAGCCTAGTATCAATATCTAATTGGATAGATGCAAAAATTTCAACTAAAAGTTTAGAGATTGAAAGAGACAAAAAAGATAATAGATTTATTAAATCTTTGAGAAAAGTAGAAATTGCAATAGCACTTAAAGAGGGTTATTTAATATTAAAGGGGCATCTTGGATGCTCCTTCAATAGACCTTTTGGAGGCGAATTTTATATCATAGATTTTAGAGAAATACCAAATGGTAATTTCGCATTATTAGGTGGGGTTAAATTTAATTTTAAAGTGGATAACAATAATCCAATCGATAATAGTTTGATGTTTAGTCTCTTAGAAGGAATTTCTTCCAATAGTGATTTTGTGTTCAATATTGGTCAATTTGATGAATTTATGGAAGTTTTCATGTTTTATAAAAAAATATCTGATGAAATTAATAATAGTGCAACCTATGAAATCGCAAAAACAAATAAACCATATTACTATCTACCAGTTGATGTTAAAGAACTATATAATGAGACGGGTGATCTACTCTCCAGTTACTCCAATTTAGAAAATATTTACGATGGAGAACAAATAATTAAAGGGTATAAAGTTCCAGGTTATATTTATGATAGATTCGATAATAATTTAAAAGATAAAACATTGAGTATAGTAGATATTTATATATATAATTTAGAAGGTGTTCAAAGAAAAATCCAAAAAATGTCAGATAATTTATTTGTCAGTAATTTTCGAATAATCAATGAGCAAAACATTAAAAAAATCCACGAAATAGAACTAATAAATATCACTAAAGACAAAGATATGTTAATTATAAGTGCGATTGAAAATAATGAGATTGATGAACAGTTTCTAAATTTATACGATATGGGACAAAAGATCAAGATCGAATCAATCGAGAACTCATTAAAACTCATCAATCAAGGAACAACTGGTGCATCTATGAAAATGATTGAGTATTTAATAGGTGATGAAGAAATGCCAAGCAATACTAAAAATCTAACAAAACATCAGAGTTCATTAAGTTATATCGAGTCTGTTGTTTCTTTGAACGATGCAAGGTCTAAGTACTTAAAAAAACTCAATACATCTCAAAAATTAGCTTTTATCAAATCAGTTGATGGGTCTCCAGTGACACTAATTAAAGGGCCTCCTGGAACAGGAAAAACTCACGTTATAGATGCAATAACTCAATATATTACTAAAGAACTAAAAGAAAAAGTTGTTATTTCTTCTCAAACCCATGTTGCAATTGATAATGTTTTAGATAAACTCATGGAAAACTATGATTTGGTTATTCCTAATAGAATTACAAATCGTAGAAACAAATATAGCAATCAAGAAATTGATAAGACTTTATTTAAGACGTGGGGATCTAAACTGAATAGCCACTTAATGGAATCAACAAGTAAAAGACTAGCCCAAAAGATTATTGAAGACTTATCTAATTTTAATGGTCTCGGTGAAATTCAGTATTCAAAGAATATGAAAGAGAACTTTCAAGTTATTGG
>Ga0180007_10001721_pt1 | contig 28066 bp, 25 predicted proteins | sample MM_PC_MetaG_FD_121122 | JGI IMG/M metagenome (GOLD analysis project Ga0180007, IMG submission 121122) | Groundwater microbial communities from the Aspo Hard Rock Laboratory (HRL) deep subsurface site, Sweden - MM_PC_MetaG | ecosystem: Environmental > Aquatic > Deep subsurface > Groundwater... | reverse complement strand
TTGGGTCAACACTTGGGCTGACGATTCATGCCGTCAGCCGACGAGCCGTACTTTTCCTGTTCATCCCGGTCTGGTATGCTGGCCACCGAGGAGGCGCTATGCCAGGACCGAATCCCCTGCCCTACAGCACTCTCGGACGCATCCTGCGGCTGGGCGCACTCTATGCCCTGGCTCCCCTGCTGTTGATTCTGGAGATACCCGTCGCCGTCCACATCGCCCAGAAACCCATGTCCGGCATGGCCGTCCACAACCTCGTGGTGCGGTCCGTCCATCCGAATGGACCGGCTGCCAACGCGGGGGTCCAGGTCGGAGACAGGATCCTGGCCATCGACAGCCGTCCGGTCGGCACGATGGTCGACTGGTACCTCGCCGAAGCCGGCCGTTACGAATTGGAGCCAAGGATCCTGCTCCTGCAGCGAGAAGACCGTTTCGTCGACGTGGCGATTCATCCTGTCCGCCCTGACAGCACCCAGATCATCCGCGGTTACGGCACATCCCTGGCAGGCATGGCGTTCCTGGCCATGGGATGGCTTGTCTTCACACGTCGGCACGACATGGTCACGCGATACTTCTTTGGCCTGTGCGCCACTTTCGCGTTCTTCCTGATGGACATCCCCGACTGGCCAAGCGCCACCTACATGACGATCAAGGACATCCTGCGCGACGTCGCCCACCTCCTGCTGCCGGTGGTGTTCCTGCGTTTCTTCCTGTATTTTCCCGAACGAACCCATCTCACCCCTCACAATCACCACCGTCACCGTCTCCTGTGGCTTCCCGCCCTTCCCCTGTTTGCGGCCAGTCTCATGATCCAGGCGACCCGAGCGGATCCCGGTTCCGCCGTGGTTACCCTCGTCCAGCAGGCCAGCACGCTCTACTTCATGGTTTACCTGCTCGCCGGGCTGGTTGTGTTCGCGAGAAAGGTCCTGCGCCGCGACCAGCCCATCGTCCACTCCAAGCTGCGGATCGTGCTGCTTGGATTGGTCGTGGGCATCGTCCCGTTCATCTTCGGAGCGTTCGTGCACAGCACGTCCAGTGGGCCGGAATGGAGTTGGGCTCCTTGGCTCGCTTTCTCCCTGGCCCTGGTTCCGGTCAGCTTCGGCGTGGCAATCCTGCGCTACGGCGCCCTCGGACTCAGCGACATCGTGCGTCACGGTCTGGTCTATGTGCTGATGACTCTGACAGTCGTTGTCGGCTACGGGATCCTGGTCGGACTCATCGGTCACGCCCTCGCGAGCTATTTCCGAACCGGCGACGAGCCCATGATCATCTCGGCGGTCATCGCCACGGCCCTGGTTCTCAATCCGCTCCGCCACCACCTTCACCGTTGGGTGGATGCGACGTTCTATCCCGCCCGTCGGGCGACCCGGGAAGCGGTCCTGGGCCTGGGCCACGAACTCTCCTGCCTGCTTGAGGAAACCGACACCCTGCGCCTGATGCTCGTCCGGCTTCACGACCTCTACCGCCCGATGCACGTGGGGCTCTTTCTCGATGAGCAGGGGGCCCAAGTGCTTCACACTATCCATGCCGTCCATGAGCTGCCCCGAGGTCCCTACAGGCTCGAAGCCGATGCGACCCTACTGCGGATCATGCAGACAGCCCATCGCCCCATCGCGACCGAGGAGATATCCGGTCTCGACACCCACGCCGAGACCGACGCCCAGACCAGGATCGTGCTCGAAACCCTCGACGTGCGTCTGACTGTGCCGTTGATCACAGGGGGACGTCTGGTGGGATTCCTGACCATGGGCCCCAAGTCGAGCGGCGGTCTTTACAGCCAGGCCGACATGCGCAACCTCCACGACTTCAGCGTTCAGGCGGCGGCTCTGGTCCAGATTGGACGTCTCTATCAACAGAGTCTCCAGCAGGAGCGCCTCGAGACCGAACTTGCCGTCGCCACCCGCATCCAGCAGACCCTCGTGCCGACCGAACCGCTGATCACCGACAGTATCGAGATCCTGGGCAAAATGGTTCCCTGCCGAGAAGTCGGCGGAGACTCCTTCGGTTATTTCGCTCTCGACGCCGACACTGTCGGTTTCGCCATCGCCGACGCCGCCGGCAAGGGCATTCCCGCCGCCCTGGTCATGACCACCCTGAGCGCCGCCTTTCGCAGCGCGGCCCACACCCACCCCGAGCCGGAGATCGTGATCGAGACCCTCAACCAGCACGTCTGCTCCCTCTCGGCGACCGGCCAGTTCATCTGCTTCTTCTACGGGACCTATCACACTCCGACACGGACCCTGCGCTACTGCAACGCAGGCATGAATCATCCGCTGCTCCTGCGGCATGGTCACCGATGGTTCGAACGCTTGAAGAAAGGCGGGCTGGTTCTGGGCATCGACCCGGAGCGCCGTTACGCCCGCGGGTCGCTGGTTCTGGGTGAGGACGATCTCCTGGTCATGTACAGCGACGGCCTGAGCGAGGAAACGAATTCGAGTGGCGAGTTCTTTGGGGAACGCAGACTGGAAGACGTCGTGCAACGGGGCAGCGGGCTCCCTCTTGAGGCACTCCGAGACAGGATATTTGCCACGCTGGACAGTTTCGGAGGCCCGGAACAGTCCGATGACCGCACGCTCATGCTTTTACGTATCAAGTCGTTAACCGAATAATCCGGAAGTCGGCATGATTTTGGCTCAAGTGATGGCGTGTTCCCGCCGAAGCCGGGAACATCAAGTCGCAAGTCACCGAGAACCGATCCGGAGGAATGAAATGGACTTCATTACGACCATCCTCATCCTCTCTGTCATCGACATCCTATGGTGGTTGAGAAAATGATTCTGACAGAGAACGGATAAGCCCGCGATTCCTTCCGGAGTCGCGGGCTTTCTCATTTTCCACATCAGGCATTCCAGAGATCCCTCATCCATGACACTTGTCATCGAGGGACATCGTCATCGACCCTAGCCTCTTCATCGGACCAATCCTCCCGCACCAGGACCAGCACCGCCGAGTTCGGAACAATCAGGTACTGCTGGCCCTCGAACGTGATCTCCACTCCAGCCTTGCGCATGAACAGGACATAGTCGCCGTCCTGGGCCTGCAACGGCATGTAGCGGGGTTGAGGAACAGAATCCCCCCAGGTTTCGTCCAGGCCGGGGTCGTGAAAATCCGGGAGAGGCTGGCCGGGACCGACCTTGACGACCCATCCCCCCTGGGCCATGCGCGTGCTGAGCGCGGTGGCAGGCAGATACAGACCGTTGTTGGTTTTTTCCTCACCCTGCTCCGGCCTCACCAAGAGCCGGTCGCCGACAACGATGAGTTTCTTCTTCAGAGGGCTCATGTTTTGCCTCCGCTCGGTCGGACCCATCATCATCGGGTCGAGCGGTTCGTCGCCGTTAGGAGCGGGCTCGCTCGATGGCCGCGAGATAGTCGCTCTTGGGATGGGCACCCACGAGCGTCTCGGAGATGGAACCGTCTCCCTTGATCACGAAAGTCGTGGGGATGCTGTTCACCTGTCCGAAGACGCGGAACGCATCCTGGTTCATCAGGGCGACAGGGAAAGTGTAACCGTTCTGGCTGATGAACGGTGCGACGACCTCGGCACCCTGACGGTCGGTCGACAACGCGATGATCCTTACGCCCTCGGCGCCGAGTTCGTCATGGATCTCCTGCAGAGCCGGCATCACCTGGCGGCAGGGGCCGCACCAAGTGGCCCAGAAGTCCACCAGGATGACGTCACCTTTGAAATCGCCCAGGTTGATCGTCGCCCCGTCCAGGCCGGGAAGGTTCAGCTCGTGGACCGTCAGTATTCCGGCGTCGTCGGCAACTTCCGCAACGGAGGTTTCTGCGTCGGAGTTCGCATCGCCGCCACCGCAGCCGGTGAGAAATGTCGCCAACAGAAGCAAAATCAGGATCCTGTTCATCGTCTGCCCTCCTAGAGCATCGCGTTGATTTTTTCGATCATCTTGTCCTTGGAAGTCAGACCGATCTGCTGGTCCTGCACTTCGCCGTTTTTCATGTAGAGCACCGTCGGCACGGACATCACGCCGTATTTCATGGCGTGGTTGCGGGCTTCTTCGACGTCGACGTGGGCGACCTTCAATTTGCCGTCGAATTCGCTCGCCAGTTCCTCGACGATGGGTTTGAGCTGCTTGCAGGGGCCGCACCAGGTCGCGCTGAAATCGACAAGCACCGGGACGTCGCTCTTGAGGACCTCGGCCTCGAAATTCTCGTCGGTGACATGGATCATCTCGCTCATGATTCCTCCGTGACCCGTTCGGGCCGGTTCGCGTTGTGCGGGTGGGGCCCGCTCACTGTCCCACTCGTTGAAGAACACGCTGCATGACCGCGGTCATGTCTTCGGCGTCCTTGAATCCCGAGAACCGCTCGAGTTCGCGACCCCCGGCGTCGAAGAAAATGACTGTCGGCATGCCAACGACCTGGTACTTCCGGTTCCGCGCATCGTTGATCTCGCTGCGGGTGGTCATGTCCATCTTGACCGATACAAATTGTTCAGCCAGGGCCAGGACCTCGGGCTGGTTGTAGGTCTTATGGTCCAACTCGATGCAGGCGGCACACCAGTCGGCGTAAAAGTCCATCATGACGGGCTTGCCATCGCGGGCTGCCTCGGTGAAGCCGATGGTCTCGTCCATGACCCAGGCCGGTTCCCGGTGCAGGGCTTCGGAGACGGCGTCTCCGCCGCGTCCCGTCGGCAACAATTCCGGAGCCAGTCCGTTCAAGGCACCCAGAATCGCCAGGGAGGCCCCCAGCAGCCAGAGAAACTTCAGCAGCCCCTTGTCCAGTCCCGCTCGGGCTCCCGCTTCGTTCGGCAGGGATTTCCAGGCTCCCCAGGCGCTCACACTGAACATCAGGATCAGGCCGTAAAGAGCCGGGGTCAGCCACTCCGGAAGGTAGATCCGTACGAACCACAGAGCGAGGGCGAACATCAGAAGGGCGAAACCGTGCTTCACAGTTTCCATCCAGCCGCCGGTCGGCAGCATTCCCCCGAAGGTGCCGAAGACCACGAACAGCACACCCATGCCCAGGGCGAAGGTGAACAGCAACCAGAAGCCGAGGAACAGGCTGCCTGTGGTCGCGACCCACGTCAACAGCACGACCAGCACCGGCCCCACGCAGGCCACCGCCACGATCCCCATGGCCATGCCCATCAGCAGGGGTCCGAGGAAACCCCTCTTTCCTCCACCGGCCTGATTGGCCAGGCTGCTGGGCATGCGCATCTCGAACAGTCCGGCCATGCTCAAGCCCATCGCGAAGATGAGCGCTGCGATGGGCCCCATGAACCAGGGTGTCTGGGTGAACTGGCCGAAGGCACCGCCGGCGGCGGCCGACAGCACTCCGAGAGTCGAGTAGATGATTGCGATGCCGAGCACGTACCACAGCGAAAGAACAAACCCTTTCAGGGCATTGCCCTTGGCGCTCATGCCGATGAACCCGATAGTGATCGGTATCATCGGCAGCACACAGGGAGTCAGGCTGGTCAGGAAGCCGCCCACGAAGACGATGAGAAAAGCCAGCCAGAGTCGGCCGTTCAGCGCCTGGTTCAAGCGACCCTCAAGCCCGCCCTGGTCGGGAGCATCAGAACCGGCGGTCACGGCGGACGTCCCGGTCCGGTCACCGGGAGTCACGACGATTTCGAGCGTCGCGGTGGCCGACGTCGGTGCATAGCAGAGACTCGCGTTGCCTTCGCGACAAAGCTGCGACTCGGCTGTGATCACCAGTTCGAACGGTCCTTCGTCCCCGGGCAAGACGACCGGCAGAACGGCCATCACATCGCCCTTCCAGTATCCGATTTCGCCTTCGACCGAGAGGGGCGGAAAGACGGCCTGACCGGCCTCGGCGCCCTCGACCGTCACGGCACGGAAGGTTCCGGTCATGTGGGTGCTCTCGGGGACATTGTAGAACAGGCCGATGCGAACGGTCGTGCCGGCGACGAAATCCTTGTCGAGGGGGCGGATTTCCAGCCTCACACTCGGGATCTCGCTCGGAGCCGTGGCTCCGCCGAGTGGACCGGCCAGAACGGCGGTGGCGATCAGCAGCAGGATCGCCAACAGGGGCAGTGTCTTGGGGAGCATCCGGGCCTCCAGCCGCAGAAGGGACGTCAGGGTTCGCTGGCGGGTCATGAGTGTGCGCTGGGCTGCATCGATGATACGGATCGTCATTGGAGATGTTTTTCTCTCTGGACGTCGGCGTCGTAGATCCGCAGGACAACGCCATCACTCTCGGCCAGGATTTCGAGGATGCCGTCGCTGTCGATGTCCATGAGTTCGATCCGGGAGCCGAAGGTCTGGCCGTCCCACTCGACATCGCCGCTGCGGGCATCGACGACTTGACCGGTGGAGAGCACGATCTCCGAATTGCCGTCGCCGTCGACGTCGCCAACCCGCAGGCGCGTGCACTCGTATTCGAACGGGCTGGTCCATTCGCGGGTGTGGGACTGGCCGTCCACGTAATGAAGGCGGCGATCGGCGTTGATCACGATCTCCAGGGCCGGGTCGTCATCGACCTGGCCGATCCCGACGGCGTGGATCACCATGTAGTCGTTGGTGAGCGACTCCCACAGCAACCGCTGGTCATGAGCCGACCAGAGATACACGTGACCGGCCGCGGTCCAGGCCAACAGCTCGTTGCGACCATCACCGTCCGTATCGATGGAAATCACCTCGCGAACCTGTCCGTTGAGTTGCTTGCTGACCCAGAGCTGCCGGGTCTGACCTTCAACGACATGGAGCAGCCTCACCAGACCAAAGCGGTCCCCGAGAGCCAGGACCGGACCGAGATCATCTTCGAGGGAGTCCACGGTCGTCATGAGATCGAGACGCATGGCGGCCATCATGGTCGCCGTGTAGCTCCAGTAATCGAGAGGCTGTTGGGCCGATGCCGCAGAGGCGAGGACCAACAAGAGAACGATCCACGTCATTCGGCGCGGAGAGGCGTTCATGGCAGACTCCCCTAGGGTTCGAGATCAGGATCGGGCAATGGCCACTCAAGATAACGGGTCGTCACCAGAGCGTCCACCTGCGATCGGTCGGACAGGAATGAAACCTGATAAAAGGCAGGAGGTTCCTACCAGGGAACGGGGATTCCCACCAGGGCGTGAATCGACCAGTGAGAGTAGTCGAAGGGCTTTTCGATGGCGTTGCGCCACTGCACCTTGGAGATCAGCACCAGGTTGGTCGCAGGCCGGTGCTCATAGCCGACCTCGAACAGCAGGGAACCGAGCAGGTTTTCGCCTCGAGTCACCCGCGGCGACGAGGTCGCATCGGCCGCTGCAGTGGTCACCGGATAGCCGATCAGGGCGAGTCCTCCCCCGGCGCCCACGAACAGGCTCGTGCCGATCACTCCGTCCCTCATGTCTACGGCGTAGCGGCGCAGGACGACGTCGGCGGTCAGGAGATCCCGTTTCGGAGCGAGACGCCGCCATTCACCTTCAAGGATGAGGCCCGTGTTCCAGTCGTACAGGGGACCGAGAAACTCGGACGCTGCGGCAGGTCGAAAGAGGATCGAGCCGGCGAATCCCCAGGAAAGGGCGTGCTCATGTGAGAACGAGGCCCCGAGAGTCGGGCCCACCGCGATCAGCGTCGGGTCCGGGCGATCCGGTCGATCGAGAGCCGAGCGGACGACGCCGCCAGCCTGGACGAAGGAGGCAGAGAAACCCGACAGGGCCGCGATCAGCAGAACGATGCGGTAGGGATATCTCACGGGCACAGGCACCTCGGGCTGGGGTTTCACCATCACGGAGAGATGAGAGCAAGCCCGATGCCAGAATCATTTTTTCCGGAACCTGTTGCCTGACAATCAGTCACGGCGTATGGTCGAAGTGTTGTCGGAGATCCGCCCGGTGATCCAACGACCTGCAGGAACCAGAATCAGCCATCATGTTCCGGAGTGACCATGAACGCCTCGCTTGAGAACGACGGCCCCAGCTTCGAGACCCTCAGCACCCCCGGCTTCGCCGAACTCAAGGTCCAGCGCTCCCGTTTCATTGCCGAAGTTCATCCCGCCTCGAACGAATTGGCAGCCCGGGCCGTGCTCGCCGATGTGACCGGCCGACACCATGACGCCCGCCACCACAGCTTCGCCTGGCGGTTGGGCGTCGAGGCTGATCTGGTGGAATTTCGCAGTGACGCTGGGGAACCTTCCGGATCGGCTGGGGAGCCCATCCTGAACGCTTTGAGGCAGGGGGAAGTCACCGACGTGGTCGCCGTGGTGGCCCGTTGGTTCGGCGGGATCAAACTCGGAACCGGCGGCCTGGGTCGTGCCTACCGCGAAGCAGCGACGCTGGCCCTTGAGCAGGCGACACGCCGTCGCGTCCATCTCGGTTCACGATTCATCGTCCAGTTTCCCTATCCGCTCCAGAAAACCGTCGCCCACTACCTCGAAGCCCTGGGCGGCCGTCGACTTGACGAATGCTACGACGACGCAGTGGCCTGGACGGTCTGGGTGCCAGCCCATCGCGTTGCCGAATTCCTTGCCGTGATTCTGGAGGTCGGTCAGGGACGGTTGATCGTAACACCCGATTCGGGGTAGCCGGCCCCCGAATCGAACCCGACTTTCGACAAAAGACCCCGGACTTCCGCCCGGGGTCTCCCGTTACTCGTTCAGAGGACTGCTCGATGTTGGTCAGGCAGTCATGTCCTTCATGTCCTGGTAGTCGTGCATATACCGGAAGGTCTTGCTGTTTCGGATCTTCTCGAAGGCTTCTTCCTTGATCTGACGGATGCGCTCGCGGGTCAGGCCCATGTCCTGGCCGATCTCCTCGAGGGTCATCTCGTTGTCCGTGCCCAGACCGTAGTACATGCGCAGGACCTTGGCCTCGCGGGGCTTGAGGTCGCAGAGCATGCGCTCGATGCTCTCGGCCAGATCAGCTTCCATCACCGGCGTGTCGGGAGTCTTGCTCTTGGTGTCCACAAGGAAGTCGAGGTAGGTCGAGTCCTCGTCGTTGCCGACGAAGTCGTCCAGGAAGAAGTTGTCCTGCATCAGGGGCAGGGTGTCTTTCACCTCGTCGACGGAAAGGCCCAGTTTTTCTGCGATCTCCTCAGGCATCGGCTTGCGTCGCAGGCTCTGCTGCAACTCGCTCGAGGCGCGCTTGATCTGGTTCAAGACGCGGGCCCGGTTCAGGGGCATGCGCACGATCTTCGAATGGTTCGCCAGGGCGGCCAGGATCGACTGACGGATCCACCACACGGCGTAGGAGATGAACTTGTAGCCGCGGGTCTCGTCGAAGCGCTGGGCAGCCTTGAGCAGGCCCAGGTTGCCTTCGTTGATGAGATCCTCGAGCGGAACGCCGTAATGGGCGTATTCCTTGGCGATCGAAACGACGAAACGAAGGTTCGAATTGACCAGCTTGTGCAGGGCGCCATCCTCTTCAGCCTTGATGGCACGCGCCAGTTCGCACTCCTGCTCACGGGTCAGCAGCGGAAACATCTTCACTTCCTGGAAGTACAGATCCAGGTTCGACATGATCCGAGCGCTTTCGCGGCGGGCCTTGGGGGCTGCCTTCTTGCTGGTCTTCTTGACCGTCGCCTTGCCGACCTTTGCGGCTGTCTTTCGCTTCGTCGTAGCCATGATCTACCTCGTTCACTTTCCAGATCCTCAAATATTCTTGATGGGCTGATTTCACTACTACAAGTCTCGTGCCAGCAGATGAGTCTGAGTGGATAGAATACATCCTGTTATCTATCCTATATAATATCACTATGTTACTGACTATTCCTGCGCGATCGTCAACAACCTCCAGGGGCGAAATAACGCCGACTTTGACATTCTGTCAGAGCCGGCGCCTTCGTGTCGGTCATCCTGTCAATGGGCTACCAGCTCACTCGGACCGTGTAGGTCAAAATCGTCTCCCGGCCGGCGACCACAGGAATATCGAAGCGGAACCGGCCAGCATCGAGCTTGTGGGCTTCGTGGCTCGAGGCCTGAATCGACCATTCTCCACCGGCGGATTCGAGCACCTCGATCATGACATCGTCGACCGAATGGTTGCGCAGCGTGATCTCCCAAGCCGATTCCTGGGTTCGATCACCGAGCTTACGTTCCGAAACCTGGCGACGTTCCGCGACCAGGTCGAAGGCGAACCCGGTGGCCAGTTCCAGTTTTTCGTCACGGGGCGTGTGATCGATGCGGGACTCCCCGAGCAATTGCCGAGCCCCTGACGCTGACCGTCCGTAGACCCTGATCACCCCGGCGGGCAGCGGCACGCCGAGACCCTCGCGCTCCCCGTTCCGGAATGCATGCACGACCGAGATCTTTTCCTGGGGAGGCCCAGCTCGACCCGAGCGGTAATGGTTGGAGCCGAAGGACGTGAGCCGGTAATGCTTGGCGACCGGCACGCCCTCGACCCGGAACAGGGAGATCTGCTTGATCTCGTTGTCCTTGAGCTGAGTCGTACCAGGCACCGTGTAGAGATGGAAATCGCCGACACTCTCTTCGACGATCCCGTCGGCCTGCATGCTCTCCATGGCCATCATGGCCTTGCGGCCTCCCAGCATCGGAGCCGGTCCGACGAGGTTGACGTCGCCGGCCAGGAGCATCAAACCGGCCTCGTCGAAGGTCGTTCCGCAACGATTCTCAATGCTGACCCAAGCCTGGAGATCGGCGCTGGTCCCTTTGTCGTCGAGTTGGAGTACGTAGTCCGCAGACCAGGACAATCCGCCTGTCAGATAGGAGACATCGACCTGACGGGTTCCGGCGCCGTCGGCTTCGAGTCGCCAAACCAGGGTAGGACGCGCCCGCAGATTGTTCGGCAGGCTGGTCAGCGCCAACCGGCCCGGCACATCGAAGACGATCTCGCCGGCCACTTCATACACAGGCCCTTCGGCCATTCCGAGCAGAGTTCCCTCGATACGACGGCCATCCTCCTGAATCCAGCTGAGCGTTCGGCCCACATATTTTTCGAGGATCTTCTTCTGTGTCATCAGATCAAACTCATAGCTCTGTTCGAGAATCCTGAACGCGCCGCCCCGGGAAGGTTCGATGATGAGCGTGCGCGGTCGGATCTGGGCCGGCACATCGCGAAATTCGAGCCGACTCGGCCCATCCGGCAACTGGAGGGCCCGTGTTTCCCGCACCAGGCCGAGGCCGTGGTTGTAGACGGTCAGTTCGAGAACGGACCGGTCATCTCCCCCGCTGGGCGTCGCGTCCGGCCATGGAGCGGCCACTGCGGCGGATCCGGCCACCAGGACGAGCATCAGGCACATCAGACTGCGTTTCATGACATCTCCCTTGAAGTGTGCTCGGTCAACCCGGGATCGAAAGAGGCTCAAGAAGTTCCAGGAAGGGTCGATCCTCGGGTGGACGGTCGCTCCATTTGAGAAAGCCGACGCGCACCGTCGCCGACGACTCAACAGCCTCGGGACCCAAGCGGTTCCCGCTGACGATAACTCTCGGGACAGGAGGCCAACAGTGCTGCACTCAGTTCTCATCGTCGACGATACCGAATTCATGCGCTTCCTGATGCGGGAAATCATGAGTGATCTGGCCATCGGCATGATCGCCGAAGCCGGCTGCCTGGAGGAAGCCATGGACCTCGCCGAAGTCCTGCAGCCCAATCTGGCCATTATCGATTTCACCGATCCCGGCCTCGACGCCCCGAAAATCACGCGCGCCCTTCAAAGCCGCCATCACGATCTGCCCGTGGTGGCGATCACCCATCTGGATGATGACGCTCAGACGCGTTCGGCGATCGCTTCGGGCGCCGTGGCCTGCGTGGTCAAGCCCTTCGACAGCGAAGCGGTCAGGACCGTTCTGCAGGATCTGATTGAGACGGTGCCAATGTCCTGAGCCCCGCTCAGGTCACATGAACAGGAAGTACATGACGAGCCCGAGCGGCAGGCAGTAGAAGGAAAATTTCCAGAAGTGCTTTTGGACCACCAGGAGGGCCGTCAGGCGAATCGCCACCAAGCCAACGATGAACGCGACGAACATTCCGAGAATCAGTCCCATGTGCGTGGCCTCGGTCTCCGGCAGGCCTTCGAGCGACTGCAGGACCAGCGCCCCCGTGATGGCCGGTACAGCCATCAGGAAGCTGAATCGAGCCGCCTCTTCCCGATCCAGACCCAGCCACATCGACGCCGCGATGGTCGAGCCCGAGCGACTGATCCCGGGCATGATCGCCAGCGCCTGCGCCATGCCGATCAGCAGGGCCTTGCCCAGGGACGGTGAAACGGGATCCCAGACGGCACTGAAGCGCCGGGAACGGCTGTTGTCGCCTGTCAGACGCGTCGAAAGCAGAATCAGCCCCGTGAAGATCAGGGCGACTGATGCAGCTTGGGGATTCGCAAAGAGGTCTTCGACAAAATCCCGAAACAGATATCCGACGACCGCCGCCGGGATCGTCGCCACGACCAGTGCTACGAGGTACTGGACCGCCAGGGCGTCGAAGGTCAGGAGTCGGCGCAGATCCCGGGCATAGACGACAAGAACGGCCAACAGCGTTCCGACATGCAGCACGACGTTGAGAAAGACGTCTCCACTGAACGTGCCCAGCCAGTGTTCAAGGAGAACGAGATGCCCCGAGCTGCTGACCGGAAGGAACTCGGTCAGGCCCTGAACGACCGCCAGAATGATCAGATGGAACAGTTGCACTGCGATCCTTCCTGGCTCAGGAGCCTTCGCCCCGGGCGAGTCGATAATGCCGCCGTGCTTCCTGGTGGAGCTCAAGGGCGTCCAGGGTCAAGGCGGTCTGATAGTGCACGCGAGCGTCGTCGGGCCAATGATCAAGGGCCCGCCGCAGCGAAGTCAAGGCATCGTCGAACCTGCCGAGATGGTGCAGACAGGTCCCCATGTAGAAATGGGAACGGACCAGACGGGCGTCCAGCTGCAAGGCCCGACGGAACCTGGCCAGGGCCTCTCGCGAAACGCCCTTTTTGTGCAGCGTCAGAGCGGCGTGATAATGGGCTACGGCATGATCGGGTTCCAGAGAAGAGGCCTGCTCGAACCGTTCGAGAGCCTGCTCGAAGTCCGCGGCATGAAAGTGGACCAGGCCGATATTCAGGAAACCCTCGGCATCGGGTCTGGTCTCGATGGCGGCCTCGAAACACCGGAGGGCTTCCCTGGTCCTCCCCTGGTCGGCGTACAGGGCCCCGAGATTGTTCTGGGCCTGCCAGACTTCTCCGCCGGCGCGAATGGCTCGCCCGTAGGCTTTTTCCGCTTCGCCGGGACGACCGAGATCATCCAGGGCTGCACCCAGATTCGTCCAATAGCGGGCGGAACCGGGATCCACCTTCACAGCTTGCTCGAAGGAATCGGCGGCCTCAGAGATTCGTGACGCCTTGCGCAGGACGCATCCGAGACGGTAGAAGCGCTCGGCCACGGGCTCCCCCTGAGCCAGGGACTCCCGATAGGCCCGTTCGGCTTCAGGGAAACGCCCTTCCGCTTCACTGGTTCGACCATGCTCGAACCAGCGCTCCGGGGACCAATCGCCCTGCTCGAGGGATGCACTGTTGTTGGTATCGGCGAACATGGCCGCAGACTACGAGTTGGGGCTCGACCGGTCAATGCCGGATCTGCTGAAATCACTCAAGTCCAACCGATAGCGGCCGATTCAGGAATCGCTCACACGAACCTGCACTACGACGCCGGAGACGACCGATGACCATCGCAAAAACCGACACCATTCTCAAGCAGATGTTCACTCGGCTCCTGAACATCGAGTTGGAAGACGATGTCCTCGAGAGGCTCAGCCCCGTTGTGGACGGTGTCATGGATCGGCTCCGGGATGAGCTCGACCCCAACACCCCCCAGGGTCAGAACATGATGCGGGCCCTGCTCTGCTCGATGGTCACCCACGGCTGGGGTCTGGGCATGCACCCCCACAACAATCCCGGACAGGACATCGACGGGAACGCCATCGAGGTCAGGGTGTGCAAGGATATCCTGCTCGAGATGGACGACCTCCGCTCCCTTCGCTACATCAAGAAGGACGACCATGGGCGCGTGAAGAAAGCCCTCTTCGAACCGGACCAGAACATGCGGATCCGCAAGCACATCGATGCGATCCTCTCGGACGTCAGCCAGAAATGGGACGCCGAATAGCGACGGAACACTCCGACGCAAAAGACGCGGGCTTCGACCGAGGCCCGCGTTTTCGTTCATTCAGTGGAGTCAGTCGAGGGGGGTGCGGCGCCGCAGGATCGTCTCGGTCATCTCGGCGAAAACAGACTCGGCTCTTCCGGACTGGCCGACCTGGTCCAGGAAGATCCTCTTGGCTGACGTCAACTCGGATTCGAACTCCTCGATGACATCACCGCGACGCCAAGCCGCGGCGTGACGCGCCGGCTGGTAGAGGGCGATGTCCTGGACGAGGGTTCGCGCCACCCGGCGAGCCCAACGAAGCGATTCGGGCGACATGCCGGGACGCGGCGCCACCGGAGCATCGCCGCTCGCATCGAAGCGGAACACTTCCGAACACGAGGCACATCGCAAACGCAACAGTCGACGGGGAAACGTCGCCGGATCGAGGCGGTAGCGAGCCGCGCAGCGGGGGCATGTGATGTCCATGGATCCTCCGGTGGCCTTGATGATGCCTGCCTCTTCGACATCGGCGCCGGAACGGTCTGCTAAAGCTTCATTTCATCCGGTCCCGCCGCTGAGCAGCCGACCATGCTCCTGTTGGAGCATTTTTCCGAGAGCGGCATGGGCGGGCCGCTTGAGTTCGGGATCCGTTTCGAGCAACGCCCTGGCCTCACGACGACAGGAGTCGACCAGATCGCGATCGCGCAGGGGATTGGCCATGCGGAAGATGGGTGCCCCGTGCTGGCGTGTTCCCAGGATGTCTCCCGGACCACGACGACGCAGATCCTCTTCGGCCAGCTGGAAACCGTCATGGGTTCGACAGAAGATCTCGAGCCGATCCTTGGTCTCATCCGGAAGCCAACGGTCCGTGACCAGAAAACAACGGGCCGCATGAGCCCCGCGGCCCACTCTTCCCCGCAGCTGATGCAGTTGAGCCAGACCGAAGCGATCCGGATGGTGGATGACCATGACAGTGGCGTTGGGGACGTCGAGGCCGACCTCGACGACCGTAGTCGCGACCAGGATGTCCAGATCGCCGCAGGCGAACGACTCCATCACGCGAGTCTTCTCGCTCGATTTCAAACGCCCGTGCAGTAGCCCAACCCGGCAATCGCGGAACACTCCTTCGACCAGGGTCTGGTATTCCGATTCGGCGGCCTTGAGATCCTGACCCTCCGTTTCCTCGATCACCGGATAGACCACGAAGACCTGGCGCCCCGACCTGACCTCACCGAGCACCGCATCGTGGACCGTGTCGAGGGCCTTGCCGGTAACCAGGTGCGTCACCACCGGCATTCTGCCGGCCGGCATCTCGTCGATCACCGAAAGATCCAGGTCTCCACAGAGAGTCAGGGCGAGGGAGCGCGGAATGGGCGTCGCACTCATCACCAGCAGATGGGGCGGCCCGTCCTGGCCGATCTCTCCGCTTCCTGCCTGGCCTCGCTGACGCACACCGAACCGATGCTGTTCGTCCACGATGGAGAGGCCCAGCCTCGGCATTCGGACGTCATCCTGGAGGACCGCATGGGTGCCGATCAGAAGATCGAGCTCCCCCGCCGCCGCACCGCCGAGAACAGCCCGGCGGTGCGCCGCCGGTGACGAGCCGGTCAAGGTGTCGACGCTGAGACCGAGGGGGGCGCACAGGGCCTGGATGACTTCGCCATGCTGCCGGGCCAGGACTTCGGTAGGAGCCATGAACACGGCCTGCCAACCCTGCTCGATGACGAACAGGGCTGCGATCAGAGCCACAAGGGTCTTGCCGGAACCGACATCCCCTTGCACGAGCCGGTGCATGACCTGTCCACTGCGCAGGTCCTTCAGGATTTCTGTCAGAACTCTGCGCTGGGCTCCGGTCAATTCGAACCTGAGGGAATCGACAAGACGCCTGGTCATGTCTCCGGGAGCCTCGAGTCTGAGCCCGGGAACACCGATCCTGCCCTGGCGTCGCATCGCCATCACGAGCTGGATCAGGAAGATCTCGTCATGGGCCAGGCGACGACGTGCCCGGTCGCGAGCTGCGATGTCAGCGGGGTAATGGATCCCCCATAGCGACTCCGCGAAGCCACAGAGGTCGAAGCGCTTCAGCAATTCCGGTGGCAGGTATTCGGGGAAAGCACCTCCGAGAGCAGCCAGGGTTTCATGGATCCGTTGCCGCAGCCAATGCTGTCCGAGTCCGGCGGTCAAGGGGTAGACCGGCACCAGCCGACCGGTGTGCAGACCCTCGCTCTGGGAATCGAGGATTTCGAAATCGGGATGGACGATTTGCTTGCGACCGTTAAACAGTTGGATCCTGCCGCTGATCAGAACCTTGGTACCGCTCCGGAACTGCTTGAGGATGTAGCTCTGGCCGAACCACTGGCAGAACAATACTCCGGTCGCGTCCCCAAGGCTGACCGTCTGGAGGGACCGCCCACGCTGCCCCTGGCGCCCCCCACTGGTCAGGACCTCTCCTGCGATCGTCACCTCGCACCCTGGCTGAGCCGAGGCGATCGTCACGACCGTGCTTCGATCCAGCCAACTGCGGGGGTAGTGGCGCAGCAGATCGCCCGCCGTGGCAATTCCCAGACGCGCGAGAGCCCGGCTCCGGACCGGGCCTACTCCCTTGAGAAACTGGACGTCACTGTCCCAGGTGATGTCCACCACGGCCATGCTTTCGACGGGGGAATTTTCTTGCTGCGACAGGTGCAGGATGATATATTGGCCCGTCTGTCATTGCAATCGTTTGGAGGCCGAACGTCATGAGCAGGAAGTGCGAAATTTGCGGCAAGGGTCCGCAGTACGGTAATCGGGTCAGTCACGCTCACAATACCACGCGTCACCGTTGGATGCCTAACCTGCAGCGTATCCGCTACGAGCAGAATGGCAAGATCAGCCGTGGCTACGTTTGCACACGTTGCATACGGACCGGGGACATCAAGAAGGCGACCTGATTCAGTTCGCCCCAGCGTCTGCCGTTCAGCGGACTCGCTTGAAAATATGATACAGCCCGCCGGACTCGACCGGCGGGCTGATTTCCTGTTTCTTCAGCTCTGCGATCAGCTCCCGAAACTCCTCGGACATGGATTCCAGCCTCACCCAGCCTATCTCCCCACCCTTGGCCGCGGCCGGCGCGACGCTGTAACGAGTCGCTACCACCGTGAAGTCGGTCCCATAGACAAGATCTTCCTGGATCAGGCGCAGAGCCGTCGAATCGGGAGTCGCGATGTGCTGAAGAAAGATCATGCCTTGATGTTCGGCATCGTCTCCGAGGGCATCGAGCAACAGGCGGCGCCGTCCGGCGAGTCGTCGGGCCTGCTCCTCGGACGAAGCCATAACTTCCTCTAGGCGCGCCAGGGCGACTTCGATTTCTCCGTTTTTCTCCAGAAGATCCACCCGCAACAACTGAATGGATGAGTCCGAGGGGGCCAGGGCCGAAGCACGATCAGCTGCCCGGAGAGCCTCGGCGGTCCGACCGAGCGCGTCAAGATGCACGGCGTAGTTGAAAAACCCGACCGGGTCATCGGGGACTTCTCTCAAGTAACGCAGGAACTCCACATCGGCGTCATCGAACCGACCGACCAGCTCGTAGGCGTTGGCAAGATGGAAACGCGTTCGACTCAGTGTCGAATCGGCGACCAGGGCCCGCTGCATCACGGGGATCGATTCGATGATCCTCTGAGAGGCGAACAGGGCCTCTCCCAGCACGGAGTAGGATTCGGCAGAACCATCGGTCCCCACAGCCGTGGCTGCGGCACGGACGGCGTAAGCGGTGTCGCCGGCCATGATGGCCAGCTCACTGGCGTGACGTAGATCTCCGGCGGATGGGGACTCCATCTGCATGGAGTGATCCCAGTGGCTCAAAGCCACACGCCAAAGAGCCCGCTTGCTCGCCAACTGTGAAAGCGTCTTCAAGGTGACGGGTTCGGCCCCCCCGATCCGGGCCACATGGAGCAGCAGGCCATAGGCCGGCCGCTCGTCCCCCTCGGCCAGCAACAACGCCGCCAGGGATCTGAGTGTGGGCAGATGGTCGGTGTCGCTTTGAAGCGCGGTCTCCCACGATCGGCGCGCCGCCCCCTGATCGCCGATCTCGAACAGGGCGCGACCGTGCCAGTACAAGGCGTCAGCAGAGTCGGGAAAAGCCGTGACCGTCCGGCTCGCCCAATCCAAGGCTTCGGCATCGTGGTTTTCTTCAAGCGCCATCATGGTCAGGGCGATGAGCACCGGCAGTTGCTCGCCCTGGTGATCGAGGCAATCGAGCAGAAGAGGACGTGCAGCGGCAAAGCGGTACTCGGCCGCCAGACTCAGGCCGACTCGGCAGCTGTCGGAGGAGATGTCTGTGACCACTTCACCGGTGTGCAGGGGCTCGGCCGAAGCGCAGACAGACGACAGGTTGAGCAGGATGATGCCCGACCAGGTCAGCTTACGATGTCCAGAAGTCAAAACAGGCCCTTCGATGAACCGACGATCGTCACTCAACCGATCCAGCGACGAATCGGTTCCAACCAAAAGGTCGGATCAAGCCACGTCCAGCGCAAGTCTTCGGGGTGAAGTCCTCGTTGATGCTGAATGATCGCCATGGCCTGAGCTGTTCGTTCCTGTCGGAAAAGCAGGCAGAGTCGGTCGACAAGAATGCTGTCGGGAAGCACCGCCGGCAGAAGCGCGTCTCCTTCATCATCGAGTTCCAGACTGCACCGCTGGAGCAGACGAACCAAAGGTTCGGTGAGCTCACCAGCCTGCTGCAGCTCCCGCAGCAAGGGCAGGACATCGAGCCAGCGGCCTTCACTGGCAGCAGCCCGTGCCTGAAGCCATTGCCATTGGGGCTGGTTCTTGAGGACCTCCGGGATCAAGTCCAGGTTCAGCGTTTCGCCTCGCTCGAGGGTGATCAACGCTTCCAGGTAGATCCGACGCGCTGCTCCGTCTTCGACTCCGATCGACTCCGGCCAGTTGTCCAGAATCTTCTGGGCTCGATCCGGACGGCCGATCTGCAACAGGTGGCAGGCCAGGTACCACTGATAGGTTTCATCGATGAACCAGCGGGAGGAGAGGGCCTCCAGGCGGCCACGAGTGTCGTCGTCGTACCCCTGGAAAAATTCCACGGCCGCCAGCAGCAATTCCGCCATCGGAAAAGAGGAGCCCAGATCGTTCCAGCGCTCCAGATGGGTTCGAGCTTCGGTCAGTCGCCCGGTGAGCAATGACAGGGTTGCGCCGAGGTAGGAACAGAACAATTCCTCTCCCGGATGTCCTCCGATGGGATCGGTGACCTCGGCCTGGATCCGGATGACTTCGAGGGCCTCGGCGAAACGATGCTGATCGGCCAGGATCAGGGCCTTGAGATGAGCCGCCGTGCGGTAACGGGGGTTCAGGATGAGCGCTTGGGCCACCTCTTCGAGGGCCTCGGTATTCTGGCCAGTCTGGAACAAGGCCGCAGCCAGTTTCACCCTGTAGTCGGGGTAGGTGGGTTTTTCCTGGCACAGGGCCCGCATGCGTTCGATACCCTCGTCCCAGCCGCCGGATCGGCATGTTTCCACTGCGTCCTGGACATCGGTGGCGTGCGAGTCCTCGGTCACGGTCTGGTTGAGGATTCGGAAGAGGTCCTCGGGCAACTCCCCTGCAGCGAACGGGACCTGACTCGACAGGTAGCGGATCAGCGGATGATCAACCCGCTGCCCCGAATCAATCATGGCTTCCAGACTCGCGACAGCCGACTCCGCCTGATCACAGGCCGTCAGGGCACAGGCCTCGAGCAACCTCGCTTCGACATAGTCGCCGTTGTATTTCAGGGCCTGCCGCGCCGCCATCAGAGCATCGGACCAGCGATCGGCCCGGGCGAGGGTGAGGCCGTACCAGAATTGGAGATCGGGGTAGGTCGGCCACCGTTTGGCAGCTTCGGCGAAGAATGGAGCGGCCGCCAGCGGTTTTCCCACCACAAGCAGCCGCCGCCCTTCGAGAGTCAGCGATTGCCTCAGATAGAACTCAACGAGGGAGCCGGCCTTGGTGCCCTTGTCTTCGAGAACCTCGCGCAGGACCGGGACCGCGGAGGCATAGTCCCCTTCTTCGTAGAAGGTGATGCCTTCCGAGAAGTCCGAGCCATTCTTTCGCCCCAGCAGTCGCCCGAGCAACGACATGTCAGTCCATGTACTTTCTCGTGTAGGCAGGTTCGGAGAGCTCGTCGCGCAAACCGTCACTGGCAAAAGGCGACCGCCGCACCAGGCTCGGCTGCCAGCCGCGAGTGCTCCCCCCGGCAGGTCGCGCATCTTCATGTCCCGGATCGGCATCCATAAAGCTCGAAGCCGGCAGCTCTTCTGGGAAGCCACTTGGGATGTTCTGCGAAACGACGGCCGCCGCGGGGTGTGTGGCCGGCATTTCATTCCCCCGAGGGGGCGGCATCAATTCGGGGCCGGGCTCGGGTTCTGCGAACGTGAATCGGCCGACGGATTCCGAGACTGGACGTTCGGTCTCCGGCATCGTCGGCGGGGACATTTCCACCGGCTCGTAGGCCCCGGCGGCAGCGGCCATGACCCTGAGCTGTGGACGAGCCTGCTCCAGCTCAAGCGCAGCGATATCCTCGGCAGGAACATCATCATCCTGGGCAGGGATTTCGCCTGATTGATGATCCTCGAAGGTCTCATCGGGAATCTTGGCCGCCAGGGTGGGAGCGCTCGAGCGCGATTCCCGGGCCATTCGGGCTTCTGTGCCGTTGCGGGTCTCATCGAATCCGGTTGCGATCACCGTGACCTGAAGCGTGTCGCCGAGGCTTTCGTCGATCCCGTAGCCGAAGATGATATGAGCCTGGTCTCCGGCCGCTTCCTGGACCAGAGACATGACCGTGCTGGTTTCCCTCAGGCCGATTTCGCCTCCGGTGATGTTGACCAGGACGCCTTCGGCGCCACGGATGTTCACGCTTTCAAGCAGAGGAGAACTGATGGCGGCTCGAGCCGCCAGTTCGGCCCGATCGTCGCCCTGGGCCACGCCGGTTCCCATCAGGGCAACACCCCTGTTCTGCATGATCGAGCGCACGTCGGCAAAGTCGAGGTTCACGACATGGGGCGTCATGATGATGTCGTGGATGCCTCGGGTGGCTTCGTAGAGAACGTTGTCGGCGAAGACGAAAGCATCGCTCATGGAGGCGCTCTTCGGCATCACCTCAAGGAGGCGTTCGTTCGGGATCACGATGAGGGTGTCGACGGCCTTCCGCAGTTCGTCGAGGCCGGCTTCCGCCTGGTTCGACCGGACCCGGCCCTCGAATCCGAAGGGCTTGGTGACGACACCCACAGTCAAGGCGCCGAGTTCCATGGCGATGCGGGCGACGATCGGTGCGGCGCCTGTGCCGGTGCCTCCGCCCATGCCGGCGGTCACGAAGACCATGTCGCTGTCTTCGAGGAGTTCGCGCAGGGTGTCCTCGTCCTCAAGCACCGATTCGCGACCCACGTTGGGGTCACCACCGGAGCCGAGCCCGCGGGTCACCTGGTGACCGATCTGGATGACCTGAGCGGCCCGCGAGTTCCGCAGGGCCTGCAAGTCGGTGTTCACGGCGAGGAAGTCCACGCCTTCCAAACCGGCTTCGATCATCCGGTTGACGGCATTGCCTCCAGCACCGCCGACGCCGACGACTCGTATCTTTGCTAATCGATCATGGGGTTCTACAAGTTCGAAGACCATGGACCGCCCCTCTCGTCCTTGAGTCGGGTGGTGGTTGGTGAGGTGCGAGGATCCTTCCCCGCATCCCTTTTCTAACATGACGGGCGATGTGTTCCAAGAGGATTTTTCGGGAAATTCCTATTTCCTGCCCCAGAGCCTCCGCAGGATCCCCGGCAGTCTCCGGGAAGTGGAGTCGGGAGCTTCCCGCCGATAGGTCGGCAAGGCATCGGCTGAGGCCCAGGCAGCGAGCCCCAGGGCCGTCGCCCACTGCCCGTCGGACAGCCGATCCGCTCCGCGAACCCCTGAAGGAAACAATCGGGTCTCGACCGGCAGTTGGAAAACCTCTTCGGCCAGTTCGTCGGTGCCTTCGCAGCGGATGCCGCCTCCGGTCAGGATGATACCAGTTCGCAGCTCGCCGGTCTTGAGCCCTGAACCGATGTCCTTCTTCACCATCGCGAAAATCTCCTCGAGACGGGGTTCGAGGATCGTCGCGATGAGACCAGGTGATTCAGTCGGCTGTTCCTCGGTGAACAGGACCTCCGGATCAACGGCTTCGACCAGGCTGCGCAACACCACGCCGCGGCTCCTCTTGATCGCCTCGGCATCGGGAACGGGAACTTTGAGACCATGACTCAAGTCGTCAGTAAGATGCTTCCCTCCCAGGGGCACCAGACCGAATCCCGCGATTTCGCCATTGCGGAACAGCACCCACTGGGTGGCGGCCCCCCCCATGTCCACCAAAACGGCGCCTTGTTCCTTTTCCTGGTCGGACAAAAGGACCGAGGCCGCCGCCAGAATATCCACACACCAGCCCGCTGGTTCGAGCTTGATCCGCCCGAAGGCTTCTTCGAGGTTCTGTTGGACCGTTCCGGATCCAGTGATCAGATGGGCTTCGACCTCGAGATGACTGCCGAGACGTCCCACAGGATCGATGATCCCCCCGATGCCGTCGACGGTGAAACCCACAGGATTGGCGACCAGGATCGCATGGTCGAAAGGAATCGAGATGCTGTGGGCCCGACCCATCACCATTTCGACATCCGCTTCGGTCAAGGCGCGGCGTTCGGCGCCGAGTTGGAGCTGGCTTCGCGCCCAGAACGAGTGGAGGTGGGAGCCGGCGACGCTGTAATAGAACCCCGTGATATCGACGTCCGCCTGGGACTCGGCCATTTCGACGGCCCGTTGCAGCGCCCTGCTGCCCGACGAGAGGTCGATGAAGTCACCATCGCGGAATCCCGCGGCGTCTGCTGTGCCGGCACCGAGAATCCGCAGGCCCTCCGGCTGGACGCTGGTGACCAGGACGCGAAACGTGGTTGATCCGAGGTCACAGGCTACGACGAGTTGTCCAATTTCCATGGTGCTTATCTCCTGGTGGGCGGGGTCGCTTGTTCGACGAACACCCGTCCTTCGAAACGCAAATCGACTTCGGCTCCGTGTGGAACCGTCTCGACGATGGCCGACAGGCGGAGCAAACGTGCCCGCCAATCCTCGTCGCCCAGGACAGCACGGATCCGCTGGCCCGACAGCACGATGCTCAGGCCTCGCTCATCCGCGAGGATGTAGTCCAGGGACTTCGATGCGATCAGATCACCCTTGTCGATAACGTCGAGCAGATCCAGCACCAAGGATCGAACAGACTCGTCCGGCTCGCTCTCCCCGGCGTTGATCACGAACTGCGGAAGATCCGGGACCGGCGTGTCGTCCGGCAAAGCCAGGACACGGCCATCATCCACCAGAGCCACGAGCTGTCCACCCGTTCCGGACATCAGCACACGGGGACGCCACTCGGCCAACCGAACCGTCAATGTTCCGGGGAGACGTCGGCCGATCTCCGCTTCCCTGATCCAGGACAATTCCTCGAGATCCCTGCTCAGGGAGCCGAGATCGCAACGCCAGAGGTTGACCCCAAGCCGGGCCTTGAGACGGTTTTCCAGCGAGTCCCGCGAGGCGAAACGGTACCGGCTGGTCTCGAGTCTCGCTACCTGAAACCGGGGGGAAGTCAGCAGCCAGTGCACACCGAACCCGAGGCCGACGAGAAGAAGCACCAGCCCGGTCATCGAGAGTGCCTTCTTCCAGCGTTGGCGCCGACTCGTCCTACTGCGGGCCATGGCAGAGCCGGACCGCTTCTGTCCCAGGCTCAGAGGGCTGCGTCCCACGTTTCCCTCTCTCCCTTCAACCAATTCTTCAGAGCGGGCACGAGTCGCCCGATGCTGCCAGCGCCGAGGGTCAGCAGCAGGTCACCGTCACGCACGTGCTCTTGCAGGAACGATGGGACATCATCGAAGGATTCGAGCAGGACCGTGGCGTCACGCCCCCGCCGTTCCAGACCATCGGCGATCAGACCGCTGTCCACACCCGGCGACGGGATCTCACCCGCGGCGTAGATCGGCAGGAGTCCTACGGCATCGGCTGTGGTGAACACATCGGCGAACTCCTCACTGAAGCGTTCGGTGCGCGAGTAGCGATGGGGCTGAAAAAGGACGACGACCCGCCTGCCCTGGGCCCGGGCCAGGGTCAGGGTGGCTGCGACTTCGGTAGGATGATGGCCGTAGTCGTCGACCAGCCGCACGCCGCCGTGCTCGCCGTGCTCCTCGAAACGTCTGCCGATTCCGGCAAACGACGCCAGCGCCTCCGACGCCACGCCGAAGGGCACCCCCAGTTCCATGCCGACCGCCACTGCTGCCAAGGCGTTGCTCAGATTGTGCAGACCCGGCATGCCGAGTTCGAGTTCTCCGACTTCCCGACCATGCACCCGGACCAGGGCGCGGCGGCCGGACGGGTCGAGGGCTTCGCCGCGAACATCCGCCTCTGACCCCAAGCCGTAAGTAATCACCTTGCGATCCAGGGATGAAGCCAACGCCCGCACTTCATGGTCGTCCGAGCACAGCACGCACGCGCCGTAGAACGGCACTCGCGCCAGGAACTGACGGAAAGCATCGCGAAGCGCAGGCAGGTCCGGATAGAAATCGACATGCTCCAGATCGAGATTGGTGACCACGGCGATCGTCGGCACCAATTGCAGAAATGTGCCGTCGGATTCGTCGGCCTCGACGACCATGTACTCGCCCCGGCCGAGCACGGCATTGGCACCTGTAGCCAGGGCTCTCCCTCCGACCACGACGGTCGGGTCAAGGGATCCGGCTTCGAGGACGGCTGCGCACAACGATGTCGTGGTCGTCTTTCCGTGAGATCCCGCCACAGCGATGCCGTATTTCAAACGCATCAGCTCGGCCAGCATTTCGGCGCGCCGGATCACCGGGATACCGAGCCGACGTGCAGCCTGGAGCTCCGGATTCGCGTCGGTGACCGCCGAGGAATAAACAATGACATCGGCGCCCTCGATCTGCTCGGCGGCATGGCCGAAGAAAACCGTCGCCCCCAGCCGGTCGAGTCGATCGGTGGCCTCGCCCGCGTACAGGTCGCTCCCGCTCACCTTGAAACCCAGGTTCAGCAGGATCTCGGCGATCCCGCTCATGCCGATCCCACCGATGGCCACAAGGTGGACGTGTCTCGTGTTGCGGAACATGCTCAGCTCCGTTCGGCGTCTGCGGGCAGGGCCCCTGTCAGACGCATGAGGTCGACGGCGATTTCCATGGCCGCATCGGGGCGGGCCTGCTGGCTGACGTCGTGAGCCATCGCCGCCAGGCTGTCGGGATGGGCTGCGAGATGATCAACCAGGGCCACCAGGGAAGCACCATTGCACATGTCGTCGGGCAGCAGCTCCGCCGCTCCGATCCTCGACAGGCTCTGGGCGTTGCGCGTCTGGTGGTCGTCGGTCGCGTAGGGGAACGGCACCAGGATCGCAGGCAAACCGGCGACCGTCAACTCCGCCAGAGTCATGGCCCCCGCCCGCGTGACGGCCAAGTCGGCCCAACCGAGGGCGGCCGGCATGTCCTCGATGAAGGATTCGACCAGCAGACGCCGCCCTCCCTTGCGCCAGGCATCCGCGATCGCGGCATAGGCTAGACTCACGGCATGGTGATCGATCGGGCCGGTCTGGATCCAGAGCTCCAGATCGTCTCGTGAGGCCCAGATCGCCGCTGCCTCGACCATGGCCCGGTTCAGGGTCTGCGCGCCCCGGCTGCCCCCGAACACCAAAACCCTCAGGGGCCGTGACAAGGTGCGTGATCGAGCCCTGGCTCCGGCGAGCGCCTCGACCACGCCAAGACGCACGGGATTCCCCGTCCAGACCGTCTCAACTAACGGGAAAGCCGCCGCCGCATCGCTGAATCCCAGGTACACCTTGGTCGCCCAGCGCGCGGTGACTCGATTGGCGCTGCCGGGGATCGAATTCTGTTCCTGGAGCACGATCGTCCGCCGCAGGAGACGAGCCGCCGCCATCACAGGAACTCCCACGTACCCCCCGGTCCCGAGCACGATGTCCGGCCGGAAGGAGATGAGCAGCACCAGGCTCTGAAGGGTGCCGACCAGGAGATTGGCCATGAACTGAAAACGGGCTCCCCAGCCCATGCCCCGAACTCCCGAGGCTGCGATCGTCCTGAACCGGTAGCCGGCGGATGGAACCAACCGGGACTCCATGCCCTGGGCCGTTCCGGCGAAAACGATGTCCACGTCCGGGTCGAGTCGCTGCAGGGCCTCGGCGACGGCGAGTCCTGGAAAGACATGGCCGCCGGTTCCGCCTCCGGTGATGACGATCTTCATGAAATGCGCATCCTCTGCAAGCGCGTGGTCATGTCGCGTTTCTGGCGATCGATGTTGAGAAGAACCCCGACAGCGGCGAGATTCGTCACCAGAGCCGATCCTCCGTAGCTGATGAAGGGCAGGGGCAGGCCCATGACCGGCAGCAGTCCGGTGACCATGCCCAGGTTGATCATCGCGTAGATCAAGAGCATGGAAGTGATGCCCGACGCCAGCAGACGGCCGAAGCCATCGCCAGCCTCGCGGGCGATCTTATAACCTCTCGCCGCCAGGATTCCAAAGAGAATCAAGACGACGACCGAGCCGATCAAGCCGGTCTCTTCACCAATCACTGCATAGATGAAATCCGTGTGGGCATCAGGAAGAAACGCCAGGCGTTGACGACTGGCTCCGATCCCCTGACCTGCGAGGCCTCCCGACCCCATGGCGATGATTCCCTGATCGACCTGGTACTCCCACCTGCCCTGAAGGATCGAGTTGATCCAGTCGAACACGCGGGTATGAATACGAGGCACCGTCATGACACCGAGCACGGCCAGCCCCGCGGCGGCGCCTCCAAAACGCAGGAACCAAAGCCGAGGCATGCCCGAGAGCGTCACGGCGTGCAGGGTCAGCAGAGAAAAAACGATGACGTTGCCGAAATTGGGCTGCAGGGCCAAAGTCAAGATCATCAGCGAAGGCACCAGAAGCGCACCACGCAGATTCGCTCCTTCCCTCGTGACGCGGTCCCAGCCAGGCGCGAACCGGCAGGCGAGATCGAGGATCAGAGCCAGTTTGGCGATCTCAACCGGTTGGATGAAAAGGATCCAACGAGCTGCCTTCGCGCGAGCCGAGACCAGACCCGTCCATTGGAGGACAATCGTCGATAGCAGGAGCAGCGTCCCGGTCAGGATGATGATCTTGCGCCAGGGTTGTTCCTGCCAGCGATGATAGTCGATCCTCGAAGCGCCGATCAGGGCCACCCATCCCACCAGGAGGCGAAAGGCGAATTTCACAAGATAGGAGGTCGAACTGCTGGCTTCGCTGCGAAAGGAACCGGCATCGTAGACGGCGATCAGCCCGATCAGGCACAGGAACACGACGACCCCGAGCAGCACCTGGTCGCTTGAAGTCAGGGTATGGAAAACGTCGCGCAGGAAACGATTCAAGGGCTCTCCTTCACACGGGCGAGGGCGGAGTTCCGGAACACCTCGCCGCGATGATGATAATCGCGGAACATGTCGAAACTGGCACAGGCGGGACTCAACAGGACGGTTCCACCGGGGGCTGCGAGGCCGGCTCCAACATCCACGGCTTCCTCGAGAGACCCGACTCGACGACAAGGCACAGCATCGGCGAGAGCGGCTGCCAGGGCTGGGGCTTCGGCGCCGATCAGCAGGACGTGAGTCACCGGCGTCAGGGCGTCGCGCAGGGGGCCATAGTCCTCCCCCTTGCCGCTGCCTCCGAGGATCAGCACCACACCGTCTGGATAACCCGCTAGCCCTGCACAGACAGCGTGGACGTTGGTCGCCTTGGAATCGTCGACAAAGGCAACGCCGTCGATTGTGGCGACCAGCTGCTGGCGGTGCTCGAGGCCCTGGAAAGTCCGCAGTCCTTCGGCGATCGTCTCACTCGCGAGCGCGAAGGGTTCGACCAGGGCAACCGCGGCCAGCGCGTTCAGCAGGTTGGGCCGACCGGTGATCGCCAGTTCACCTGCGGGCAGGATCGGTTCGAACACATCCCCGCGACTGCGGCCGATGATGCCTGCCTGGAGATGGACCGAGGCGCCGTCCCGCCGCTCTCCGAAGAGGGTGCGCCGCGTAGCGGGCCAGGACAGCGC
>Ga0180007_10001720_pt1 | contig 28089 bp, 22 predicted proteins | sample MM_PC_MetaG_FD_121122 | JGI IMG/M metagenome (GOLD analysis project Ga0180007, IMG submission 121122) | Groundwater microbial communities from the Aspo Hard Rock Laboratory (HRL) deep subsurface site, Sweden - MM_PC_MetaG | ecosystem: Environmental > Aquatic > Deep subsurface > Groundwater... | reverse complement strand
ATATCAATCAACTTGAAAAATAAATTATGCTATGTAGTTTCGTCAACATAACAAGAAGTTGCTGCTTGATAATGGCCTGGAAAAAGGATACAGTCGGGAAAGTGTTTAAGCGCGGACCAGCTTTTTGTATATCATTCAATCTGGGGTGTTACAGGGGGTCTGTAAAATTACTTGTTCCCGGCGCTGACTGAGGTCAGCGCTGCGATTATGCAGTAGAGATTTAAAGAGGAACAATATGTCGCAAAAACTGACAGTTGACCAATGTTTTCAAAAACTGCTTACCAACCTGAACCCAACTGAACGACAGCGACAACGCATTCAGAAAACAAGAAATTCAATTGATTCTGTTTTTGCAAACGACCGCCGGATTTTCCTCAATACCCAGCAGCAGTCATCTTTTCTAACGGGTTCTTATGCGCGAAACACAATTATCAGACCCATCGACGACATAGACCTTATATGTCAGGGTTCACTATGACAAACACGCCAAAAACCAATCCCCGCGTTCAATCCTTCTTTTAATGCGATCCGCTCTCTTGAAGCGATACCCGAATAATATCAAAATAAATGTCGATTCCCCGTGCGTGGTTGTCAAAATGCTAGGCTATAAGTTCGAGATAGTGCCAGCGGTGGGGTATGAGGACAACCCGGACTTATATGACACCCCTGCAACGGGTTCGAAAGAATGGATGCAGTGCTATCCGAATGTTCCATCAAGATGGTTGTCATCCAGCAATCATGCAAACAATAGGATGTTTATCCCTCTTATAAAGATTCTGAAGCAATGGAACAGGCACAATAATGTCAGGTTTAAATCCTTTCACCTTGAGCTTTTAACTGAAAAAGTATTCGGAGCAATTACAGAGATCAAATCATACCCGCAGGGCATCTTCGATTGGATGTATTGCGTAAAAAACTGGGTATGGGATAACGAGTATCCTTTTGTCCAAGAACCCGGCAAAAGCTTCGTATATGTTGACGATTACCTGTATCAAAATAAGCACCAATTAAGGATAGCAAGAAACAAACTTGATGCTGGCTTGAAAAAAGCGGAAAGAGCATGGAATTTTTATTGTAAGGGCAGGAATATATCGGCAAAAATGATCTGGCACAACATGTTCGGGAATATGTTCCCATCCTCGGAACCATTACCTGCAAAGCCTGTTCTCATCCCTCCGAAAACCGAACCTGCACCTGTTCTCAAAAACGCTTTAACAATGCAACAGCCTGCAGGGCTCATTGGCGGATATCATACAAATGCATTGCTCGAAGCATTAGCTAATCCTTCTTCCAAGCCTTCAGATATACCTGTTTCAAATTCAGCCAGAAATAATATATTCGATGCACTTTTAAATCCGCAGCCAAAGCCGACCAACATACTTTCGTCTGATATTAGCAGGATAATCGATCTGCTTACCAAATCTAAGGACCCCTTTAAAAAATGATGAGGCCATATGACGGGAAACGACAACAGCCATCTGATTTCTGAATGCATGCAAATTGAAGAGGATTGCCAATACACTGCAGAAGCGCATTACATTATTGCCTCTGGTGCTGGTAGGGTTAGTTTTTGGGTCAAGCTGATACCTGCAATAGCAGCATCTGCAAGCGGTGCAGCCCTGCTCTCCGGAATGCCAAACTGGATTGCATGGTTCTCGGTGATAGCAGGAGTGGCTTTTGCGCTTCAAACGATATTGAACCCGGATAAAAAGCAGGAAGAACACTCCCAGGCAGGTAAATGTTATACGACTTTAAAGCATGAATCACGAGCCCTGTATGAGACATTTTATAAAGAGATGGACCATAATTCTTTCAGCGTTATGGTGCGTATTTTAAGGGAAAAATATAACCTGATTGCCAGGCTTACCCCTCAAACGACAATAGAAGCGTTTGAGGAAGGTAGGAAAAGAATCAAGGCAGGTCGTCATATACCCGACTTCAAAGAAGATGACAGATAAGGAAAGAGGAAAGGAGGGCAGACTTGCGTTATTGCATTAAGGCAAAAAATAGTGAGCGAAAAATACTACAATAGTTCCAGCCTGGCCCTCAATTACATCGGGAAATTGGGGACTGAACTATTTTTTTCAAGAAAAATGAGAACAGGGGAGTTGGCTTCGATCGGCGACATCGCAATCCTGGGGAGAACTGCCCAACCAAAAAAAACAACCCGATGAGCGGGTTATTTTGGCGGTTCCCGGCGCTGACTGTGTCCAGCACCTTGTCCCGTCGCGCAAACGCGCCGGAACAAGGTGCTGGACCGGACACCGAGAACCTCACAAACACGCTACGCTTGCTCGCACGGCCCTCGCCGCCGGTCAGCGCCGCGATTAGGTCCAGATGAAGATGACGCATCAACCAATAGAAAACTGTTATTGCGTGGCCCCAGGCAGGCTTCTCGCAGGGGAATATCCCAGAAACAAAGACGTGGAATCTTCGCGGCTAAAGATCAATGCCTTGATCCTTTCGGGGGTAGCGGCCTTCATTGACTTGACAGAGAAAAATGAAGGTCTGCTGCCTTATTCCGATTTTCTTGATACGGTCTCCCACCAGCGATTTCCAATACGGGACGTTTCGATACCTGATTCTACAGACGTAACGATAGCGATTCTTGACGCTATTGACCACCACATTAGTCGAGGAGGGATGGTTTATCTCCATTGCTGGGGGTGGGGTTGGTCGAACTGGTGTGATTGTTGGATGCTGGTTAGCACGGCATGGCTTCAAAGGGAAAGCTGCCCTTGCCCGACTACATGAACTTTGGAAGCAGTGCCCCAAATCAGCCCATAGGAATTCGCCAGAAACAAAGGAACAAGAACAATACATCGTAAGGTGGAAGGAAACTCGATGACCACAGTACAAATGCGTTACCAAGGGTGCCTAATGGGACTGGCTGTGGGTGATGCCTTGGGAACAACAGTTGAGTTCAAAGCACCGGGCACCTTTTCTCCCTTGACGAATATTGTCGGAGGTGGACCGTTTGGCTTGGATAAAGGACAATGGACTGATGATACATCGATGGCGCTTTGCCTCGCTGAAAGCCTCGTCACACGCGGTGCATTCGACGCTCGCAATCAAATGGAGCGATATACGCGATGGTGGAAGGAAGGTTACCTCAGCAGCAATGGTCGATGCTTCGATATTGGGAATACAGTTTCGCAGGCATTAAGACAATACGCCCGCACAGGTGATCCGTGTGTCGGCTCCACCGACCCTTACTCAGCGGGCAATGGGAGCCTGATGCGCCTGGCTCCGGTTCCCCTGTTCTTTGCGTCTGATCCCGAAAGAGCGATCTGCATGAGTGCGGAAAGTTCAAGAACGACACACGGTGCTGTCACCTGTTTGGATGCTTGCCGATTCTTAGGAGGACTCATTGTCGGAGCTGTTCGGGGTGCTTCAAAAGATAAATTGCTCTCTGATCGATATGCACCCGTTGATGGAATTTGGGATCGAGTGCCACTGTGTGCCGAAATCGACGAGATTGCTCGCGGTTCCTTCAAGCGGAAAGAACCTCCTGAAATCGTTGGGAGTGGCTATGTCGTGCAATCGCTTGAAGCGGCACTGTGGGCGTTCTATAGGTCTTCAACCTTTGAAGAAGGCTGTTTGCTTGCGGTGAATTTGGGAAATGACGCAGACACTACCGGCGCTATCTTAGGACAACTTGCTGGTGCGTATTATGGTATTGCAGGCATTCGGAATGAATGGCGTGAATGTCTTGCACATGCCGATCTCATACACCAATTGGCAGACGATCTATTTAATAACAGAGCTTGACCTAACAAATCGCTTTACCGAATGGCCATTCCGCTGCGCTTCATTGCCGCCGGTGAGCTTTGTCGTTCCCGGCACGCCTTCGGCGCGCCGGGAACGGCGAGCTGAGCTCGGGCTGAGCTCGCCGTTATGTGCTCAACCACGAGACCAGCATGTCATAAACAAGGAGGGCTCTATTGCCTAGCATAAATTTCCAAAAAACTTATCTGTTGTGTGAAGCATATGAAAGCATTAAGGAACGTGCAAGTCAAGTTCTGGCCAAATATCTGGATTATCCAGATCTAATAACGTTCGATGACCTGGATAGAAGTGTCACTTTTTCCACGGAGAGACTGATTTCTACTGCCTCTACAAATAGACCTCGTGTTATGCTTCTGTTCTCAAACCCTCATCCACACTCCGTTCATCAAGGCATGTTCCTATCACCAAATACCAAAGGACGGGAGAACCTTTTCTGGCCTGTATATGGAAGATGCGGGTTGGCTACCTATCGCAAAAGAAAATCGTAATCCAAAGCAACTTGCGGAAATTTGTCTCAAGGCAAATTACCAGGGACCATTCGAACATATATTCTACTGCTACTATGCTTTTCCAACCAATTTCCCAGAAGATATCAGTAGAATATTTGAAAAGGAGTATTTCAGTCAGTTTATTGAACCGGAAGCAATGGATGAATTTAGCAAGACAGTGCAAGAGACATCTGTGGAGGCAGTGGTCACGTTCAACAAAGGGATATTCAATCTCGTGTCGAAAGCGAAAGACCGAATTGAAAGTTACGTAGAACGCCTGATGGAAGGTGAACTGATTCAGAGCCAGATTAAAAACATTGATAGATACGTTCCCATTTTCTTGACTTTCCCAACGGGTTGGCGATTTCACAAACAGTATAGGCAATTTCGCAAGGCCAGTCTTGATACAATAAAGACAGCCATTTACAGTGGGTCAAATGTGCCAGAAAGCAAGAACATATAACCAATAAGGATTGATGCGACACGCTTTTTGTCGCTTTCAATCCTTTGTTCAAGAGCCGCGAAGAAAGGGGGTCAAGAAATGTGGTCAGCCCTGCGTTATTGCATCAAGGCAAAAAATAGTGAGTGGGCAGCCCGGCAATCTTCCATGCTTTCATGGGATCAATAAATTCGTCCGTCACACATTCTCTTCCTTGGCCGACCTTTTTACAGACAGACTGCAGAATCGGGAATGCATTAAATTTGAGGTAATAACTCCGCAAAAATTTAACGATCTCTTTTTTTTCGTCGTTAAAATCCTCATATCCTTCGGGTGCAGCAAGAATTTCGGCTACCTCATCATTCCAATCTTCGGCATGAAGCAAAAATCCATCTTTATCCCTTGCCAATTTTCGGCCATTACATTCAATATTGAACATATTCCCACCCCCTTTTCTTAAAACAATTGAGGACTGAATTCCTAAAAATTAGTAATAATTCTCATTTCTAATTATTACTATAAGCATATTACTTGAATAAACAATCTTTTTAAGGCAATTTTGGATTACAATAAGGTAGCGTTAGGTTACTCAAAAATGAATACAATAGTGAAGCCTGGTACCAATTACTTTAAAACAAAGCATGATTAATGACCTGATCAATCACCTGCTCCCATCAATTGAGCATTTCCGTGTTGGGGGCTATTGGATTGCTTTTTTTGCAGCCCTTATCGAGACAACTATCGGTATCGGCCTGATTTTACCTGGCTCAACGATCATTCTTTTCCTTGGAGCGCTTTCTGCGCGCGGCTATTTTGATGTAGGCGATCTCATATGGTTTTCCGTCTTAGGCGCAATTATTGGAGATAATGCAAACTACTATCTTGGGAGAAAATATGGCGCCAAATGGCTGCGAGGTGGTTTCTGGCTTCTAAAGGCCAACCATATTGAAAAAGCAAAATATTTCATGGACGCTCATGGCGCAAAGGGCATTTTCCTCGGCCGATTTATACCGAGCGTCAAGGAGGTTGTTCCTTTTATTGCCGGTTGCGTAAAGATGAACATAAGAACATTCATGGTCTGGAATGTTCTCGGTGCCATCGGCTGGGGATTTGAATGGGTTCTTGCCGGCTACATCTTTGCACAATCCCTTAATCTTGCTGAATTGTGGCTGTCTCGGGCTGGTTTGTTTTTGGCCTTTCTCCTGATATCCGGCGGCATCCTCTACTTCCTCAAATGGCTGATTATCAAGAAAGGGAAACAATTCTTGATCATTTTCACCTCCCTCTGCCAATCTATCAAAGAGGCGGTGATAAAGAATGAACATGTGCTTTTATGGATGCAAAAACATCCGCTTAGCATCTCGTTTTTGAAGGCACGGTTTGACCCAGCAGTATTTTCAGGGCTTACCCTGTCCATATTTACGCTGGCGTTTGTCTATGTTCTGGTTTTGTTTGCCGGGGTTGTGGAAGACCTGATAACGTCTGATCCCATCATTGCCGCGGACACCCGCATAGCAAATCTTTTCTTTGTCTTTCGCACTGATGTACTCACGAATGTTTTTACCTGGATAACCCTGCTTGGTAAAAGCCAGGTCATACTGGTGTTCATTGTCATCTCGGTCGCCGTACTTTGGTTATGGCAGAAAAAGTATTGCATTTTGCCCCTTTTTGTCGCTGTTGCCGGCAGTGAGGCATTTACCTATTTCGGAAAACTGGCTTTTCATCGCCCTCGTCCGGAGATGGCTGTTTATGCGGAACATTCTTTTTCTTTTCCAAGCGGGCATGCGACAATAGCAGTCGCTTTCTACGGATTTGTGGGCTACCTCCTTATGCGCTTTTCCCAAAGCTGGAATAGAAAGGTAAATATATTTTTCACAACAATTCTCATAATCACAGCGATTGGCTTCAGCCGGGTATATCTTGGGGTACATTATATAAGCGACGTATGGAGCGGTTATCTTGTCGGAGCGATGTGGCTGATTGCCGCTGTTTCTTTTTCCGAATGGTTCAGACATAAAGAAAGGGGTGGCCAATCCATTTCCCCTGTCGGCGGAGCCCGCCCAATCTCTTTCGTTCTCGTCTGCATCGCCGTCCTGTTCTATGCCGTTTTTTCCATAAATTTTCATCCTCCACTGGCATCAGTCCCAGCAAATAGCGCAGTTGTTGTCCCGAAAAGTACAGATATTTTCACCAATGAACAGATGAAATATACTGAGACCCTGACAGGGGATAACCAAGAGCCTATTAACTATATTTTCCTTGCCAAAAATGACAGCCACCTGGTCGCATCACTTCAGCAGGCAGGGTGGATTTTAACCGACAAGGCGGATATATCGTCATTTATCAAAGCAGTTAAGGCATTGATATTCAAAACGCCACATCCTTCTGCGCCGATTTCACCTTCTTTCTGGAATGCGAAAATTCAAGATATAAGTTTTGTAAAAGTGCCTGGGCCAAATTGGCTCATGAATGCACATCATGTTAAAATATGGCGTACAAACTTTGTATTGGAAAATGGAAATAATATCTACGTTGGTATGGTTAATGCCAATGATGGATTCAAATGGGGCATTATTCCAAAAATTGCTCCTGATTTAGATACTGAACGAGAGCTGTTGTATCAAAACCTTATTTCTGCAGGAAAAATAGAAAGCCCACTGAAGGTACAACTCGTAAAACCTCTCATCGGGAAAAATTTTATGGGAGATCAATTTTTTACTGACGGTATGGCTTATATGATTTCAGTGCAATAAAGATATGCGTAATGCCGAACAAGGACGGATGGCAATTCCTCTCTTCTCAGCGGAGCGATTTTTTTGTAATGTCAAAGATAAGGATTTGATTCCAGAGCACGCGACGCGCCCGAATTGTTTTGCCCCCCTGTCTCTCAACCGCCTTTAAGGGCAAAGATTCACCTATATGAAAAAAAAACTCACCATTGATATTATGCCGCAGCCGGACGATACCACCTGCGGACCCACCTGCCTCCATGCTGTTTATCGGTATTATGATGATGCGATAACGATCAAACAGGTTGTCAGCGAGGTGACCCACCTGGAGAGCGGCGGCACCCTTGCTGTTTTTCTCGCCTGTCATGCCCTGCGGCGGGGTTATTCGGCCACCATCTTCACCTATAACCTGCATTTTTTTGATCCGACCTGGTTTCATCCCACTGGTCAGAATCTACGTAAGAAGCTGATTGCCCAGGCGGAGTTCAAAAAAGACAACGCCCGGCTGCAGGTCGCCACCCGGGCCTATCTCGAGTTCCTCGATCTGGGCGGTAAGATCTATTTCGATGATCTGACCCGCGCCCTGATCCGCTTGCATCTCAGGCGGTCCGTGCCGATCCTCACCGGGCTCAGCTCGACTTATCTCTACCAGAGCATACGGGAATTCGGGATCAACGGGGATGAGGATGATGTGCGGGGCGAGCCGGCCGGTCATTTTGTTGTGCTGAGCGGCTATGACAAGGCGGCCCGCACCGTCTATGTTGCTGATCCGTATCATAGAAATCCAGTGGCCAACGAACAGAACTACGCCGCAAACATTGACAGGGTTCTCTGTGCCATCCTGCTTGGAGTGCTCACCCATGACGCCAATTTTCTTATTATTCAACCAAAAAAGAAATAAAGGAACTTAGGATGCAGACGCTGATTGTCGTAAACGATCCCAAGGATTGGCCGCTGGAAATCGATGGCATCGAACTGGTCGCGGCCCGGGCCTATCTGACCGATCCCCATTATGCCAAACTGCGCAAGGCCACGGTATTCAACCTGTGCCGTTATTACCGTTACCAGAGTATCGGCTACTATGTCTCGCTGCTGGCCGCGGCCCGCGGTCATAAGCCCCTGCCCGATATCACCACCATCCAGGACCTGAAAAGCCAGACCATTATCCGCATCGCCTCCGACGAGCTGGACCAGTACATCCAGAAGAGCCTTGCCCATATCCGTTCCAAGGAGTTCGTGCTCAGCATCTATTTCGGCCATAACGTGGCCAAACAGCATGATACCCTGAGCCAGCATCTGTTTCACCAGTTCCAGTCTCCCTTTCTCCGGGCCTTTTTCGTCTATAACGAAAAGAATGAGAAATGGTTCCTGCAGAACATCAACCCCATCCCGGCCGGTGAAATCCCGCCGGAACACCGGCCTTTTGTGGTGGAGGTGGCCCAGGGCTATTTCATGGGGCGCAGGCGGATCGTCAAACGGCGCAGCCACTACCGCTACGACCTTGCCATCCTGCATGACCCCAAGGACCCGGAACCGCCTTCCAATGGCCGGGCTCTGCAGCATTTCATCCATGCGGCGGAATCGCTGGGCATGAATACCGAACTCATCACCAGGGATGATTACGGCCGGCTGCCGGAGTTTGACGCCCTGTTCATCCGCGAGACCACCAGCGTCAACCACCATACCTACCGTTTCTCACGGCGGGCGGCGGCCAAGAAACTGGTGGTCATCGATGATCCGGAATCGATCCTCAAATGCACCAACAAGGTCTTTCTTGCCGAACTCTTTGAAAAAAACCATGTGCTGGCCCCGCAAACCGTCATTGTCCACAAGGATAATGCCAAAGAGGTTGTTGGGCAGCTCGGTCTGCCGTGCATTCTCAAGCAGCCGGATTCCTCATTCTCCCAGGGGGTGAAGAAGGTGGAGACAGCCGATGAGCTGCGGCAGCAGGTGAGCAGGTTTCTGGAAAAGTCGGAATTGATCATCGCCCAGGAATTTCTTCCCACGGAGTTCGACTGGCGGGTGGGCATCTTTGACCGGCAGCCCATTTATGTCTGCAAGTATTTCATGGCCGAGAAGCACTGGCAGATCATCAAACGGGATGCCAGCGGCATCAAGACCGATGATGGGCTCTTTACCACCATCCCGGTGGAGCACGCCCCGGACCAGCTCATCCGCACGGCGCTGAAGGCGACAAATCTCATCGGTGACGGTCTGTACGGGGTGGATATCAAGCAGATCGGCAAGAAGTTTTATCTCATTGAAATCAACGACAATCCAAATCTTGACGCCGGAGTTGAGGACTCGATCCTGCGGGACGAGTTCTATCTGCGCATCATGCGCGTTTTTCTTCGCCGCATCGAACATAAGAATGAACGGGGGCTGACATGGTAAGGGTTGCAACGCCGCATATTTTTGCAGGCTTCGGTGTCGAGCTGGAGTATATGATCGTCAACCGGGACAGTCTCGATATCATGCCTGCCGCCGATGAGTTGCTGCTGGCCGCCGCGGGCAGGGTGCAGAATGAGGTGGAGATGGATGACATCGCCTGGTCAAACGAGCTGGCGCTGCATGTGGTGGAGTTGAAAACCAACGGGCCGGTCGCCTCGCTTAGCGGCGTTGCCGACCGCTTCCAGGAGCATATCGGCAAGGTGAACAGCCTGCTCGGCAGCCTGGGCGCGCGTCTCATGCCGTCGGCCATGCATCCGTGGATGGACCCGCACCGGGAGACAAAGCTGTGGCCGCACGGCAGCCGGGTCATCTACGAGGCATATAACCGCATCTTCGGCTGCCAGGGGCACGGCTGGTCCAATGTGCAGTCCACCCATCTCAACCTTGCCTTTAACGGTGACGATGAATTCGGCCGGCTGCATGCCGCAATCCGCCTGCTGCTGCCCGTGCTGCCGGCGCTCGCGGCAAGTTCGCCCCTGGTTGATGGAAGGGCGAGCGGCATGCTCGATACCCGGCTTGAATATTACCGCTCCAACCAGAAACGCGTTCCCTCCATAAGCGGGGCGGTGATTCCGGAGCAGGCCTATACCCGGCAGGACTATGAGGAGATGATCCTCAGCCGCAACTACCGTGATATCGCCCCCCTTGATCCGGAAGGCATCCTGCAGTTTGAGTGGCTTAATTCCCGCGGCGCCATTGCCCGTTTTGACAGGTCGGCCATCGAGATCCGCCTGCTTGATATCCAGGAATGCCCCCAGGCGGATCTGGCCGTGGTCTCGGCTATTGTTTCAGCCCTGCGGGCCCTGGTGGCGGAGCGCTGGCAGCCTTTTGCCGTCCAGGCGGCCTTTGCCGTGGCGCCCTTGGCCGAGCTTTTCATTTCCGTCATCCGTGAGGCGGACCGGACGCTGATCGCTGACCGCAACTTTCTCGGTCTTTTCGGCATGCAGGAGGAAAAAATGACGGCCGGCGAGTTCTGGCAGGCCCTGGTGGAAAAAACCATGGAACCGGACGACCCGTACCGGCCCGCCCTTGATGTCATTCTCCGCCAGGGCCCACTTGGCCGCCGCATCCTCAGGGCGGTGGACAGCGGCTTCTCGCGCGAGAAGCTGCAGGATGTTTACGGCAGGCTTTGTTCCTGTCTGGCCGCAGGGGAGATGTTTCTCGCCTGACTCATTTCTGGACAGGCACTGACTCGCATTCAGGAAAAAACAAATGATAAACCGACAAAACAGTTCTCTCTTTTTTGCCCCTCTCATTTTCTTTGTCTTGCATCTGCTGCTCATCCCGCGGACATGGGCTCAGGATGAGGAAAACTATACCTATAAGCTGACCCAGTCAACAACGGGTTATGAACTCTGGACAAGCCCGCCGTCCGAGCGGGTTTTTAAAGACGACGCCGTGCCGGAAGAAAGTGGCTCAAACGTGCTGGTCTATGCGGCCAGAAATGAATTCGAGCCTTTTCAGCTGGTGGTGCGGCCAGCATCCTCCGGCAGTGTCACGGTTGATATCGGTGATTTCGGAGCCGGGATACAGACGGAGATATACCAGGTGAAATACGTATACATCAGCCAGGTGTCCGACAATCTGGGCCGGACCGGCGACTATCCCGATCCGCTGTGGTCTTTGGAAAAAGGTGCGTCGGTGAGTGTCGCTGCCGGCGAGAACACGGCGTTCTGGTTCAGCGTCCGGGTGCCGGAGGATGCTGCGGCAGGTGATTACACCACCAATGCGGTCATCGGCGGCATTATTGTCCCGGTCACCCTGCATGTTTTCAATTTTGCCGTGCCGGCCGAGCTGCATGTCAAATCACAGATGAATGTCTCCCACAGCGTAATTCTGGACAAATACGGGGTTCTTGGAACAGGCAGTGACTACTGGATGTATGTGGAGGCCATCAAACAGTATTTCATCGACCACCGACTGACGCCGAAAAGCGTTCTGTGGTCGGGCGGCTTGACCACCAGCGGCGCGGCTTCCTATATTGAGTATGATTGCGCGGGCGCCCTGTCCGACCCCTATGGCGTCTGGGGTTTTGAGGAGCCGGCCGCCCGGTATTTGCAGGGAAGCGGCCTCATGTCCGGGCTGTTTACCCGGAGTTTCAACGATGGGACAGGTTTTCCCTCTTTCATGGCCGCAACGTTTCAGAACAACGATTCCTCAGCCGACCAGCGGCCGGCAACCTTCTGCGGATTGACCCGCACCAGCAGCGATTGGTATGTTTACGACAATCCCGCTTCTCCGTATAACCAGCTGTGGTTTGCCTACATCACGGCCATTGGCAATTATCTGGACGGGCTGGGATATCTGGACCGGGCCTACTATTATTTTGCCAATGAACCCCAGGATCAGACCGACTATGACGCGGTGGCCTGGTATTCCCGCTATCTCAAGCAGGCGGCCCCCGGTCTGAAGCTGATGGTGTCCGAGGAGCCGAAGCCCGAGATCTTTGCTCATGATGATTATGTCAGTGACGGGCAGATCGATATCTGGCTGCCGGTGCTGCACCAGTATGATCCGGTCGTCTCCCATGAGCGGCAGACAAACCACGGCGAAGAGACGTGGATCTATTTTCTGCGCAGCACCCGTCCTCCCTATTTCAACCCCATCACCCTTGATCATCCGGGTATCGAAGGTAAATTCACCGGCTGGCTTCTCTGGAAATACCGCATGCGGGGCATTGCCTATTACGCCGTTAACAGCTGGGGCCAGAACCCCTGGACCGATCCCATGGCCTATGACCATAACGGCGAACTCTTTCTGCTCTATCCGCCTTCGGAAAGCAATACCCCCATTGCCTTTGGCGCAAACAACCACCGCTTTGTTCCCTCCATCCGTTTTGAGCTGATGCGGGACAGTCTGGAGGACTATGAGTATCTGCACGTTTTAAATAATTATGCCGAGCCGCAGGTTGCTGTTGTCAACCCGGCCGACACCCAGGCGGATAAGATTATCACCGGGCTGACAAGCTATACCCGGGACAGCGGCTTCATGTATAACCTGCGGCGGCTGATCGGGCTGAAAAACGGCGGCGAGATTGCCGAAATCCCGGATATCAGTCCGCCCATCATCCATCCCCGTTCGATCGGCCCGCCGGGCAGCTACTACATCAATTTTCAGAACCCGGCGGGCGGCCCCACGGCGGATCCCCTGGTGGTGGACGTCAGGGAGTACATGAAGATCGGCTGGAATGATTACGACAGCGATGCGGGTTACGGCTGGTACGGCGATATGGCCAAAGTCATGTATCAGTATCTGAGTACCGGGCTCAATGAGCTGCAGAAGAGCATCATCTATGACGACTGGGGCAGGCTGCACACCTTTGAGTTTGACCTGCCCAACGGCACATACAGCGTGACGGTCTCGGTCGGCTGGTATGACTGGACCTACAGCCACCACAAGATTGATATCGAAGGGGTGAGCTTTGTTGATGACGAGGCCACCACGCGGGATGCACCCTATCTTGTCCGCACCCGGGAAATAACGGTTGATGACAACAAGCTGACCATGGCAATGGGAATTTTCAATGAGTACACCATGCTCAATTACCTGGATATCGAAGGGGTTTACTCCGCCGATATGGAAAGCGACGGCGATGTTGACGGACTGGACCTGGCAGCCTTTGCCGCGGATCTGGCCGACGGCATCAATCTGCTGCAGGTCAAGCAGTTTGCCGGGTCATTCGGCGATGTTGCCGCAACGGACAGCGGTGAATTCTGAAAATTCACCGCAGGGGTCTGTGCGTTAATATCTTCACCTTGATATGAGTCGAAAAGATGAGATTGCCTTGGAAAAAAGAAAGTTTGCGCAGATAGATACCGTTCGCAAATTCTTATAAAAGGTATTCGGGCCACCTCGAAAACAACTTGCTGTGACCCAAAAAAAGTACTATATTTAGTTTATATTTGAGTACTAAATATAATTCAGAGGTGACATTATGGAAGCAGTGCTGGCAAATTGTTCAGTAAGTATATCGGAATTAAAGAAAAACCCCTCTGCTCTCATCGAGCAAGCAGATGGTGAACCCATAGCTATTCTCAACCATAACAGGCCCACAGCCTATCTGGTTCCGGCTGAAACATATGGGGCGTTGTTAGAAAAAATTGAAGACTATCAATTATGTGTAATAGTAAAAGAACGCCGGATTGAAAAGATTTCAGCCGTGGAAGTAGCCTTGGATGAGCTATAAACTGAAATTTCTGCCTACAGCGCTTAAAGAATGGAAAAAGCTTGATAATTTCATCCAACTGCAATTCAAGAAAAAGTTAAAAGAACGTCTTGAGTTCCCACATGTACCTGGCAGCCAGCTCTCAGGTTTTGAGAACCATTATAAAATTAAACTCAGAGCCAGCGGCTATCGCTTGGTCTATGAAGTAATTGATGAAGAAATTTATATTTTGGTTATTGCCGTTGGAAAACGGGATAAAGATTGGGTCTACAAAAAGGCCAATAAAAGAAAATAAAAAAATGGTTAACAATTACCGTATCTGCCCAAAAGCGACGCCGTTTTGGGATTTGTGCGATTTTCGTGGATGAAAAGGATAAATGTAAACCTGTTCCCATTACCTTGTGAAGTGTCCCAGGGTCCCAGGGTCAAGGGTCAAGGGTCCCAGGGTCAGCAAGTCCCAGGGTCAGGCTTGACTTATTGACATTTTAACGCGAAAACTGGGGCGTCCCTTTTTACGTGAGGCTGACGGTAATGCCCCCTTACCCGCCCACAAAAAACAGAGAACCACCATGGCAAAATGCACACTATGCAACTCCCGTAAGGGAAAAAGAAAATGCAAGGCAACGGAGACCTTCATCTGCAGCCTGTGCTGCGGGGAGAACCGTGAACAGGAAAAATGCGAGGGCTGTTCTTTTTTCAAGTCGGCATCGGCCGGCAGGAACTACCGGAGCGTGCCGCATTACAGCACCCAGGAGATGGCAGACTCCATAGAACTGGAAGGAATTTCCGATGTTATTGAGACAGCTCTTTGCCGGGTATGGGTAGCGGATGGCAAAAACGTGAACGACAGGACGGCAGCCCGCCTGGTGGAACTGCTGCTGGACAAATACCACTTCAACGACGACACACCGCAGATCGATGATCCGGTGCTGGCGGCAGGTCATCAGCTATTATCCAGGACAATCAGCGAAGAACTGCCTCAGGTTCCCGCCGAAAAGCTGGTCAAGGTGCTGGCCGCTGTGTCCCGGTCCATCCAGAGAAGAACCATTGGCGGCAGCAGTTATCTTGAATTTGTCAGCCAGTTTACCGGTGTCGGCTATGACAACCGGTCGGCTATATGAACCATGACAAATATGACCAAACCAACGAAGCACAAATGGACCTTTGCCGCCCGTTTCCGGCGCCAGGCCTTTGGCTGGCGGTCCCAGCCTGCAATTAATCGGGTAAAGGAAGCGGTGGCGGAAATCAAGACGACTTCCCGGAAAGATCCTATCCTGGCTGCAGAAGGCGCGGTGCTGCTTCTGGAAAAACTGTCCCCGGCCCTGGAGCAGGTGGATAGTTCCTCGGGCGCGATCGGCACGGCGGTCAACAACGCCATTGAGGCACTGGTTCCGATCATCGCCGAGGCCCCGGCCGATGAGGCAACTCGCAGCGGCTGGCTTGAGCGTCTCTGGAAGGCGGTGGAAGAGGATGACATCCCCTATATCGAGCTGCTCCCCGAGCATTGGGGCACATTGTGCCGCACCCCGGAACTGGCCTCGCACTGGGCTGATGAGCTGATTGACCCGGTGCGGATTACCTGGTCACAGGATCGTAAGGCCGGGAGCGGCTATTTCAAGGGGACATCAGCCTGTCTGAGCGCCTTGTTCACGGCCGGGCGTTATGCGGAAATCCTGGAGTTGCTTGATCTCGCGTCCTTTAAGTTCTGGTATTATCGAAAGTGGGGTGTGCAAGCCTTGTTAGCCACGGGGAAGAAAGCAGCGGCAATCCGATATGCCGAGGATTCCCGTGGTCTGAATGAACCGGACCATATTATCAGCGAAGCCTGCGAGGAAATTCTACTGGCAAGCGGCATGGCGGATGAGGCCTACAGCCGTTACGCTATCGAAGCCAACCAGAAGACCACTTACCTGGCGACCTTCCGGGCCATTGCTAAAAAATATCCATACAAAGCGGCAAAAGAAATTCTCTCTGGCCTGGTGGCAAGTTCACCGGGAAATGAAGGCAAGTGGTTTGCCGCGGCAAAATCGGCAGGGTTGTACAGTGAGGCCATTGAACTGGCCAACCGGACGCCGTGTGACCCAAAAACACTCACCAGGGCGGCACGGGATATGAAAGGCAAGGAACCACTCTTTGCCGTCGAAGCCGGGATGGCCGCACTACGCTGGCTGGTTGCCGGCTATGGATACGAGATCAACGGTCAGGATGTGCGGGAGGCATATAATTTTACCATGGAAGCCGCTGTGAATGCCGGATGCAAAGAGGAAACCCTGGAGCGTATTCGAAACCTGGTGATGGCTGATACCTCCGGTGACCGATTTATCAGTAGGATTCTCGGACCTGAACTCGGGATGCCAAAACGATGAATAGATACAAATACCAAGTATCGGGCACGGCAGGCCATGTAATCCGGGTCTGCGACGCCTGCAGGAAGGTCAACAATAATGGTGTTTTTACGGCTTTGCCGCCGGGGCGGCCGGCGCGGTCACCACGCTAACAGGCTCGATCACCTTGCCTGTGGCCGGGGGTTCTATCGCAGGGGACGTTATCAGAGGTTCGAGGCTCGGCAGCAAAAGACGCAGGATGCTGACCGGCAGAGAGCTGGTAAATTCGAAATGCGATGCTTCGGAACCGGGAACAAAGGCGGTGAGGGTGCCGTAAAACCTGTCGCTGATGTAAAAAACAAAAGTGGCGGAGCGGTTGACCACCTTGGATTCTTTGACTGCGCCGCCGGCCTTGAAAGTTACATAGCGGTGATCACCGGTTCCCGTCTTGCCGCCTATGGGGATCTCGGCGCCGTCTTTGTCCATCAGGGCGCGATTGATGCGGGAGGCAGTGCCGTTCTGCACGATATCCCGCAGCACGCCGCGCACGGCGCGAGCCACCTCACTGGGGATCACCCTTTCACCAACCGCCGGCTGCCGTTTCAGCAGTGTTTCGTAAGGCGTTCCCTCGGCAAAGTGCATTGAGGTAACCAGGGCGGAAGGAGGCCGCATGCCATCGTTGACCAGAATGGCCATCAGCTCGGCCAGGGCCGCGGGCCGGTCGGCCGAGGAGCCGATGGATGTGGCATAGGAGGGGACCAGGGAGTTGAACGGATAGCCCAGCCGTTTCCAGTCCTTATGGATTTCCAGAAAGGCTTCCACTTCCAGCAGGCTGCGGATGCGTCGGTCCTGTGCGTTTTTCCGGCTGGTGCGCATCAGCCAGCTGTAGACCTCGATCCGCTGTTTTTCACTGACCGTCACGATTTCCGCCCAGTTTGTCTGGGGATGATTGGAGATATAGCCGGCCAGCCACAGCTCAAGGGGATGCACCTGGGTGATATAACCCTGATCAGCCAGGGAGAACTTGTCCGGCCCGAACTGGTCATAATACTTCTGCAGGGTCTGGGTTCCTGTTTCCTTGAAGGTGGGCAGGTGCTTTTCCATGAAAGTGGTGAACTCTCCCAGAGTAGCCTCAGGAAAGAGATAGCGGTGAATGCCCGCCAGCCGGCGCGGGGTTGGCCGGAGGTCGGCCAACATGGTCTCCAGAATCTGCTTTGCTGTTTTATCTCTGTACTTATGATAAAAACGGAGCATGAACACCTTGCTTTCCTGCTCGGCAAACCGTTCCAGATATTCCCGGCGGAGGGGATTGTCCATGTCCTCAAGGATACGGGCGGAAGATCCCGGCACCTGCAGCATGTAATGATGGGCGATATCGCGCATCAGGCGGATGAACACCAGGTTGACCGAATGGCGCATGGCCATTTTCACCGACATGATGCGGTCGTCGTCTTTTCTGCTGAAGTTTGAGAAGGTGTGATTACCGCCCCCCGTGTAGAAAGTCTCTTTGGGGCTTGCCGAATACTGCCGTTCCAGTGCGGCATCGAGCATTGCATCCAGGCTGCGGTCGCCGCCCGTCAGCAGATAGTCCACCGCCCAGCGGGAGAGCCGGTCGTTGGGGCTGATTTTCAGAGCGCGCATGCCCTCTCCGCCCAGGTGTGCGTACTTTTCATGCAGCCTGGCAATGATCTCCAGATACGTGACCAGGGTGCGCAGTTTGGCGGTGGAGCCCAGATCCAGTTTGGTGCCGATATTGATGTCAAAGGGCTGGTCGAGATTGTCCGCCTGCACCCGCTTCATCGCGCCATAGGGCCCCAGTTCATAGAGGTTGAAACTGTAAATGACCTTGGCCGGATCGCCGCGAGACAGCATGCGCTGCACGGTCAGGCCGTTCTGCTGCAGAAATTCAGGATCCTTCAGCTTCACCAGGAAATCCGTCACCGCTTTCTGTGTTTGTCTGTGCAGGGTGCTTGACACGGTTAGATCCAGGCGGTCCAGATCATAGAAACGCTGAATTCCCAGCAGATCAGCGAGCTGCAGGCGCGCCGCGTTGGAGGCCTTGCGGCTGATGAACGAACTGGTATCCTGGGGCGGACGCTCTGTGCCGAAATGGAGTTTTACCTTCAATGCCTCGTCCCGTAATGCCTGGCTGATGATGCCCTCCTTGGCCAGCCGCCGCAGATGGGCGTTGGTCTGATTTTCCAGCAGGGAGGGGTCCGCCAGCAGAAAACCGGACGGCCTGCGCTGGGCGACAATCAGGCTCAGGGCGTTCTTGAACATCCATGCCTTGTCCAACAGTCCCTGTCCGCTTTCTTTGGCATTGAGCGCCTGGTTGACTTCTGCAAAGTCCACCCCGTACCATGCCCACATGCCGTCGCCCATGCCGTTGATCTCTCCGATCCCGCCGGCCGCCGACAGCGGCACCGTGTTGATGTATTCGTAAACGATCCGGTGGCGCGCCTTGACGGTGTTTTCGCCGTCCAGATAGACACGCAGGGAGGCGGAGGCCATCTGCCGCAGCTTGTCGGCCACGTCGTGGGTCATGCCGTCAGGGGAATGACGATATTTTTCAATCTGGGTGGCCAGGGTGCTGCCGCCGGGCACATCGTGTGCCGGCTTGAAAATCTGGATGCCGCGGTCCATTGCCGCCTTGGCCAGACGGTCCCATTCGATGGCCGGGTTACGGGTAGGGTAGCGGAAATTGAGGAGTTCGCGGTTTTCAATGAACAGCAGGCTGTCAACCAGCACCGGCGGGATGTCGGTAAAATCCTGGTAGACACGTTCCGGAAAACGGACGGAATAGATCGTCTCGTCGTTGCAGCCCAGGATCGTCAGGCCGGCCTGCACCTTCTCATGATAGGTGGGGAACAAACCCCACTGGCTCAACTGGACCATACGCGGCGAAACGCGCGCCTGCCGTTCGATGCTGAACCCTTTGTCAGGCAAGGCCTTGAGAAAATCGGCAAGCCGGGTGTAACCCATGCGCGTATCGTAGGTGCCGTACTCCGGATAACAGCTAAGCGAACTGGGGCCATTTTCCACTTTAAAGGAAAGCTCACTGACAAGCCGGGTCAGATACTTGGCCTGGAAGCGGGAGGAGGGGAGTTCTACGGAGAGAAATGCCGCCATTGATCCGATGATCAGCAGGACGAGAATCAGGATAGAGAGAAGAAATGCCCTGAGAATGGGTCTTTTTTTTATGCGTTGCTGATAGGAGTGGGATGCGGCCATTTATCGTTATTTTACTTGATTTTCCGGCGCGGGCTGGGGTCATGCCCGTATGCGACCATTTATCTTGCTGGGGTTATCCTGTTTATCGGTCTGAGCTTGTGGGGGAGCGCAACTCCGCAGGCCAGCACTGACTGTCACCAGCCTCCCCGGCATTGGCTGCATCCCGCCTTCAAGTGGTTGAAGCAGATGAAGAAGTCGTAAAGTTACTCGTTCTGTTAAGTAAATGATTGTTTGAACAGTATAACGGCACATCAAATTTCTCTGTGCAGTTGTTAATTACTTAGATTATCAGACATTGCCGATTAAAACAAAACAGATTTTGCGGGAATAATTTTTTGTCGCATTTATCCAACAAGGAGGCATGGAATATGACGGCGGGACCACGACCGGCCAGGCAGCACTGCAGCACGAGACCTATCACAGCTGGTGGGGCCGCGGCCTGAAACCGGCAAGTCAGCCGGATGCCTGGATAGATGAGGGATGGACCTTCTATTACACCCTGGTGCTGGTGCGCATGAAAAAAGATGCGGCCCTGAAAGCGGAACTCATCTACATCCGCTCACTTGACACCTCAAGAAATGCGTTGAAGAAAAGAACCAGATCCGTGCCTGAGCCGGACATCCGCGAAGTTGAAGAGGTGCTTGCCCGACGGCAGGCAGATGAGGCAAAAACGATAACGGGCCGCATCCGTCATGAAATCATTACCTCGTCAAACCCGAAAAATCTCGATCTGCTCTTTCCGGCATACAAGGTGCAGCCGTTTCCCCAGATAAGAGATGCACGGATCTCGTTGATCTCCTTGCCCCGCAGCAGCATCGGTTGCTGGGCCTGCGCGTCTACGTGCCAAGGGAGGCGAAAAAAGGTGATGTCATTCATGTCAATCTGGTGAAACGAAGTGTGCGGACAAAAAAGGTCATGGGAGGGATTGCCTTAACCGTTCATGTTTTGTGCGGAATGCGCCGGGATGATCCTTGGCGTGATGAGGTACGGTTGGCAATTTGCAAAGATCCAGCCTGTCGGCTCACTGAGGCAATTACTTTGATGCATGGAAAATATTATTTCACTCCCTGTTCTCCATTCATCATTTCAAACTCGGTTTCTTCTGAATCAAAGTGAAGACGGTCGTACCAGAAATATCGGCCTATCAACTGCTGCAACCTGGATGTAATCCTTTCAATATAGTGATTGTGTTTTATTTTAATTCTGCTATTCTCTATTCTAGAATCTAGAATGAGGAACATCGGAAATGTTAAAGCCACAGGATATTTTTGTACTGCTCAAGTTGGTGGTCATGGGATCACGGTCATGGTCATATGCCGGCCTGGCCGTGGAATTGGGAATGAGTCCGTCTCAGCTGCATGCAGCGGTAAAGCGTGCCTTGGTCGCCCAGCTTGCCGTGCGGCAGGGGGAGAGGGTCATGCCGCATTTTCGCAATCTTGAAGAGTTTCTTCTCCATGGGCTCAAATATGCCTTCTGGGCCGAACGGGGTGATTTAACCAGGGGAATGCCAACCGCCCATGCTGCACCTCCCCTCGCGCAAATGCTCGTTGCCACCGCTGCGGAGCCGCCCCCGGTCTGGCCTGACCCGGAGGGAGAGATGCGGGGTATGTCCTTCCTTCCCCTGTATAAGCTGGCTCCCAGGGCGGCACGGGCTGATGAAAATCTCTATGAACTGCTGGCCCTGGTGGATGCGCTGCGAAGCGGTCGGGCCAGGGAGCGAGAGATCGCCGTAAAAGAGCTGAAAAAGCGGCTGGAGCAGTATGCATCGATTCAATAATCCCAATCTCGCAATATTGGAAACCGCGGTGCAGCACCTGGGTGAAATGGTCGATCGTCTGGTTTTCCTGGGTGGATGCGCCACAGGCCTGTTGCTCTCTGACATGGCCGCGCCGCCGATCCGTTACACCCATGATGTGGATGTTATCACCGAAGTGGCAACCATGGCCGAGTATTATCGCCTGGGGGGACAGTTGCGTGAACATGGCTTTCAGGAAGACTCCAGCGAGAATGCACCGATTTGCCGTTGGAAGGGGGGCGGCATCCTTCTGGATGTCATGCCGACGAATCCAGCCCTGCTTGGTTTTGGCAGCGCATGGTATCAGGAGGCCCTTGAGGCAGCAACGTTGCAGTCCCTGCCATCCGGAAAACGTATCCGCATGATCACGGCGCCATATTTTCTGGCGTGCAAATTTGCAGCCTTTGACAGCCGGGGAAACGGGGACTTTTTAATGAGTCATGACATGGAGGATATCGTAGCGGTGTTGGACGGCAGGCCGGAGGTGGTGAACGAGACAAGACAGGCTCCTGACTTATTACGGGAACATCTGGCCGGGAGGTTCCGGGCTCTGCTGGATAATGCCCGTTTCCGGGAGGCGCTTCCCGGCCATATGTCTGGAGATGCGGCGAACCAGGCAAGGGTGCCGATAATCCTGGATCGTATCAGGAAAATTGCGGCATTGAGAGAATCATGACCCCATGAATATTCGTGCAAGAACTCTGGAACGACTGCAACGTTGCGGTGGTCGATGGGATGAGTTGTGGTGACTGTGTTGGGTCGTTGACCTGTCTGTCTGCTGTTTCACGTGGGTGCGGAAGGTGGAATATACCTCTTGATATGGCTATTGGAGAGCAAGCAGGTGTCCACTTCATAAGAGTAGAGGATCTTAATTGTTTTCTTCTTTATTCTCGGTTGTATGGGAAATTAGATCTGTCCCGGTTTTCTGTGGTTTTCTGTGCTGAGAAGAGATGCACGCATCTCGTTGATCCTTGCCCCGCAGCAGCATCGGTTGCTTGGCATGCGCGTCTACGTGCCAAGGGGAGGCGAAAAAGGGCGATGTCATTCATGTCAATCTGGTGAAACGAAGTGTGCGGACAAAAAAGGTCATGGGCGGGATTGCCTTAACCGTTCATGTCGTGTGACGGATAAGGGCGGCTTTCTCTTCTCCGTCAAATTGTATTTCTGAAAACGACTGTTCGGTTTATTGGGAGTGGAATCGGCGAAGTGGTTGAGCTCTAAAATAACGGAGACTCCGGCCTGTTTGCGAGACCCTGCCCTTGCCGCGGAGCAGGGGTCCTATCAATAATGCCGGATAAAAAAAGGGGCCGCACGATTTCACCGCAGGCCCCTTTGACACCATTGCTCTGTTTCGTCTCTGTTAGAAACTGTATCGCAGTCCTAAAGAAATGTTGTGGGAATCAACCTCTGCTTCTGTTCCAGAAAAATCAGGGTCTTCAGTGGCAAAATATCGGTAATCCACAAACATGGTGGTTGTGTTGTTGATGGCATATCCCAATCCGGCGCCGACCTGGTAGGCAAAAACTGTATCATCGTCACTGCCAATGTCTATGCCAGCGACAGTGAGATCATTTGCCGAAACATTCGCAAACCCGATGCCAATGCCTATGTAGGGGGTCCATGGTGTGCCTGTATCGAAATCATAATAACCATTGACCATAAATCGCCATAAATCAACATCGCCACCGGCACTCAGGCTCAGCGAACCTAAATCACCACCGGAGAACTTGTCGGCATCATTCTTCTGGTAGCCGATTTCACCTTCGATTCTTGCCACGCCGATTTTGTATCCTGCCATTACAGCAAGATTCCAGCCGGCATCAGTTTCAAGATCCACCGAATAGCCATCTTCGGTAAGCGTCGAATCATTGAGCAGGGCTGTGCCGACCATGGCGGAAACATATGGGGCATCAGCAGCGAATGCTGTTGCGCCATAAAGCATTGAAGCGCATGCGCCCATTGCAGTCAAAATAACTTTTCGTTTCATCATTTCCTTTCTCCTTGTCGTTTACACATGAAGCATGCCAATATGGCGCGAAATGAAATTGTTATGTTTTATTTAATATTTATTCCCGAATTGTCAAGTTATTTTGACTGATGAACTGGTTTTGCCGGAAGAAAAAAAAGATTTTATATCAACCGGTTGTAGATTTGGCGGGGAGGTGGGCAATTTCGTGCCGAGGCTCTTCTGATGGCCGGGGAAAAGTGCGGAGAATGTCAGGCAGGTAATTGAACAAACCGGGGAGGCAAAAGGATGAGCAGGACCAGGCCTGTCACGGGTCAACCTTGCTGCACGGCTTTCTGAAAGTTGGCAAAACAAAGGGGCGCCGGACCGCGGTCCTTGCCTGGCTGCAGGGCCTTGGCCAGATATTTGTTCATGAAGGCCTCCTCCCGCCTGCGGGCCTCGGCCAGGGAGAATTTCGGACGGACCGCGTCCTTTGCCCTCTTGCCGGTTTTTTTTATCGCCGCATGCCACCCCTGGGCAAAGACTCTCGGCCCATAGCGGAGAAGATAGAGAAAGGAGTGGTGGGTGGATATGGCCCCGGCCCACGGGTAATGTTCGAGGTGATAGCGCCGGGAAAGGGCAGTGATTCTGTCATCCTCCGCATCGGCAGGGTGCGTCTCGGGACCGGTTTCGCGCCTGCTGCTACGGTAGAGTGGGAAAAGCCTGAAGACATCGCCGGCGGTATAGTAAATCGAGTCAATGCCATACTGCTCCGGCCGGCAGGTGATGAGCGAGCCCGGGGTGAGATTGAAGTTGCCGACAATGAACTGGTCGATCATGGGACTTTCCACATTGATGAGATCAAGGGTCTCCACCGCCTCCTGCCATGTCTCGCCGGGATGATTGAGAAACGTCATCCAGCTGGTGGCGATGCCCGCCTGATGAAAATTGCGGTTGATGCGGCGGATCAGCTCGACCTTGATTCCCTTATTCATCAGACGCAGGATCCTGTCCGACCCGCTTTCGATGCCGAAGGCCACGGCGCGGAGCCCGGCCTGATAGAGAAGGCGGCAGTTCTCCGGGGTGTAGGACGCCTCAATGCGCAGGTCAGTCGACCAGCGGATATCAAGCCCCTCGTCAATGATCCTGCGGGCCAGGCCGATGGCATAGGCCGGGGCGAGGACATCGCAGGAAAGATAGAAATTTGCGACACCGAACTCTTCCTGCAGGGCACGCAGATCGGACACCGCCCTTGGGATCGGAATTTCCCGGTAGAGATGGCGGCCCGATTGGTTGAAGCCGTAACAGCAGAAGGAGCATTTGTTCCAGTAGCAACCCCTGGTGGGACTGTAGAGAAGCAGGCGGTCCGGCGCCAGATAGCGGTCCGGCGCAAGATCGGCATAGTCGGGGGCCGCGCCGTCTGTCAGGTTGAGGGTCCATGCCGGTCCCTGCAGGATGGCGCCGGTGCCCGGATTTTTCATGATCAGGTTCGGGATGAGCGCAAGCCGTGCCGGATCGGGATTGCCGGCGGACAATAACGGCAAAAGTTCTTCCAGGGTTTTCTCACCCTCCTGCATGCCCACGGCATCCGCGTAGTCGAAAATACGGCTCACCGCCTCCGGAGTGCCGTTACGGACGATCTGGTCGATGCATGGGCCGCCCAGCATGACAAAACATGCCGGAAAGTATTCCCTGATCAGCTTGCAGAGATAAAAGGTTTCCGGGATCTGGGAGACAAATGTCAGGGAAAGTCCGACAAAACGCGGCGGGGCAAGATTAATCAGCTGCTCGCGATAAAACCCGTCAAACGGGCTGCGTTGTCCGGCAATATAGTCGTGTAAGAGATCGAAGTCCCAGGGCGCGGCCAGATGATTGGCCCGGTTAAAGCCGAAGCGGAAGGGAAAACAGACCGCCTCAAGAATCCGGAAGAGATCTTCAAGTCCATTGCGGCTGCGGAGATAGTCTTTCTTATTGTAAAATTGCTGCGGGTCGCGCATCACGGCGGCACAACGGCCAAAATCGCGGTCCAGGGCAATGGCCTCTGCTATCCGCCGGTACTCCATCTGCTCGTACAGCGTTAATCTGCCGTGCCTGTTCAGATGATGGAAACGATCCGCCAGTCTCTGCCGCCATCCCGCCATTGTCCTGTCGTCCAGCAGGAAGCTAAGTCCTTCAATATTCAGATCCCGCACCACGACATCGATGCCGCGCTGCCGCAGATATCCCTTGAGGGTGGGCAGGGCCACATACGGCCAGGTTGGATCGGCGAAAGGCGGGAAGACAAGCAGAGATTCGCTTGCAGGCGCCGGATGGCTGCAATTGGCGGTTTTCATGGCAGAGATGGGTTAATGGGAATAGGGGTGACCGCTTACAATCAATTCTGCCTGGTGCGGGTCTCCGGCACCGGGTTTGGCGCTGGTTCGTTAACGAAATCAATGAAAGAGAGGAAGCTGAAGTCGGGAAAAATGGGCGTGGCATCCATGGCATTGGCCATGATCGTCATGTATTGTTCCCGAAAAGCGTTCATGTCGACGGGACCATGCGGGGAGCTGGCCTTTTTGGCGGCATGGCTTTGACTGGATTTGTCCTGCGTCACGTAGCTGAGGATGATCTTCGGGACATCGTAGTGATGTATCTTGCTGTAGCGAACCGCCCGGCCGTTCTCGACAATATAGATTCGGTTCAAATGGATGAAGTCTTCGGCTTTGTCGAGATAGTTGAGATCGCGATAGGTGTTTGGGCCGAAAGTGAGCGACGGCAGGTGATCGCTTACCAGGATGATGATGCTTTTCGGGTCGATCCGGACAAGTTCCTTCACGTACCTGGCAATGGCCTCGGTACGGTAGTAGTACTGGTTTACAGCCTTCTCGATCTGTGCGTCCCGAAACTCTCCCAGCATGGTAACAACCAGGGGCCGCTTGTCAGTGTTGATGTTGTGGGGAGTATGGCCATACATGCTCATGATGTAGTTAAAAAGAGGCCGGTTCGGATTCTCCTTGATCAGTTTCGCAATAAACGCCAGATTCTGGGTTAACAGATCCCCATCAAACATGTACGTCTCCCTACTCACATCCCCGGCGGTGAAATAGGTTTCGCGTCCCTGGGCAAACTCGCTGGGGTAGTAAATTTCCCCAAAGCCCATACCAGCGTAAGCATTGGTCGAATTAAAGAAATCAGGCAGAAAGGCATTGGTGGCAATGGTTTGATACCCGCCCTGGGTGAGTACATTTGGCAGACAATAGGTCTTGGCGCCGGTGAACACATCGAACTCGATGCCCGAGAGTTCGCGCATGGCAGGCACCCCGCACAGCAGCTCAAACTCGGCTTGGGCAGTACCGCCGCCGAATATCGGCGACACAGAAAGTCCCTCTTTGTTTTTGAACAATTCCTCAAAATCCGGATGCGTGGGGTTACGCGAAAAGCTTGCGTTGCGCAACAGGTTGGGATCAAAAAAACTCTCAAGCACGATCAGGTGGACGTTTCCTTTGGTCCGTATGGCGTTTACCATAACTACTTCCTTGGCAAATGCCTGTTGAAAGAAGGAGGCACCGCGATAGCCGGTGGTTTTCTCCAGGGAACTTTCCCTTTTGGCCTCGTTATAAAGCGTCATGCTGATCCGGCCGATGGTGCCGGCGTTCACACTGTCGGAATAGAAGTGGATCGGTTTCTGTGTCTTTTCAAAGGCCGTTATGAATAAATCGGGAAAAACCTCGACTAAGAGCGGCAATATCAACAGCGGCACGGCGCCCAGAACCAGCGGGCGAAGCCGGCGCCATTGCAAAAAGGTCAGGAAGGCGAGCATGGGCAGGACGAACAGCAGGATGACGAGCACACTGATGGCCGGGGGCAGCACCTGGAACATCTCCGGCAGCGCGGTCACCTCCGTAATGCGCAGCAGTCGGCCGAGCAGAAGATGATAGACGTCGAAAATCCCGTACACCAAAAAAATAGGCACAGCAGTCACCAGGGCCTGCAGCCGGGATTTGCGGGTGATCAGGTTACAGTAAAAGTAAAGGTAGAGAAGTAGCGGGATCTCCAGGCGCCATGCGGTCAGCATCGACGGCAACCCGCCGCACTGTTGCATAATCCCTGTGTAGACAAACAGGAACAGCAGGAAGACGATGTACCGGGAAGTCAATGGCTTCAATGATGAGAGGGAAAGTTGCATGGGATATTCATATACCATTTGCGACAAGTATTTTCAACAGGGGAAAGGCAAGGTGAGGCACGCTCACTTGACATGCCCGGTTTTTTCTTGGCAACAATTCCGATTTGACGGAATCAGCACGCAACAATTGAACAGTAATTCAATTCATGCTGCAGTTCGGGCAGAACGATAAGCGTTTCACAATCTGTTCACCAAATGCAAGGAGATCGGTCATGGGCGGCAACAATCTGGTTTTTCTGGAAAATCTGGAATGGTTCTATCCGCTCCGCTGTTAAGTCAAAGCGGTCTGTGGCTATCCAGTACTTTTTTCCCCTATGGTATAGCCTTGCAACTCGAAGGGGCGTCTTTGTTTGATTAACGTTTGGAATGCCAAGCAACACCTTTTTCATATATAACAATTGAAATCGTTATTCTTTCAAGGGTCCGCGCGACATTTTTTTATATCATCACGGATTTTCATGGTTAGCCAAGAGCCCCTAATTCCATGAGGTGTTTTAGGGCAGCGTGAACTATAATCAAGAAGTGCTGTCCCCCAGAATCGAGAGTGTCCGATTTTCAAAAATGT